>Ga0302325_10008785_pt1 | contig 22163 bp, 11 predicted proteins | sample Palsa_T0_2_FD_201948 | JGI IMG/M metagenome (GOLD analysis project Ga0302325, IMG submission 201948) | Peat permafrost microbial communities from Stordalen Mire near Abisko, Sweden - Palsa_T0_2 | ecosystem: Environmental > Terrestrial > Soil > Palsa > Peat permafrost | place: Sweden: Abisko...
TTCCATCGCCGGGAAGCTTCCCTCAGGGGCTAAAGCCCATTTGATTTGCTTGGCTTTAGCGGCACGACTGAAGTCGTGCCCTTTTACAAAACATAAACGACCATTTGTGTGGCGGACGCCACTAGCCGCAAGTGCGGCGGCTAGGATGGGGCACCCACATCCTCTTATTTTGAGGGACCGACCCGAGGATTTTCGATTTGAAATAAGAGGGCGTGCTTCGCGAGGAGTGCGCTCTTTTTGTGTTTAGCGGGTTAGCGCGCTTCGCGCATAGCCAGTTGGCAAGTTAGCGGGTTCTGTGGCGATGCCTTGGGCTGGAGTTATGTGATGGCGAGGATGGCACGGCCTACTACTCCGGTGAGGCTGTCTTGCGCGTCCAGGGCGGCGGTTTGGAGTGGACCTGGAAGATTGCGGAGTTGGTTGGCGAAGTCCCAGGCCAGGTTGCGGGCCTGGACGATGTCCCAGAAGGCGAGGACGCGGCCGATTTTGCCGGTGTCTTCTGCGAGTACGCCGAGGGTATCGGTGGCGAGCATGGTGAGTGTGGCGGGCATGAGGGATTGGAGCAGGGCGTTTACGGATTGGTAGTCGGTGTGTTCGGGGCTGGCGGGGGTGGGGGTGACATTCAGTTCGGCGTCGGTGGAGACGAGGGCGAGGGAGAGGTCGTGATTGATGTGGGCGTTCATGCCGGCGAGGGCGAAGAGGATGCGGTCGATGTTGGGTTGGTAGCGGGATCCGAAGAGGGCGCTCCAGGCGGAGGGGATGGTTGCTCCGGTGAGGGAGCCGGCGACGGCGGAGAAGTAGAGGTTGGCGAAGACGACGTCGAGGCGGGTGAGCCAGGCGGGGCTTTGCCATTGGCCGTTGGGTGGGTTGAGGTCGACTTGCTGAGTGACCATGAGGTAGAGGCGGTTGAACCATTTGAGGCCGTCGGTGGGGGGCAGGAGGACGTCGATGGCCTGCATTTGGGCGATGACTCCGGCGATGGTGGATGGGGGTGGGGCGGTGACGAGGTTCAGGAGGGGCTGATCTGAGACTGATGGGGCGGACGGGGTGGTTGTTGGGAGCATGGGGGAATTTTAGCGGCTAGTGGTCAGTGGTGAGTGTCGAGTGCCAAGGCGGGTTCGCGCTTTGCGCGAATTTTTGTGCTTTGGTGGTTCCCACCCTAGCGACAAAAACAAAGGCGTCGCGAGGGTGGGGCACCCACATTGCTTGAGAACGCCGAGACTAGGAAGGTGAGGCCGGCTTGTTGGGAGGGCTATTCGGGGTTTGTGAACCAATGGACGCCGGCGCCGGTGAGTGGGGCTTGATCCATGAGAGTGGAGATGGCGATTTTGGGCGCGAAGTCTGGGGCGAGGGCTTTCCTGGTGGCGGGGAGGAAGAGATGGCTGGCGCGGCTGATGCCTCCGCCGAGAACGATGATGCCGGGTTGGAAGGGCTGGGCGTGCTGGTTGAGGGCGAGGCCGAGGTGGCGGCCGAAGTCCTGGAAGGATTGGCGGGCGCGGCAGTGTGCTGCGTAGGGGTCGTCGGGCGGGAGCGGTGGTGCGGCTTCTTCCGGGCAGGGGTGGTTGCCTTTGGCGGTTTCGGCGATGGAGGAGACTTCGGCTTCGAGTCCGGTGAGGTTCTGGTATTGGTGGCGGAGGAAGCGAGTGGAGACGAAGTCTTCGACGGTGGCTCCGTTGTAGGGAAGGTTCCAGATTTCTCCGCCGGGCGGGACGGTGGAATCTGTGTCGGGCATAGCGATGCGGCCGTCGACGGCGAAGGCGCATCCGATGCCGGTGCCGAGGGTGATGCCGATGGAGCGGTGGGAGCCATAGGCCGCGCCCGCGCCGATTTCGCCGAGGAGGAAGGCTGCGGCGTCGTTGACGAAGCGGACCTGGGCGGGTTGCCAGTGAAAGCGCTCGGCGATGGCGGATTTGAGATTGACTCCGAGGAGCGACGGGAGCTTGTGCTGCATGTGGCTGACGCCGTTGGGGTAGTCGAAGGGGCCGGGCATGGCGAGGGCGGCTCCGGCGACCTGCTGGAGCGGGATGCCGGCGAGGTTGGCGGAGCGCTGGGCCAGGGCGTGGAGAAAGCGCAGGAAGCCGTGTGCCGGGGCTGATCCGGGGCTGGCGTGAGCGGCGAATCCCTCGGGCGGGAGCGGGGCGTGGGCTAGTCCCAGGAGTGCGTAGGTGTGCGGGGAGCAAATGGCCGCGGAGATGTGGCTGCCGCCGACGTCGAAGACGACGACTGAATTCGAGCCGGAGAGCGCGGAATGGGGGTTGATAACGTAATCAGGCATATCTTTTCGCCGAAAGGAGCAGCGATTCCCGTTGTATCACAAAGGGTTGAGATTCGGCGGAGGAATGGATGGCTGCATGGAAGTCAGGGCGAATTCAAAGAAAGGTTGGAATGCCGGCGGGCGGCGAGCCAGAGGTTGAGTTCGGCGAAGACGCATTGGATGAGAACGGGCCAGTTGTGGGGGCTGGACTGGCGGAAGAGGCGGACTGGCGGGTACCAGGGGGTGTCTGGGCGGTGCTGCATCCAGCGCCAGTCGGATTGCCAGGGCAGGAGGAGCCAGAGGGGTTTGCCCATGGCTGCGGCGAGGTGGGCGACGGCGGAGTCGGTCGAGAGGATGAGGTCGAGGGACTCGAGGATGGCGGCGGTGTCGGCGAGGTCGCGGTCCTGGGAGCAGGCGTCCGTCAGGTGGATTTCGGGGAGGATTTGGTCGATTTCGAGTGCGGCTGGGCCTTTTTGGAGGGAAATCCATTGGATTTGAGAGATTTGGAGGAGTGGGAGGAAGGTTTGGAGGGTGGTGGAGCGTTCGCGGTCGGCGCGGTAGTTTGGGTTTCCGGCCCAGTGGAGGCCGATTTTTGGGATTTGTGCGTCCCACCCTTGACCTAAATTCGGGGCCAAGGATGGGGCAGCCACCTTCGCTTGATCCGCATTTGAGAACAGGTCGGGGTTGGGGGTGGGGATGGTTGCCTGGGTGGTTTGGAAGAGGGCTGGGAGGCTCATTAAGGGGATGTGGTGGGTGAAGGGTGGTAGGGGGTCGCCCTGGGAGAGAATTTGGATGTTGGGGCGGCTAGAAGCAGATCCTTCGCTGCGCTCCGGATGACAAGACTTAAACCAACAGTCTACGGAGTGGGCGATCAGGCGGGTTAGTGGGGGTTGGACTTCGAGCAGGATTGGGATGGGCGGGAGGAGTTGGAGGTAGCGGAGGAACTGGAGGGTGTCGCCGAGACCTTGCTCGGCGTGGATCAAGAGCCGGGAGTTGGGTGGGAGGGGTTCACCTTGCCACTGGGGTTGGGGAAAGCGGCGGGGATGGGGGTGAACTTCGCGAAATTGCCAGCGGATTTCGTAGTTTTGCCAGCCTTCGGCGAAGTTGCCGGCGCGGAGTTGGGTGAGGGCGAGGTTGTAGCGGACGCCGGGGTGGTGGGGGTCTCGATTCAGGGCTTGGTGATGGGCTGCCAGTGCTTCCTGGACGCGGCCTTGGCGGAGCAGGGCGTTGCCGCGGTTGGAGGGTGCGGTTTTGTGGCCTTGGAGTTCGGCTTGGTGGAAGGCTTCGATGGCCTGGTGGATGAGGCTCGATTCGTCGGTGCCGGTCCCACATGTCAGGGCGTTCAAGGGCGCGGTTTGGGTTTCCGGGTAGGCCGGTGGAAAGCCTACCTCAGGGCCTGAAGGCCGGATCACGCGAACCTCGTTAATGCCGGGGATAAATCCCCGGCCTACCGTTAGTTGCCCGGCCGGCGGTTGCCCGGCTGGCGGTTGCGTTGCGGCGTGTTGGGCGAGGAGGAGGATGCCGCGGACGTTGGGGATTTCCGGGTTGGGTTTGGCGGGATGGTGGTGGAGTTGGGCTTCTTCGGCGGATTGGATGGATTGGTGGGCGGGTTCGAATTGCTGTTGTTCGAGATGGAGATAGGTGAAGGCTACATGGATTTCGGCGAGGCGGTGTGGGGATTTTTCTTCGGCCAGCGTGAGGGAGAAATGGTAGTGGGCTTGGGCGGCGGGGAAGTTTTTGCGGCTGCGCAGGAGATGGCCGTGGTTGAGATGGGTGGAGATTTGGGTGTCGGGGTTGGCTGTGCAGGCCAGGGCCTGGGTGTAGCAGAGTTCGGCGAGTTGGTCGCGGCCGTCGGCGATCAGTTCCACACCGAGGTTGAGCCAGGCGGAGGCGAAGTTGCCGCGTAGCTGAACGGCGCGGCGGTAGGCGGCGATGGCTTTGGCGTGTTCGGCGTGCTTGCCGAGGGCGAAGGCGTGGGCGAAGTGGAATTCGGGGATGGCGGGGTTGAGTTTGGCAGCGGTGGCGAAGTGCGGGAGGGCTGCGGCGTAGTCTTCGGCGAGTGCGAGGGTGTTGGCGAGGCCGTAGTGGGCTACGGCGACGGATGGATCGAGGATGAGGGCGCGGCGGTAGGCGGATTGGGCTTCTGGAAGATTGCGGGCGGCTAGCAGGAGGTCTGCGTAGTTGGCCCAGGCAAGGGCGTGGGCTGAGCTTGAATCCGCGCCGGCGGCCAGGGCGGCCTGGGCCATGCGCAGGGCTGGCTCAAGCTGGTTGGATTGGCGGGCGATGAGGCTGAGGCCGAGGAGGGCGGGTTGGGATTGGGGGTTGGCTTCGAGGGTTTGGCGGTAGGCGATTGCGGCTTCGAGGAGGTGATTTTGGGCGTGATGGGTTCGGGCGGTTTCCAGGGTCGAAGATGGCGTGTCGAGGGTGGCCGTGAACATGTGGGATGGGTTGAGGGTAGTTGGGTGTCGAGGCCGATGGAATGGGTCGGAAAATTCTTTGCTTCGGGTTTCCGGGAGTGGGATTGGGGGCGGATGGAGTGCGGATTTGGGAATGCAGCAGGTTGGCTCCTAGCCAGTTAGCGCGCTTCGCGCATAGCGAGTTATCTCGCTCAGGCAAGGCCTCCGGGGTCTCGGTGTGAGAGGGTGAAGGCGATCGTGCGGACCTTCGGTCCTGAAGGTACGTCGCCTGCGCTCAAAAGGACAGCTTTTCTTAAGTTCCGCGAAGACAGTCAAGGGCAGAAGTAAGTTCTGGAGCCTCAGCGAAGAGACGGCTGCAAATTCAGGGGGCGGGGAGGTTGGGGGTTTTATCTTTGGCCAGGTTTTGCAGGAGCAGTTCGGTTTTGTCGCGGTCCTGGGGACGGGCTAACAGGAAACCCTGGATGTAGTCGCAGCCGAGATCGCAGAGGGTCTGGAGCTGGGTCTCGTTTTCTACGCCCTCGGCGACGACTTTCATGCCCAGGGTATGGGCCATGCCGATGATGTGCTCGACGACGGTGCGGTCGGCTTCGGAGGTAGCGACGCCTTCGACGAAGAGGCGGTCGATTTTGAGGGTGTCGAGGGTGAGCTTGCGCAGGCGGCCCAGGGACGAGTAACCGGTGCCGAAGTCGTCGATGGAGATGCGGATACCGAAGTCGCGGAGTTGGCGGAGGTGGCGCTCGGCGAGGGAGAAGTCCTGCATGAGGGCGGATTCGGTGACTTCGAGCTCGATCGCCTCGGGTGGGGTGTAGTGCTGGCGGAGGGTGAGGATGACGGATTCGGCGAAATCCTCGCGGGCGAGTTGGAGGCTGGAAACATTGACGGCGATGGAGCCCTGGAGGAGGCCGCGATGGCGCCAGTCGGTGGCCTGACGGCACGCTTCGTGGAGGGCGAAGTCGCCGAGGCGGACGATGAGGCCGGTTTCCTCGGCGAGCGGGATGAAGTGGGCGGGGGAGATGTTGCCGCGGACGGAGTGGGTCCAGCGCATGAGCGCCTCGAAGCCGATGAGGTGGTTGTGAAGGCCGGTGCGGAAGATGGGCTGGTAGTGGAGAGAGAGCTCGTCCTGACGGATGGCGCGCAGGAGGTCGCTTTCCGCGATGGCGCGCTCGGCGTCGGCGGCGAAGAGCTGGGATGAGTAGGTGAGGTAGTGATTGCGGCCGACGCGTTTGACGCGGAACATGGCCTGATCGGCGTGGTGGAGGAGTTCGGCCTCGTCGCTGCCGTGGCGGGGATAGGCGCTGATGCCGATACTGACGCCGATGGGAATCTGAGTTTCCTGGTCGCGGAAGGGTTGGGAGAAGGCGCGGAGGATGGAACGGGCTACCTCTTCGCCGTGCAGGGGCTTGGAGTCGACTTCAAGAATGATGGCGACGAATTCGTCTCCGCCGATGCGGGCGAGGAAGGCTCCATCGTCGAGACGCGAGCGGATGCGGAGGGCGATTTCGGCGAGTAGGCGGTCGCCGCCGGAGTGGCCTAGCTGATCGTTGATTTCCTTGAAGCGGTCAAGGTCGATGTAGAGGCAGGAGAAGCAGGAATGATTGGCTTCCGCTTCCCTTATCGCATCTTTGAGCCATTCCGAGAGGTAGCTGCGATTGGGCAGGCCGGTGAGTGCGTCGTAGTGGGCGCGGCGGAGGAGGGCGGCGCGCTCGATGTGTCGCTTAGCGGCTTCGCGGAGGCCTCGCCGGCGACTGGAGCAGCCGAGGATGAGAAAAACGTCGCAAAAGATGAACCAGCCGGTGTGTTCCAGCCATCGCCAGGGCTGGGGTTCGTAGGAGCCGAAGATGGAGAAGGGAAGAAAGACGCCGCGCAGGTAATGATCGAGGGCGATGATGGCGGAGGCGACGAGGAGGACCTGCAAATCCAAATAAAAGGCCAGGAAGGCGAGGGAGCCGAAGATATGAAAGTGGGCCTCGATGCGTCCGGCGGCGAGGTGGATGAGGAGGGCGGACATGAGCATCTGGGTGACGGCGACGACGAATCGAGTGACGCGTTGGCCGGGTGCGTAGCGGATGAAAAGAACGGGAACTAAAGTGAGGACTCCGCCATAGAAGATGGCGAGCGAAACGTGGGGGTGGAGGTAACTGGTGTCGCCGGCCCAGGCGAGGGGGCTGATCCAGAGAGCGTAAGCGATGGCGAAAGCCCACTGGAGGAGCATGAGCCACGCGAAGTTGCGGTCGATGCGGCGGCAGTGGTTGGTAACCTGGCGGCGTACTTCGGCTTCGACGCCGAGCAAGTCGGGCTGGGGCGTACAGGGAGCGGGGTTTGAAGGTTTGCTTGGCATAGAGCGCTCAACCGGGATGTGCTAGGCGAAAGATGGGGCAGCCGAAGACGGTGTTTTGGAATGTCGATGGGGTGGGGCGGCCGGAGTCGATTGCGGCGAGAAGCGCCTGAGAGCCGGGGCTGTCTCCGGCGTGGGCGCGGCCGGGAGTGATTCCGCCCTGAAAGAGGAGCCTACGGGCCGGGGAATATAGGAGGATTTCACCGGAAGTGGCGGCTCCGAAGCGGCGGGCGAGGCGGCCACCGGTGTCGACGAGGACGCGGTGGTGGTGGAGCGGCGTGCTGGCATCCATCGGCGGACGACCGTGGAAAGCTGCCGAATCGTAGACGACGAGGACGAGTTCGACAGACTGGGTGGCTTGATTGAGGAGCCGATCGAGTTGCTCAAAGGTGGCGGCGGTGCAACTGCATTGGGGATGGACGAAGACCAGGAGCAGGGGCTGGCTGGCGGATGGGACGAGGTCCGCGGGCAAGAGTACGGGTGCGGGCGATTGCTCTCCCGCGGTGGTGGAAAAGCGCACGAGCTGGAACCATCCGCAGAGGATGGCGAAGAATGCTGTCGAGACGAGGACAGTTCTGCCGAGCATGGCGCTCCTTACGGAGGCTTATCGGCGGATTGGGGGGAGGGATTAGGGATTAGGGAATAGGGAACAGGGATTAGTGGTTAGTGGTTAGTGCGAGGGTTACGAGTTTTGCTGGATTAGATGAGCGATGGACTGCTGGAGTTCGAGGGTGAGGGCTTCGGATTCGCGGATGGAGTGGTGGGCGGTGGGGATGGGTGGGCCGAAGACGAGTTTGAGTGGGGTGCGGGTGGGGTAGAAATGTTTGGTGTGGGGTGGAAGCAGGTCGTGAACGCCGATGAGGGCGATGGGGACGAGCGGGACCTGGGCGCGAATGGCGAGAAACGCCGCGCCGTTGAGGAAGGGCTGGAGATTGCCGGTTTCGGTGCGGCCGCCTTCGGGGAAGACGAAGACGTTGAGGCCTTCGCGGAGGGTGCGGACGCCGGCGGCGAAGCTGGAGAGGGTGCTGCGGGGGTTGGCGGTGTCGATGGGAATCTGGCCGGAGCGGTCGAGGTACCAGCCGATGAAGGGGAGGCTCCACAGCTCTTTTTTGGCGAGGATGCGGAACTGGAAGGGAAGGCTGGCGAAGACGACTGGGGTGTCCATGTAGCTGGTGTGGTTGGCGGCGAAAACAGCGGTCCCGGCCGGGATATTTTCGAGGCCGATGATCTGGAGGCGGGAGCCGGACCAGAAGACGCAGGCGCGGGCCCAGATGCGGGCGATGCGGTGCTGCAGGCGGCCGGATTTTGGTCCGGCTTTTTCGAGGAGTGAGGCGGCCAGGGCCAACGTGCCGAAGATCCCGGTGGACAGAAAAAAAGGCGGGGCCAGGAGCAGGTTGCTGCGCTGGCGATGGAGCCAGGAGAGAGGCTTAGGTCTGGTGGAAATGTGAGTGCGGGCCTGGTTCACGCAGTCGGCACCTCTGGGTTGAGGAGCAGGGTGCGGGCTTCTCCGACGAGGTAGACGCTGCCGCTGACTACGATGCGGGTGGGATTCAGGGCGAGGGCGAGCTGGAGGGCTTCGGCGACCGTCGCGGCCGGGGTGGATGGGGTTCCGGTGCTTTCGGCGGCGGCGAGGAGGTCGGCGATATCGGTGGCGCGCGGGGAGTGGATGGGGGCGAGGATGACGTGGTCGAAGATGGGGAAGAGGATCTGGGCCATTTCGCGGAGAGGCTTGTCGCGGAGGCAGGCGAAGATGAGGCACTGCGCGTGCGGCGGATTGCCAGCGGCCGAGTCCAGATGGGAGTTGTGGTGATTTGCCTCCCACATCTCAGAAGCGAGATGCGGGGCACCCGCATTTTCTGAGTTTGAGGCGTTGAGGGCGGCGCGGAGGGCCCAGGCGCCGGCGGGGTTGTGGGCTACGTCGAGGATGATTTCGGTTGCGGGATTTGGCGCAGGGGCTAAAGCCCCGTTTCTTTCCTCGGCGTTTTCGGCACGACTGAAGTCGTGCCCTGTTACAGAACTTGAGGCGTAGGGGATTTGGATAGACTCCAGGCGGCCGGGCCAGTGGGTGGTTTGGATTCCTTGCTGGATGGAGGTTGGGGTGATGGGGAAAGTGTGATTCTCGGCTAATTCGACTGCGGCGGCAATTGCGAGGGCGGTGTTGCGGTGCTGGTGGGCGCCTTTGAGGGGGGAATCGATGAGGATTTCTTTGCCGAGGACGTGGATGGGGTAGGGGGTGGTGGGGTCGGCGTGAAATTGCGGGGTGTATTGGGCGGCGGAGATGCCGCGGACGTTGAGGGCTACGGCTGCTTCCCCGATGGCCTGGTTGGCTTCGGGGTGTTGCGGGAGGGTGATCAGGGTGCCGTTTTGGCGGAGGATGCCGGCTTTTTCGCGGGCAATGAGGGCGATGGTGGAGCCGAGCCACTCCTGGTGGTCGAGGGAGATGTCGGTGATGACGGAGAGGATGGGATCGACGAGGTTGGTGGCGTCGAGGCGGCCGCCCATGCCGACTTCGAGGACGGCGAGGTCGACTTTTTCTTCTGCGAAGTAGAGGAAGGCTAGGGCAGTGAGGTGTTCGAAGAAGCTGGGTAGGGTGGCAAGATGGCCGCGGGCGACTTGTTGCTGGGCGGCTTCGAGGACGCGGAAGTAGAGGCCGGCGAAGGTTTGGTCGGGGATGTCGCCGGACTCCCACATCTCAGAAGCGAGATGTGGGGCGCCCGCATTGTCCAAGATTCGGATGCGTTCGTTGACGCGGGCGAGGTGCGGGGAGGTGTAGAGGCCGACGCGGAGGCCGCTGGCGCGGGCGATGGAAGCGAGCGTGGCGGAGGTGGAACCTTTGCCGTTGGTGCCGGCGACGAGGACGGAGGGGAATTTGGCGTGGGGATTGCCGAGCGCGGCGGAGAGGATGCGGATTTCGTCGAGGGAGAATTTGCGGCGGGGTACGCCTGGGACACCGAGTAGCTCGGGGATGAGGGTGCTTAGGCTCTCGATGGCTTCTTCGTAGGACGGCTTGGTTTGGATGGCGTGGGACATGCTTATTTGATTGTAGATTGTTGCGGATGGAGCGGGGAGATTGGGATTTCCGTTGATTTGCCGGGGAAATGAGAAAGGCCGCTGCTCTTTTGAGCGGCGGCCTTTCTGCTCGGGCTGGGGGTGGGTTAGAAGTAGAACTTGCCGGCGAGTTGAATGACCCGGCCTGGGGAGGGGTCACCGTTGGGATCGGCAGAGTGATCGACGGCGGTGACGGTGCCGAAGGTGCTGCTGTCGAAGTTATCGCCGGGGTTGGCGAAGTTGGCGTGGTTGAAGGCATTGAAGGCCTCCAGGCGCAACTGAAGGTAGCGGGCGTTGTCGGCGCCCAGGGCGATGTTTTTGGTGACGCTCAGGTTGGTGTAGTCGAAGCCCGGTCCGTGGAGGAAGTTGCGCGAGACGTTGCCGAAGGTTCCGGAGGGCTCTGGCGAGAACGGTGTGGTGTCGAAGAACTGGTGAGCTGCTCCCCGAATATTGGATTGTTTGAGATGGAAGCTTGACGTTTCCGGTGTATCCGGGCAGCCGAAGTAGCTGTATCCGTCGCACCAGCCTGAATTGATAGAGGACTGATGGAGTCCGACAGGGAATCCGGTTTGGAGGGCGGTGACGCCGCTGATTCCCCATCCGCTAAGAAGCTCGCGAGCGATGACATTGTCCCGGAGGAAACCAACCGCAGGCACGGTATAGACGTAGGAGGTAGAGAGGCGATGGCGGGCGTCGAAGTCCGACGAGCCATAGTTGAGGAATTCAAAACCGGGAACATAGTTCCGGACGCGGCCGGCGCTGCCAGTTCCGCTCTCGTAACCGGAGCCATCGTCGAGGGCGTGGGAGTAGGTGTAGGCGACGGTGTACTGGAAACCGTGAGATGGCGCCTTGATCAGGCTTGCCTGTAAGGAGTTGTAGTTGGAGCCTCCTTCGGAGTCCTGATCGGCGATGGACAGGTACCAGGGTGTGCCGTTAGGAAAGCCGTCCGGATTGCCCGTGACGGTGGCGGGCTGGGCCGTGTACTGCGGGAATGCGAGGTGAATGGAGGGTAGATTGCCAGCGCAGCCTGAGTTTGCGAGGCAGGCCGCGTGACCGGCGGGTGTGATGTTGTCGCCCTCATGCCAAGTGGAGAGCCGGTGGCTAAGCGAGCCAACATAACCGATCTGGGCGACCATGTTGCCACCCAACGAGCGCTGAATGTTGACGTTGAAGTTGTAGGTGTAAGGCGCGCGATAGGACTTATCGAAGACGGCTTCCTGCAGGGTGCTGTAGTCGCCACCCCAGTTGATGTTGGTGGATCCAGCGGCGGGCGTGGTGTACGGGAAGGGATTGGGTCCAGACACTTTGGCGTTGCCGGTTACGTCTTCATACGGATTGGCGAAGGACGGGCTGCCGCCGGTGGTGGTTGCGCCATGCGCGACGAAGACGAACGGCGGATCTTCGAGGTTCTGGAGGGACTGCTCTTCCTGGTCGCGGTTGTAGTAGAGACCAAAGCCGGCGCGAATGGAGAAATCATGGGCGCCGGGGCGGCCGATGAGTGCAGCGGGGCCGTTGGACGGCGACCAGGCAAATCCGATTCTGGGGCCGAAGCCGGTGTAACGGGGAGTAGCACCCCCGGCGTTGTTGCAGCCGGGATCGCCGGGCCAGCTCAGTCCTGGAGGCCCACCGGGAAATACGCTGGACTGGGACGAGCTGTTTTGCCAGCAAACGATGCCCAGGCCGTTGTCCTGATGATTCTGGTTGGGCTTTTCGACATCCCAGACGAGGCCGTAGTTGAAGGTGAAGTCTGGGGTTACCTTCCAGTTGTCCTGCACATAACCGTAGAGTTCTTCTGAAACGGCATTGATGAAGCCGTTGTTGGTCTGGGAGTACGTGTCGGGAATGCCGAGGGCGAAGTCGATGAGCGGATCGCCGGAGGAATACGGGCCGCCGCCGCCGGTACCACCTTCAAACCCGAAATCGCCGTTGTTGTAGACGTCGAACGGGTTGTGTACGCGGAACTGCTCAAACGAAGCGCCGAACTTGATGTTGTGGTTGCCTGCTACCCAGGTGAAATTGTCGGCGTAGGTCAGGTTGGTGTCGAGGCGGGGCTGGGGTCCTTCAAAGCTAAAGCCGAGGGTGAAATAGTTGCCCACGGCGATGTAGGGGATGCCCGATTCGGGGTCCTGCGGGGTGATGCCGGTAAATCCTGCTGAACTGGGGCTGACTACCTGCGCGGGACTTACCGCTCCGAAGGGGTTGCGGTAGTAGGAGGCGCGAAGCTCGTTGAGCTTGGTGGGGCTGAAGGTGTGGGTCCAGGAGGCGCTAAAGAGCTTAAAGTGATCTGCCTGGAGGGAGCCGAAGCCGGGGAAGCTACCGCCGCCGAAGGTGAGGGTGGAGGTACCGGGGCTGGACTGGAAGATGCTCGCGGCCCAGATGCTGTCCTTGGGACTAGGGGTGAAATCGGCGCGGAGAATGCCCTGGTCCTGGGCGTTGGTGTTGAGGGCGTTGAAGTTGTAGTAGGAAACTCCGTTGATTGTCTCGTTGCTCTGCTTGACGAACTTGTTGATCAGGCCTGAGGATACGGAGTTCCATTCCGTGGTCGGGATATTGACCGTCCCGCCAGAAAAGCACTTGGCCCATGTCTCTCCCGCCGGGCAGGAGCCAACTGCGAATGGGAGGGGATTATTCGTCAAGCCAGCGCTGTCGGGGGCTTGGTTAAGGCCGTAGTTGGGGTCCGCTGTGAAGTTGCCGTTGAACTGATCTGGGCTCAGGGTCTGTTGGAGGGTGGTCGCGGCGGTCCGGCTGCGCAGGCCCTGGTAGGCGGCGAACAAGAATAGCTTGTTTTTGACAATGGGGCCGCCGAGAGTGCCGCCGTAGAGATTCTGATGGAAGACGGGGCGTGTCTGGGAGAAGTAGTCGCCGTTGTTCAGGAAGGTGTCGCGGTAGAAGCCGAAGCCGCTGCCGTGGAGCTTGTTGGTGCCGCTCTTGAGGACCTGGTTGATTACAGCGCCGGAGTTACGCGCGAACTCGGGATTCATGGTGCTGGTGACGATGTTTTCTTCCTGGAGGGCATCGGGGTTGATCTGAATTCCTTCGTTCTGGAGTGCGGGGTCGTTGATATCGATGCCGCTGACCAGGAAGGAGTTCTGGGGGGTCTGATTGCCGTTGGAGGAGAAGTTACCGAAACGGTCGGAGGACTCTACGACGCCGGGCTCGAGCTTCTGGAGTCCTGAAGCGTCGCGGCCGGCCAGCGGAATGCCTTCAATCTGCTCGACCGTGGCGACCTGTTCGAGCTGGGTGTTGCTGGTTTCTACCTGGAGGGAGGTGGCGTCGACGGTGACGGTCTGCTGGTTGCCACCGATTTTGAGCTTGGCGTCGGCGTCCCAGTTGGCGTTGACGATGAGGGTGATGCCCTTGGCCTCGTAGGATTCGAATCCATTGGCCTCGACGGTGACGTTGTAAGGACCGCCGGGCTGGAGGGCGCTGAATAGGTAGTAGCCGCTGTGATTGGAGGTGGTGGTGACGGCGATTCCGGTCGCGGTGTTGAGGGCGGTGACTTTGGCGTCGGCGACGACTGCGTTGCTGGAGTCGGTCACGGTGCCGTGGATGGAGGCGGTGGTGACCTGGGCGTAGGCGGAGGGTGCGCCTGCGACGAAGACGTCCGCCATAGGCACGGCTGCGCATGCGCAGAGGATCGCGGCCAAGGACTTTTTGAGCTGAAACATGGTGTACTTCCTCCCAAGAGACGGTAGTGGAACGGAAAAGTGTATTGTGCGCGATGTGCTGTCCCTGAGGGACTTTTTTGCGCTTTTTCTTTTGTCTTGAGGTCGGTGTGCGGTCGCGCAGCGCGCAACGGAATCCGTGCTAGTTACTGCTTATGCAAGTTCAATGCCATTTTGGAGGTTGTGGTTTAAACCGTGCAATATCTTGAGTTTGCGGATTCTGGCGGGGATGAATTGCTATGGTTTTCTGTAGCTTTTTGGATATTCTATGAAATTTAGTGGAAAAGTGGGTACGATTTGCGGGCTTTTCATGCGATTGAGGGAGATTTTTGACGAGGTGGTGGCTAGACAGGGATGGGGTGCTATGAATCGGGCCTCTCGGGTGCCCCACCCTCGCGACAAAAACCGGAACGTCGCGAGGGTGGGGCACCCGGGTTGGGGGGTAGAGGTTAGAAGCTGGTGCGAAAACCGAATTCCATGGTGCGTGGAGCGTTGGCCTGGGCGGTCTGATTACCCCAGGTGGAAGGCGAGGAGAGGCCCAGCCCGGGGTCGCCCATCACATTGTGGTTGAAAACGTTGGTCATGATGATGGACGCCTGAACCGAGACCCTCTCCCAGATCTTGAAGTTCTTGGAAAGGCTCGCGTCGACGTTCCAGTAGGGCATGCCGATGATGGGACCGACGCCCGGATTCTTGGTGTCTAGTCCGAGCATGGGAGCGCGGACCTGGTTAAAGACGGAAACGGGGTCCTTGAAGGTGTTGACTTCGGAGCCGACCGTGGTACCGGTTGTCTGTCCGATGACTCCCAAGCTGGGGTTCACAGGATCGACAGCGCCAGCGACGCCGTAGTGGGAGTGGACTCCTCCGTTGTATTTGCTGGTAAAGACGCACTGCTCGTTGTTGAAGTAGTTGTTAGCGTCGCCGCCGCCGAAGGACTGGCCGCCGCTGTAGGAATTGCAATACAAGGGAGCGCCGTCGCCGGCGGTGAAGATGGGAGCTGCGGTCCATCCCCCAAGAACGCGACCGAGGAGTCCGTTCTGCCCTTTGTAGAAGGGTTCGGTCCAGACCATATAGGTGTTGTAGACGAACTTGCGGTTGAAGGGTTGTACGCCGTACATGGCGCCGAGGTTGAATGGATCGTTGGGGGTGTATTCGCTCGAGGCCTGGACGTCAGAGCCGGTGCCGAGAGCTTTGGAGTAGGTGAAGTTGTGGTGCATGGTGAGGCCGTGCCAATCCGACATGGTGAAGGTGACAAAGCCGGCGTTGTAGTTGCCGTATCCGATGGAGCCGTTGAGGGCGATACCGGAGGAGGCCTGACCGTTAGCGCCGAAGGAAGAACCGGGGATGGGTGTGTTCATCATAGAGCGGGGGAAGTTGAATCCGCCGTTGTCGAGATCGGAGTATAAGCTCCACACGTACTGGCCAATGAGGTTGCTGAACTCGTTATTCATGACCGCCGTGGTGCAGTTGGCGAAGCCGGTGCAATAGCCGGTGCCTTTGAGGGCATTTTCAAAGAAGGATTGAGGAGCGACGGTCGTGGGAATGCCTGCGGCGCCGCAGGCCGCCGCCGAGGTGGCGCAACCGAGCTGCTTTTCAAGGGCCAGGTAGGCCTGAGCGAAGTTTTGCGTGCCGGAGGTGATCATGTACGGCACGGCGTTGAGGTTGACGGGCTGGTACTCGTGATGAATGAGGCGGCCGATGTAGCCGACTTCGATCTTGGTGCGGTTTGAAGTCTGGCGTTGGATGGTGAGATCGAAGGAGTCGACAGCGTTGGGCCGGAAGTGGGGATCAAGACCTTCGGAGGCCGAGCCTGCGGCGCTGTTGTACCCCGGAAAAATGGGTTGCGGCAGCGTCGGGGAGGCGGCGGCGAGAGGAGCGGTTGCGCCGTCGACGCCGATACGGAAGGCGGTGCTGGCGGTGGGGCTGGCGGGTCCGCAGGCCCCGGTGGCGAGGGCCTTGGTGCATTGGACGGGTTGGATGAGACCGATGCCGAGGAGGGGAACGAGGACGAGGTCGACGCCGTTGAGACGGCCGTAGACGCGCCCGTAACCGCCGCGGATGACGGTCTTGTCCTGGCCAAAGGCTTTGCCCAGGAAGGTGTCGCCGGCGAAATGGGGATTCCAGGCGGCGCCGACGCGAGGCGAGAAGGAGCCGTAGAAGGGATTAAAGGGGTACTTCTGGCCGGAGCCGACGTTGCCGACGAGGGAGAAGCCGAGTTCCGGGTTGTAGACCTGGCCTTGCTGGGCCATGCGCTTACGGGTGTCGAGGTAGTCGGTCATGGAGATTTGAGCGCCGCTTGCATCGACGACGTCGACCTGTTTGCCAGTGGCTTCGGTGGGCGGCATTTCGAGAGTCCAGCCCATGCCGTAGGTGAGGGTGAAGGAGGGCTTCATGTGCCAACTGTCACTGAAGTAGACGTTGTAGTAAGGGATGGTGCTCTGGTCCGAGGCCGGGGTGAGCGGGGGGTTGAGGGTGAGGCTATTGCCGGCGCGGGTGTAAGCGACCTGGGCGTCGGTAACGATGCCCAGGGCCGCGGCGGCTATGCGGTTGGCAGTCTTGCCGGCGGGGTAGCCCGCGGCGTCGAGGGCTGACATATCGACGAGACCTGCACCGGCGGAGTCACCGAGCTGGTAGGTAAGGGTGTAGTTGATGCCGCCGCCGTTGTCGGTGCGCTGGTGGTGGTTGAAATTGTGCTGGTACTGACCGCCGAAGCTGAAGATGTGGTTGCCCTTGAGGAGGGTGACGTCGTCGCGGAGGAAGTGATCGTGGCCATCCCAGAAGCGGGTGCGGATGTCCTGGTTGTCGAGGTTGAACGGCGAGAGCACGCCGGTGGCGGTTTCGCCAAAGGGCTCGAGGGCACCTGTGGAACCCGTCGACTGCGAGGGCGCGTTGTTGTCGGACCAGGACCAGAAGTTGCGCAGATAGCTGTAGTGGAAGTCGTTGGTAATTTTGGAAGTGATGTTGATGGTCAAGCCCGCAACGTAGTACCAGGGCTGGGAGGGTTTGGAGGAGGTTGCCACTGGAGTGCCAATTTTGTCGCCGGCGAAGAAGCCGCCGATATCGACCTGACTGCTGGTCGTCTTGGTGAGGCGATAGTAGCGATAGCTGGTGTTGAAGTGCCATTTATCGCCGAAGTCGTGATCGAGACGAGCGACCATGAAGTCGTCACTCGACGGGATGCCGACGTTGGCCTTGAATTCGTATTCGTTGGTGCTGTCGCACTCGCTGCCAGTGAGGTTGGAGCAGGTGCCGACATTGGCCGAACCCTGGGCAGGCTCATACTGTTTCCACATGGCCTGAACGATAGGGTTTACGCCGATGCCGCGCGGGTCGATGGTCTTCAAGTCATATAGAGTGGCAGTGCCGGCGGCATTGGGCAATGTGACGAGGCCGTTGATCAGGTTGGTGGAGGGAACGGAGCGCGAGTATGTGGAGGCCTGCGGGAAGCGCCAAGCCTGATACATGCCGAAGAGGTAGGTTTTGCCGCCGAGCACCTTGGGGGAAATGGGGCCGCCGGCAGAAGCGCCGTACTTGTTGTAGTGGAAGCTGGGGATGGGGGTGCCGGAGAGGTTGTTGTCCCAGGTGTTACCGCCGAAGGTGTTGTCGAGGTAGTACTCGTAGGCGGTGCCATGGTACTGGTTGGTGCCGCGCTTGGTGACGATTTCGATCTGAGCGCCGGAGGAGTTGTTGAAGTCGGCGGTCTGGTTGGCGGTGTTGACCTTGAACTCTTCAACGGAGTCGGCGGGGGTGGGCAGGACGCCAGTGGGTCCCGCATAACCGGTAGCATGAATCGCGACCCCGGTGGGATCGCCTGCGAAGGAACTCGTGTAGACAGTCTGGTTGCCATCCATGTCGCTCGAGTTATTGCCGCCATCGAGAGAGAAGGTGCTCTGATCATTCGCGGTGCCCGCGACGCTACCTTCGGGGGTGACGCCGGGCTGCAGTTCGGTGAAGGTACCCACGTCGTGGAGCATGCTGGGCATGGCTGTGATCGCTTCCGGCTCGACGGTGGTGCCGACGGTGGAGTTCAGAGTCTGCAAATCCGATGTGGTGGATACGACTTCGACGGTCGTCGTGGAGGAGCCGACGGTCAGCTTGAAGCTGGCGTTCGATTGAGTACCGACGAGGACGGTCTGCTTGTCGATCTTATCGGTATTGAAGCCGGTCTTGCTGGCAGTGATGCTGTAGTCGCCTGGCGGCACGTTGACGATGGTATATTGGCCGGATTTGCCGGTGGCCGCGGTACGCGTGTCTCCGGTGGTGGCGTCGGCCAGGGTGATTACGGCTCCGGGAATGAAGGCGCCGCTTTGGTCGGTGACTTCTCCGACTACGGTGCCTGTGTTGGTGGCCTGGGCAAAGCTGAGGGTTGGCGACAACCCAAACAGGGCCAGAAGCATGACTGTCAGCACTGGCGAGTGCCAATTTCGTGGGAACATGGACTGCCTCCTCAAGAGCGATGTGGATTCGGAAAAGGGACTGCTTTTCGGGTGAAATCTCCGGTCGATACCGGTTTAGCAAGATGGAAACGGTTTGGGTACACTCCGGGTATCGCATCCGGAGCGGAAACGTGAGGGTGAAATTCCTAATTCGCCGATGGCAACGGCCGGTTTTTCAACGGAGCGGAGTGCAGCAGGACAATGGGGCCCGAACAGCGGCCGTGGCTGGGGACGCACGGCGACTGGCTCCGAGGAAGACAGGGGATTGCGCTGAGAGCGGTCCACTGCGCCTGGGACTGCACAGATCCAAACGGACGGCGAATTCGCCGCTTCACACCGCTGACTATCGTGCGGAGGATGGCTGGCGAGAGCCGGGAAGCAAAAACGAGCAAAGTGCTTCTGCGGCATTTTCCCAAATACTGTGAATTTTTCCGGGGCTGCGGAGTGTCGATTTTCTTAAGGAAAATCGACTTGGCAGTCGCGGTTCCTATCTACACCGTTTGGGAAAATGCTTACGTTGGACTATCCGATGTTGGAAGTCAGGTAAACGTGTCCAGCCCTGGGACTCAACCGACTTACAGGGATACCTAAAACAGTTGGCTGGATGTTGAACCGCCGTTTGGCTGAAGGCGCCGGCGACGGGGTGACTTTTGAAACGTGGTTTGAACGTAGCATGAATATCTTGCAGATTCAAGCAATAGATAACGATATTTTTCAGGGGAATCGTGGGAGGGGTCAGATACCGGGAAACTGCTGGATTTTGTGGTTTCCGCGCCCGGATCGGTTTGATTTGCCGGGGAAAAGCAACTGCGGGTGCTTCGGCTGCGCTTCGCTGCGCTCAAGATGACAGATTTTTTTGATTTGCGGGAGAAGGCAAAGACAGGCGGGATTTTGTGGTTTCCCACCCAAGCGACAAAAACAAAGGCGTCGCTAGAGTGGGGCACGCGGATTGGTTTGAAACGCTGGAGAAGGCAAGGGCAAGCTGGGGTCAGATGCGCATGGGCATGAGGACGTAGCGGTATTTGTATTCGCCGCCGGGGTCGTCTGGGCTGGCTTCGGGGCGCATCTGGCCGGCGGATTGGCCGTCTTTGAATTCGAGTCGGACCTCGCCTTCGTTGCCGAGGGCTTTGAGGAACTCGAGCATGTAGTCGGAGTTGAAGCCGACGACGATGGGGTCGAAGGTGTAGGGGGTTTCGATGGAGTCTTCGGATTCGCCGGATTCGTTCGATTGGGCGCTGATCTTGACTTCGTTCTGCTCCATTTTGAGGCGGACGGCGTGGGAGCGCTCGTCGGCGAACTGGGCGACGCGGCCGATGGCGGAGGCGAGCTCGGAGCAGCGCAGGACGACGAACTTGGTGTTGTCGCGGGGCATGACGGCTTCGTAGTTGGGGAACTGGCCGGTGAGCTTGCGGCTGGACAGGGTGCGATGGCCGATGCGGAAGAAGAGCCATAGGTCGTCGTCGGCGAACTCGATGTGCTCGGCGTCGGTGGTGTTGAGCAGGGTCTGGAGCTCGGCGAGGGCTTTGCGCGGGATGAGGATGCGCTTTTCGCCGCTGATGCCTTCCATGGCTTCCTCCGGCTTTTCTACGAAGGCCAGGCGATGGCCGTCGGTCGCGACCATGGCGATCGATTCCGCCTTGAGGATCAGGAGCGCGCCGTTGAGGGTGTAGCGGGATTCTTCGTTCGAGATGGAGAAGATGGTGCGGGCGATGAGGGTCTTGAGGACGGCGACGGGGATTTTGACGCTGGAGACGGTGGGCAGCTCGGGAACCTGCGGGTAGTTGGCGCGGCCGAGGCCGACCATCTTGGTGTTGGAGCGGCCGGAGCGGATCTGGACCCAGTGGTTGTCGAGGAGCTTGATGGAGATTTCGCCTTCTGGGAGGAGCTTGACGTAGTCGTAGAGCTTGCGGGCGGGGATGGTGCAGGAGCCGGCTTTTTTGACTTTGACTTTGGCGGAGGTGCGGATGGCCTGGTCGAGGTCGGTAGCGGTGATGAGGAGCTGACCGCCTTCAGGGCCCTCGACGACTTCGACGAGGAAGTTGGAGAGGATGGGGATGGTGGTTTTGCGTTCGACTACGGACTGGATGGCGGTGAGTTCTTTGAGGAGATCCTGACGCGTGACGGAGATTTCCATGACTGACCCCTGTGTGGTGGAGGTAGGTGTGGCGAGTTCTGTTTCCAGTCCGGCTTCGATTAGAGACATTTTTGAGTCCTCATGCGGCGCGCAGTTGGGACGTGATGCCACTTTATACCAACGGGGTTGGGGTTGTGGCTGCGGCCTTTGTCGATTGTATTGAATGCGGAGGAATGGAAATGGTGGAAAAGGGGGTGGTTATTGGGGAAATGGGGGTTTCTGCGAGTAGAGGGCCAGAGAACGGCAGATTGTCGGAAGGAATGACGGCGAGAAAAGCAAGAACAAGTGCAAAGGCAAAAGCAGATCCTTCGCTACGCTCAGGACGACAAATTTGTTTGGGTTGACAGGAAAGGCAAAGGCAACGACTGGCTGGCTTTTGTGGTTTCCCACCCTAGACGCAAAGAGCACGTCTAGGATGGGGCACCCACGGTAGTTTCAATCGAAGGAAAAACAACGGCAAGGACAAGAGCAAAGGCGAGGGGCGACGGGTTGTTAGTAAGTATTGAAAAAGAGAGATATAGGAGCCAGTTGTAGTACCAGTAGGGGGCGGAAAAGTGGAAAAGTGGCGGATGTCGATGAATGGGTTGGAGTTGGGTAGGGGGTGAGTTTTAGAAAACCGGGCTGTGGAATTGAGGGGAAGTGGAGAAGTGGGTTTTGAGGGGTGAGTTGGGTACCGGGCTTTTCACCGTTTCAACAGGGAGGGGGATTTGGGCTGTGGATTCTCGGGTGAGTGGGGTGGAATTTTGGGTTTTGAGTGGATTTGGCGCGGGGTTGGCGGGGAGGGGTTGTGCACAGAAGCGGAGTTGGCGGGGCTAGCGGCGTTAGCGGAGTCAGGTGGTGTTCTGGTGATTTGGGGCTTGGCGGGTTAACCGTGGAAGTTGTCAAGTTTCCTGGAATTTGGAAATTTGGTTATGTTGTTGAATTTGCAATGTTTAGATGGGGATTTTGGATTTGCGTTGAATTTATGGGGAAACGGGTAGTCTAAGAACAATCGTGGATGGGACGGGGAGTGGCGCTCGAGAGATTGGTCTGGGGCGCTGCTCCTCTTTTTTATTTCGCGGGAAATGTGCCGGGCGATTCGGGAAAGACAGCTCGACACTGGCCCGGCATTTGGGCGGTGTGATGGAAGAGGAAAGTGTTGTGACGAAGGCTGCGCTCGCCGTGAAGGGGTCGAATCCGGAGATAGGTTCGACGGATGTTGTGGATGAATTGCTGGAGTACTCAGAAGCTGCTCTGCGGGCCAATGTGATCAAGATCCTGAGGGCGGTTATCGGGAAGATTGAGAAGAACGATCACATTCCGGCTGCGAAATTCGTGGTGGATTTCGTGAGGCAGTTGAGGGCGATGAAGCAGTTGCCGCAGGAAGAGTATGAGAGCTTTGCGGCCGTGCTTTGGAATGAATACCAGCGGTTGGAGAACGAGGGATTAGGGAATAGGGATTAGGGATTAGGTGGGGCGCTCCGGGCTTTGGGACGGGGCGCCCTTTTGCGTTTGGACTCGATTTGGGAAGGGATGTTTGCGATGAGGACATGGTTGCGCGCTGTGGTTTGGGTTACGAGTTTGGTGATGGCGAGCTGCGTTGGATTGGCGCAGACGGTGACTACGGTGCAGGGGACCGTGTACCTGGCGAATGGGGAGGCGGGATCGGGGACGGTGCTGGTGAGTTGGCCGGCTTTCACGACTGCGGCGGGATTGCAGGTGGCGGCCGGGAAGACGGTGGTGACGGTGGGGACGGATGGGTTCCTGAGCGTGAACCTGGCTCCGAATGCGGGGGCGAATCCGGCGGGTTTGTATTACACGGCGGTGTTTCATTTGTCGGATGGGACGGTGAGCACGCAGTACTGGGTGGTTCCGGCGGCGGCTACGGCGGCGTTGTC
>Ga0302325_10008786_pt1 | contig 22162 bp, 16 predicted proteins | sample Palsa_T0_2_FD_201948 | JGI IMG/M metagenome (GOLD analysis project Ga0302325, IMG submission 201948) | Peat permafrost microbial communities from Stordalen Mire near Abisko, Sweden - Palsa_T0_2 | ecosystem: Environmental > Terrestrial > Soil > Palsa > Peat permafrost | place: Sweden: Abisko...
CCAATCCGCAAAACATCCGCACGGACTACGGCAAACACGCCTTGGACGAATCCAATGCCCTGCCCGATCCCATCGCGCAATTTGCGATTTGGTTTGACGAAGCTGTCAAAGCGGGAGTGCCCGAGGTCAATGCGATGACCGTCGCCACAGCCGACGCCAGCGGCGCGCCGGCGGCGCGGGTGTTGCTTTTGAAGGGGTTTGACGAGCAAGGATTTGTTTTCTTCACCAACTACGCCAGCCGAAAGGGGAAGGCGCTCGATGCCAATCCGCGGGCGGCTCTGGTGTTTTTCTGGCATGAGTTGGAGCGGCAAGTTCGGATCGAAGGAACTGTCGAGCGCACCAGCCGAGCGGAGAGCGAAGAATATTTCCACTCCCGCCCGCGCGCGGCCCAGATCGCGGCATGGGCATCGCATCAGAGCCGAGAAGTTGCGACTCGTAGTGAATTGGAGGATCGCGAAACGGAATTGACCGCCCGTTTCGGCGATCGAACGATTCCTTTGCCGGATTTCTGGGGCGGATATCGCTTGGCGCCGTCCATGATCGAATTTTGGCAGGGCCGGTCCAATCGAATGCACGATCGGCTTCTGTATACCCGGCAGGCCGATGGCTCGTGGATTATTTCCCGATTGGAACCGTAATGTCAAAACTCTCTGGAAAAACTGCGTTAATCACCGGCGCATCCGTCGGCATCGGGCGCGATCTGGCCGAATTGTTCGCGGCCGATGGGCATCATCTGGTCGTGACCGCGCGCGATCGCGCCAAGCTCGAAGAGTTGGCCGACAAACTCCGTGCTGCCCACGGCGTCAATGTCCTTGTCATCTCCAAGGATCTTTCCGTCGCCGGCGTCGCCCAGGAGATTTTCGATCAAGTCGCCGCCGCCGGGCTGACCATCGACTATCTCGTCAACAACGCCGGCTTTGGAACGCACGGCCCATTCGCCGAGTCAACAGTGCTCAGCCAACTCGCCATGTTGCAGGTGAACATTGTTGCCTTGGTACATCTGACGCGTCTGTTTCTTCCGCCGATGCTGGAGCGAAAAAGCGGCCGTATCATGAACCTCGCCTCGACGGCCGCCTTCCAGCCGGGGCCGCTGATGAGTGTGTATTTCGCATCCAAGGCATTCGTGCTCTCGTTCTCCGAAGCGCTGGATGCCGAGGTGCACGACAAAGGGGTTTCCGTTACCACCGTATGCCCCGGCGCGACAATCACGGAATTTCAAAAGCGGGCCGGAATCGAAAGCTCGCCTTTATTCCAAAACAACGCGATGACCTCCATGCAAGTCGCCCGAATTGGATACGCCGCTTTCATGCGCGGCCGGCGCACGGTCGTCACCGGCTTCACGAATCGCGTTCTCGCCCTCGGCTCACAACTCAGCCCCCGCCGACTCGCCACCGCGATAGCTTATAAACTGAACAAAAATCGCTGAAAACACACCCCGTTTGCATCGCGGTCCAATATTTCAATAATCATTGCCTCGACGAAAGGAACTTACATGCGACGTGCCAAGATCAGCATCATCGGCGCCGGGAATGTCGGCGCCACCGCGGCTCACTGGGCGGCCGGCAAGGAACTGGGCGATATCGTCCTCGTGGATATTCCGCAGGTGGACGGAATGCCGCAGGGGAAGGCGCTGGATTTGTATCAGGCTTCGCCCGTCGAGGCGTTCGATGTGAAAATCACTGGCGCGACCAATTACGAACCGACGGCCGGCAGCGATGTCGTGATCGTCACTGCGGGAATCGCGCGAAAGCCGGGAATGAGCCGGGATGATCTGATCAACACCAACACCGCCATCGTGAGCCAAGTGGCCAAGAATGTGGCAAATTTCTCTCCGGAAGCGGTGATGATCGTCGTCAGCAATCCGCTGGATGCGATGGTTTATGTTGCGTGGAAAGCCAGCGGATTTCCGACACAGCGGGTGATTGGCCAGGCGGGCGTGCTGGATTCGGCGCGGTATCGGGCTTTCCTCGCGGCCGAGATTGGGTGCAGCGTGGAGGATGTGCAGGCCCTCCTGCTCGGCGGGCATGGCGACGACATGGTGCCATTGCTCCGCTACACTTTCGCCGGTGGAATTCCGATTACTCAACTGATCAAAAAAGATCGCCTTGATGAAATCGTCAAGCGAACGCGCGGCGGCGGCGCCGAGATCGTCAGTCTGCTCAAAACCGGCAGCGCCTATTACGCTCCGGCCTCGGCCACCATCGCCATGGCTGAATCCATCATCAAAGACAAAAAACGCATCCTCGCCTGTGCCGCTTATTGCCAGAAAGAATACGGCATCGGCGGATATTTTGTCGGCGTGCCATGCATGCTGGGCAGTGCGGGCGTGGAACGCATCATCGAAATCGAAATGGACGAGGCGGAAAAAAAGATGTTCCAAACCAGCGTCGATCACGTGAAAGAACTGGTCAAAACGGTCAAGATGTAATTCGCCATGGCCCCGGATCCTTCCAGGCAATCCTCGCGCGGCAAGGGACGGCTGGCGCTGTCCCAATTGAAATTGTTGTGGATGGGATTGCTCTCCCTGCTCGGCGGTTGCGCGCTGGGGCCGCACATGTTGCCGGTCGATCAGCAGAAGACCATCGACCGCACCATCACCGAATATCCCGCCGGATTTGTCCTCCAGCCGTATGTGGTGAATCTGGATGCCCCCTCGGCGATTTGCTGGGACGATCAGGGAAATCTCATCATCGCCGAATCCGGCACGGATAATGCCGACCCGCACATCTTCGGCATTCGGCCGGATGGGAAAAAATTCAACATTTATCCACTGCACAGCCGGCTGCCGGTGATCAGCCCCGGATACCATCTTTACGGCCCGATCGGGGGCATGGTTTTCAATCATGCCAATGGAAAAATTTATGTCAGCCATCGAGACAAGCACGGTCTGGGGGCGATCACCGCGCTGGGATATGACGGCAGCCACACAACCATCGTCGGCGATCTTCCGACGCAGGGAGATTACAGCGTCACCGATCTGACCATCTATCAGGACGAAATTTATTTCGGACTCGGTTCAGCCACCAACAGCGGCGTGGTGGGGATGGACAATTACGAAGAAGGTTGGGTGCGCGACTATCCAAATTTCTGCGATCTTCCCTACAAGCCGCTGAAACTGCTCGGATATCGCTTCCAAACCCCGAACCCCCAGGCGAGCATTTTTTCACCCGATACCACCGACACGGTTCCGTTTGAGCCGCTGGGGATCAGCGACGTGACGCACATCGACGCCGCCCCGCTGGGCCGGGCGACCGGAGCGATTTACACCGTTTCCACCGAGGGCGGAGATTGCCGGGTGGTCGGCTGGGGTGTGCGAAATCCGGCGGGGCTGATCGTTGACGAATTTGGCCGCGTCTATTTCACCGATCAGGGAATGGAAGAACGCGGGACCCGGCCGATCCACGATGATCCGGATGTTCTGTTCCATCTGGTCAGCGGCGAATGGTACGGATTTCCCGATTTCAGCCGGACGCTCGATCCGGTCAGCGACAGCCAATATCAGCCGCCTCAATGGATGGTCTTGCCCACGAAATATCCGGATGTGGGATTTGTGGTCGACCACAAGGCCAGCGATTTACACGATCCCGATCCGCGCTGGGTGCAGGCGGCGTTTAAACCGTTATCGGGAGCGTCGAAGATGGATTTTGTTCCGCAGGTTGGGCCGTTCCAGAAATATTTTGGAAAGATGGTGGTGGCGCTGTGGGGCGATCGGGCGCCGTTTGCGACGTCAAATCAACCGCTCAAATCGCCGCCGCCGGGATACAAAGTGGTGCTGGTGGACAAAGATGTCGGGGATGTTTCCGATTTTGTGTTCAACACCGAAGGCGGCCCTGCCAGTCAACTCGTCGATGGCGGCAGCCAGGCGCTCGAGCGGCCGGTGGATGTGAAGTTTTCCCCGTACGATCATTATCTCTACATCGTGGACTTCGGCCGGATTCGCATGAAGAACGGCGAGGAGAAAGTCGCGGATGGCACCGGCAAAATTTTGCGTCTGCTTCCGCCACCCCCGCCGACCACGCGATCCTCGACGCAATCATCCACGGCACCCACCACCATAATGAATCCGTGATTTCTAAAATGCAAAAATGCGGATGAACCGCCAAGACGCCAAGATCGCCAAGGAGGAAAATACGCCAAGGGGAAATCTATTCTTTAGGAACGAATTCCAACTCTAAATTGATTCTTGGCGTATTTTCCTGCCTTGGCGTCTTGGCGGTCAATCTGCATTTCTCGGCGTCTCGGCGGTTGCATTTTTCTTATCCGAGCATCCGATCGAAATCCGCGATCTGGCAGAGTGCCGGGGCGGCCATTCCGTCGATGAAACCGTCATAATTTAATGTCAGCTCGTCGCAGGATTGTTCGATGCGCTGCGGGCGGCAGAGGGCCAGGCGATGGCCAATAGTGATGGCCTGTGGATATGGAATCCCGAATAATCCTCGCCGTTGCCACTGCACCGATGGAGTGAATTCCAGCGGCTCGACCGTGCCGTTGGCGGCGACCACCGCGCGGCAAATCTGCTGGTGATCCGTGTCCTGGCCGATGGCCAGTTCGATCGCCGCCGATGCGCCCGGACGCAGGACGCATCCGCGCAGCCAGCGGGAAAATGCCGTCGCGGGGGAAGCGACGCCGTAACGATGATCGTGATACGCCAGGCCGTGGATTTCGATTTGCCGATCGGGCAGTCGAATCGTTCCATGAGCCTCGCACAATGGAGCGGTGACAATCCAGCGATAATCCGCCGACCCGATCGCGCCCGCCGGGCCGGTGATGGTCGGGGTCAACTGCATTTCCACCGACGTTTCGGCGGAAATCCGCAACCGCCAGCCGCCGGTTTCCCGAACGATATGGCTTTCACCGAAACATAATTCCGAATCGCCAGCCGAAAATTTCGCCGGCTCGATTCGGGCACAGGTATTGAGCAGACAAGTATTCCCTTCATAAATCGCCAGCCGGACTGCCGGGAATTCAGCCGGCGTTGGCGGCGCGTTTTGCGTGGGGGAGGCGCGGTAATCCCGGTATCGCCGCAGGTATTTCGGATCGAACGGATTACCGTAGAAAAAATCCGCGATCACCCGCACGTCGCCGGCCGGTTGGCTGACGAAAAAGTGCCACCACTCAAATCCCCCCGGCGCGATGACACGATGCCATCCATCGCCGCGGGCATCGGATGAATCCAGCAGTGCAATTGTCGGCACGCCGATAGTTTCGTGGAGCGGAGGGAAAATGCAAAATACTGATTAACCGCCAAGAACGCCAAGAACGCCAAGACAGGAAAATACGCCGAGGGGAAATCTATTTTTTAGGATTGAATTCCAAATCCAAATTAATTCTTGGCGTATTTGCTTACTTGGCGATCTTGGCGTCTTGGCGGTCCATCCGAATTTTCTTAGGACGGTCCGACCACCAGAATCGTAAACGAACCCGGCACCATCTGTCCTCGACCGCGACCGCCTCTCCCACCGCGTCCGCCGGCAGCAGCCTGGCCTGGCTGCGTGGCGGGAGCGGCATTGGCGTTGGGCCGAGTGGTTGGAGGCGCGTAATCGGCGGTGATCAGATAAATCTGATTCGTTTTGGTATCCAGCGTCGAGGTCCGAGCGCCTTGTTTTGTCTTCACTGTCTCTTCAACCGCGAAATCCGTCGGGCTGTTTTCTTTGATGACCGTCAGAGTGCCGTCGCCCTGGGAGCTGAAGGCTTCCATCGTGTTGGGGTTAAACTCCGCGGCATCCACGCCGGTGCCGATCGGCAATGTAGTCAGAATCTTTCCGGTGTCCGCATTCAGCACGACGCAGATCGCAGGCGTATGACAGTAAGAAAAAATGATGTGATTCTTTGCATCCAGCGCCAATCCACCAGGCCGCTGATCCTGGCCACCAAGATCATAATGCGCCGTAACCTTCATTGCATTAGAATCCACCACCGCGACGTTATTGCCGTCTTCGATGTCGATATACACATGCCCCGCGCCATCGGATGCGCCCTCCTCCGGCGCGCCACCTAAATCGATGGTGCCTTTGACCGTTCCATCGGCGGCGTTAATCACCGTCACATTGGGACTGCTGTGGCTCAATATCCACACGCTTTCCGTGGCCGGCTCGAAGAGAATTCCATCCGGTTGTCCCTGGACGTCGATTGTTTTGATTGTGCTAAGAGTCTGGGTATCCCACATGACAACGGGATTGCTGCTGCAGAAGCCGTGGTGGAATTTGGTATCGATCGCCACGCCGTGCACACCGTTGGTGGGGGTGATCTCGCCGGCGGATTTTAGAGTATCCAGATCAAATACAGTCACCCGATTATCGCGTGGGATATAAAGTTTGCCCCCGTCGGCATCTGCATAGCAATAGTCCCACCGGCCGTTTCCGCCAACCTTCACCGAGTTAATCACCTTATACGGCCCTGCATCTGGTGTGGACTGTGCAAGCACTCCGCAAGCCATGGTTATAATCGCCGCTGAAAACATAAAACCCGTGAAACGCATAGACAGAATCTCCTTGCTAAATAGTGTTGTTTGATGACGAAAATATTCCGTCTATCTAGCAATTTTCTGAACACTTCGGCAAATCCGGTTTTCTTTTGCCAATTCCATCGGTCCTGTTAGAGTTAGCTACGACCGGCAACCAACCGCGCGGCCCTAATTCGCTATGGCGGGCATCCTATGCGCGGACATTACAGACATACGAAAATTATCGCCACCATCGGGCCGGCCACCGAATCCAAGGAACGGCTCGCACAACTCATCACCGGCGGCGTCGACGTCATCCGACTCAACATGGCCCACGGCAGCGGCGAGTGGGTCATCTCACTCGTCAAACGAATCCGGGAAGTCTCCAAGGAAGTCCAGCGGCACGTCGCCGTCATGATGGATGTCAAAGGCCCGGAAATCCGCACCGGCAACGTGACACAAGCCATCGACTTGAAGGTCGGCGAGGAATTCGAGTTCTACACCGACAAACCCACCGAAGGCATTCGTGGAGTCGATGTCAATTATCCCGGATTGCCGGCGGATGTCGGCGTCGGCACCACCATGCTGGTGGACAGCGGCCTGATTCGGCTGCACGTCTTCGCCAAGGATGCCACGCATGTTCGTTGTCGTGTTGTCACACCCGGCAAACTCGGCTCGCGCCGGCATATCAACCTGCCGGGCGTGGATGTGAATCTTCCCTCGCTCACCGAAAAAGATGAGCGCGACATCCGCGCTGGCGTCGAGGCGGGGATGGACTTTGTCGCACTCTCCTTCGCCCGTCGCCCGGAGGATGTGCTGGTGCTTCGCGCGCTCCTAGACACGCTCGGCTCCAAGGCGCGGATCATCGCCAAGATCGAAGACCAGGGCGGATTGCGGAATCTCGAAGGGATTGTGCGCGTGTCCGATGCGATCATGGTAGCCCGGGGAGATTTGGGGATCGAGATCGATTATCACACATTGCCATTGGTGCAGACGCGCATCGTGGATGTCTGCCTGACCGAGGGCAAGCCGGTCATCATCGCCACGCATTTGCTGGAGTCGATGATCGCCGCCCCGATGCCGACTCGCGCGGAGATTTCCGATATTTCCACCGCCGTGCGCGAGCGGGCCGATGCGGTGATGCTCTCGGGCGAAACAACCACGGGAATGTATCCGCTGGAGTGCGTGGATGTGATGAAAAACATCATCAACACCATCGAGCCCACCGAGAAGCGCGGCATCAATGAAGTGATCAAGCTCCGGGAACCCAAGGCCAAGATGCTCCGCTCCGCCGCCGTGCTGGGCCAGGAATTGGGTGAATCGGGGATTGTCGTCTTCACCCGCAGCGGATTTCTCGCCTACACGCTTGCCGCCCTGCGTGCCGTCGGCGTGCCGATTTTCGCCTTCACAGATGACGAAGCCCTTTTCCGCCAACTCCTACTGCCCTGGGGCGTCGAGCCATTTTTGATGCCGTTCAACGCCGATCCGGAGCAAACGATTCTGGATGCGATGGCCTACCTGAAACGCCGGGAATGGGTCCGCGATGGGACATGGCTGGTGGTCATCACCAACGCTCTGGCGCATGACAAAATCATCGATACGATTCAATTGCGGAAGATCGAGTGACTTTTTTAGCCGCGTCGCTTGGCGACGCGCGGCGCCCGGAGAAGACCGCGCGTCGCCGAGCGACGCGGCTAAAACGAATATTGTCCGGCCGATTTATTGGAAGAATCCCACCGTTTTGCGCAACTATTACTCTGACGTTCGCATTCGTTTCCTTCGCCGTCCCAGCGGGGTAGGATGTTGTTCGATTTCGCCGGAGGCGAATTGGGATGGATCATGGCGCAAAAACTTACGCGCGGCGGATTCTGCTGGTGCATATGCTGCTCCTGGCGGCGCTGATCGCCGCCGTGGGGTTGACCTCGCGGCAAATCTATAATTCCGCGCGCCAGCAGGCCATCGTGCAGGCGACCGGCCGGCAGGAATTGCTCACCGCACAGACCGTCAAAGGGATCGAGGCATTTTACTCCAGCGTCATCAGCGATCTGGAACTCTTCCGCCGCCGGGCCGAGAACGAAGATTCGGCCCAGACTCAGCCATCGGAAGCGACCCCACAGATTCGCATATTGCCGGGCGCGCCCGCATTCGCCGCGCGCGAGCCGGCATTTTTGTGGAATCAGTTAAACGGCCGGGTTTCCGGGCTGTTTGCATATAACCGGGGCGTGCGGAATGTGTCCGAAGCGGTGGACATCTGGGAGCCGCATGAGGATGTGCCGCCGGCGCAACCGCGCATCGAGCCACAGTCCCAGGAGACGCCGCGACGGGGCGGACTCTTGCAGCCGCGACGTGAATTGCCGGCGCCTCCCGTCACACCCGAGGTGAGAGATGCAATGCTCGCACTGGCGGGATCGGCCCAGGATTGGCTGAATCAGGTGGATCGCCCGTCGGTGAGCGATCTTCTGACCATTCCGCCAGATAGCCCGCTTGCCAGCGTCGCCGGCACAGGCGGGGTGAATCTGGTTGCGGTTCCGTTCGGAGCGCGGGCACAGTGGATCATTGTCGCGGTCGTCCCCGCCGCCGAGGCACAATCGCGCCTGTTGCCCAGCGCACAAGATCGTGAAATCACCAGCGCGACCCTCGTCGATAACGGCTACAACGTCATCATGTCGTCCAATCCGCTTCTGATCGGCACGAACATCATGCACTCCAACGATGCGGAAATTCAGGGAATGGTCGAGCAATATCTGAAAACTCCCCAGTTGCCCGCCACCGGTGTCGAGCAACCGATGAGCCTCACGCTGGGGCCGCGCCTGGTGACGATCTCGCCCGTGACAGCGCCGGAGGCGAAATGGACGTTGCTTGTCTCCTCGCCGCTGACCGAAGTGGATCGCGTCGTGGCAAATATTTTCGGAACCGTGTTGTATTGGGCGGCTTTTCTGGTGCTGGCGATGACGGCGATTCTGGTCTCCACCGGCGTGCAATTCGTCCGCAACCGCGCCCGCCTGGAGCGCGTGCAGCACGATGTCCTTCGCCGACAACTTCAGCAAGCCCGCGAGATTCAATTGAATTGGCTCCCCAGCCGACACAGCGCGGGGCCCGCGCTGGACATCGCCGCGATCAATCAGCCCGCCAGCCACATCAGCGGAGATTTCTACAATTGGTTCGATCTCCCCGATGGCCGCGTGGCGATCACCATCGGCGATGTCACCGGCCACGGCATGGCAGCGGCATTTCTGATGGCGACAACCCAACTCCTGGTCCGCACAACAATGCCGCGCCTGCTCGATCCCGGCCTTTGCATGCAGGAAGTAAATCGACAGCTCTGCACGCAGGTTTTCCGCGGGCAGTTTGTCACGATGCTGATCCTGCTGCTGGATCTGGAGCGCAACACGCTGAAAATCGCCACTGCCGGACATGCCGCTCCATTGGTCAGCAATGACGGCGGCCCGTTCGCCGCGCTGCCGATGAAATCCCAACTTGTGCTGGCCGTCGATGAGAATCAGGTTTATCCGACGGAAAACTATCAGCTCGATTCGCGCACCAGCCTGCTGCTCTACACCGACGGCGTGATCGACGTGCAATCCCCCACCGGCGATCGCCTCGATTCCAAACGCCTGCGCGAAATCCTCAGCGGCCAGCCGGGGCAAAATATTCCGTTCGCTTCCGCCCAATCGATGATCGACCATGTGTTGTCCGTCATCGATGAATTTCGCCACGGCGAGGAACTCGAAGATGATCTCACACTCGTGGCGATCCAAACCCAGCCGGTCCCCAAGCCCAAAATTTCCATCGATCGCGCCCGGGAGAAACAGCCGGTGCTTGCCTCGGCGAATTGAGTTATCCTTGGAGTATGCGGGGCCAACCGCTTATCACTGCTTACATCGCTCTGGGGGCCAATCTTGGAGATCGGGAGAAAAATATCCGCGCAGCCGTCACGGAACTGGCGGCAACGGAGGGCATCGATGTCGTGCGAATGTCGTCGATATTGGAAAACCCCTCCGTCGGCGGCCCGGCGGGATCGCCGCCGTTTCTCAATGCCGCTGTGAAAATTGGAACGTCACTTGGATCGCATGCCCTGCTTCATCGGCTGCTCGAAATTGAAACCCAACTCGGCCGCACCCGCCGGGAGAAATGGGAGCCGCGACTGATCGATCTCGATCTTCTGCTCTTCGGCGACCAAATCATCAGCAGCCAGGAACTGGTCGTCCCGCATCCCCTGATGCACGAGCGGCGATTTGTATTGCAACCCTTGGCAGAAATCGCCCCCGATGCGGTGCATCCGGTGCTGCAGATGACAATCGCAGGATTATTGGAGGGGCTGACGGAGAAATAATTCCGGCGGGCCGACAGATGATCCTAATCTAAATCTCTAATCCAGAACCGAATCCGTCGATGCGAAGATGGAGTCGGCGGTTATCACGGCGCCGGTGTTAAACAGGCCTGAGCCTCCACTCGCCGCAGACAAGTGGGCAGGATCGGAGCCGGAGACTGCGGCCACGGATGTCTTGAATGGCACTACCGGGGAATTCGGCGCGACGAAATTTGGGGGTAGCTGCACGATGAGGGGTGGTTCCTGCGTGAAAATAGTGATTGGAACACCCGAAGCGGGCAGCGGATTGGGTAGAGGATCGAGCCCATTTGGAGGTGCGACGAAGCCAGGCGGCGGCGTCACATAGACTGGGGGTAGGTCCGTGTAAACGGTCGTTTGCGAACCCTCCACTGGAAGTGGATTGGGCAGCGGCGCAAGGCCATTCGGGGGCGGCATGAAGCCCGGAGGTGTGATGCCGGGAGCGGCATCGCCTTGTACGGGAAGAGGATTAGGGAGCGAATCAAGGCCGCTTGGTGGTGCGATGAATCCAGGAGGCGGCGTTACATAAACAGAAGGCAATTCCGTGAAAACCGTTACGCTCGACACATCTGCTTGACTTACCGACCCGGACAGAAACACGCGCGGCTCCAATGCTTCGACAGCTAATCTCCGCCGGTGCGAGGAGCGCATAATGCCCTCGCAATTGAAAGACCTGTCCAGCATAAGCAGGTTTATTCGAGGCATATTAAAATCTCCCCATCAAATCGTATCAACAATTCCATCAATCAGATTCCCAGATCACAAGTATAGTATATGCTGTACGCCGCATCCAGTTGCAACATTAATTCAGCAATATCGGAGGATGTATTCCAAGGTAAAGAATTCAACGGTCCTTTTCGCCATCGACGGTCCCACATTGTTGTTGCCGCAACTTATGTTCTGCCAGTAATCTACGCTCGCGATAAACAATCCCATTAGGTTTCTTTTTGGAAATCTATGCTGATCGGTGGAGTTAATCTCATCAAATTGTTAAGCTAGGCAAAATGGATGAACTGATCCATTTGATCCCGCCGCACGAGGTAGCATACAAATTGTATACGACAAGTGGGATCGAGGGTTTCTGGCCTGAGCTAGACAAAACTCATATTCTCAAACTTATTCTGCAGCACCGTCGCCGAATCGGCATTGAGCCACTTATCCAGTAGCGTAGCATATACCCGGCGAAAATCTGTGGTGTAAGTCAGATCGCCATCTTCAAGCTGGGATAGCGATGGATATTGCCCATGCAATCCGCCTTTGACCATTCCGCCGCTGACAAACATAGGCCCCGGCGCGCCGTGGTCGGTGCCGTTGGAATCATTCTGCTCCACGCGCCGGCCGAACTCGCTGAAGCACATCACCGTCACCTTGTTGTTCAGACCTTTGGCGGTCAAATCCTTGTGAAACGCGGCAATGCTGGTGGATAGTTGCGTCAACACCTGCTCGTGTGTGCCGACCTGATTGCTGTGCGTGTCGAACCCGCCGATCTCGCAGTAGAAAAGTTTCGTGCCATAATTCCCGGCGATGATCTGGGCGATCAGCTTTAATTCCATCCCCAATCCCGGCGGATAGAGCGCATCGGGCTTGTAATTGCTTTTCATTTTGTGAATCTCATCGGCTGACACTAGCGCATTGGTCGCCTGCCTCGCCAAAAATTGCATGGCCGGAGACGCATCTTGAATGGTGTTGAGATCGCGAATGATCTGCTGTTCGTTTTTCGCCTGGATCGGGCCATTGGAGCTGTCCACGCGGAGGGCAAAATCATCGAGCGATGTGATGGACGGCACCGGCGCCGAATCCGCCACCAGCGCCGTCGGCAATTGCGCGCCGACATTGATCGCCGTCAGCGGATTGGTGGTTCCGCGCAGACAATGATCCAGATAATGCCCCAGCCATCCGCACCCCTCATGGCCGGTGGGGCTGGCGGTTTGCCAGATTTCCATCGACCGAAAATGCGAACGATTGGGCTCCGGATATCCGCAGCCGTTGATAATGGCCAACTGCCCCGCATCGTACAAATCCTTCATCGCCGCCATGCCGGGATTGAGCGCCAGCGTGTCGTCGATCTTCACCAGCCGATCCTTGATGCCGATGACCGGCCGGGCTTTGTAGTAGGCATCGCTGGCATACGGCACGACGCAGTTCAACCCGTCATTCCCGCCAGAAAGTTGGATCACTACCAGAATATTGTCATCGGACACCGGCTGCGTGCTGGGCTGATCCGCATACGCAAACTTGGCCAGAAACGCCGGGATGGTGCCGCTGAGGCTGACCACCGAAAGCCCGCCAAGTCCGACTTTGAGCATTTCGCGTCGAGAGCAATTCATACAAATCTCCCTTCAAGCCAATTGATATTCCGGCGTTGCCATCATCAGTTGCATCACATCCCGCACGCTCTTGTAGTAAGTGCCGTGGTTCAGCACAAAAGCCGGCCGCGTCTGGGCCGATGTCGTTGTCGAATTCTCCAGGAACTGGACAAATTTCGCGTTCTCATCGTCCGGCAGCCGGCCGTCCAGCAGCATCGCATCGAAAAAATCCACCACCTGTGGCGCCGTCGTAGCGCCCTGGCCGTGCAGCATCGCCTCGACATCCGGCCGCTCGGCATAAATATTCTGTTGCTGCGTCGCCAGCACCAGTCCGAAATTGAATCGCACGAGCACGGTGTTGGCGTTGATCCACGCCTCGCCGCCGTCCCAGCCTTTGACGTTGGGGGGAAACAGAATCTTCTGCCCCATGCGCGCGGTCGTCTGCGTAATGAAATCCGTATTGGCTTTGCCGCCCAGCCCGATGATCGCGCCGGCGACAAGCTCCACCGGGCTTTTGATACGGCTGCGATACGCCCACTCGCTGTAAAACAATCGGCTGGTGAAAATCTGCTTCATCACCGGCTTGATCTGCCAGTTGTTCGCCAGCAATTGCCCGGCGACATAATCGATGTGATCCTGCGTCGGCTCGGGATGAACAAATTCTTTCAGCAGCTTTTCCGCCAAATGTTTCGGCGCCGCCGGCTGGGCCAGCATCAGATCCACGGCCGACTGGCTGTCATATTTCCCCGGCGTATTGAAAATCGTTTTCTCCCCGTCGTCCCACAATTTGGGATTGAACACCGCTTGATCGCCCTGCAATTGCCAACCGGTAAACGCGCGGGCCAGTTCCTGAACATCCTGCTCCGTGTAATTTCCGATGCCGAGCGTGAAAAGCTCCATCGACTCGCGGCTGAAATTTTCGTTGGCGTGGCCTTTTTTGCTCGCCTGCCCATCGAGCCACACCAGCATGGCCGGGTCGCGCGCCACCGCCAGTAGCAGATCGCGGAAACTCCCCAATCCCTTCTGCCGGAAGAGTTCGATCTGATTGTGCATCAGCTTGGGACGATCGACCTTGCTGGCGGACGTGGCAAAATGATTGTGCCAGAAGAGCGCCATCCGCTCCTGTGCCCGGCGCGGGCTGCCCAGCATGCGAAAGAAAAACCATCCCTGCACATCTTCAATACGATTGAAATTGAAAAACCCCTCCATCCGCGTCAGCAGATCGTTGAACGGATCCTGCGCGACGTCGTAATCCAGCAACGAATCCACCGCCTGCCCTGGCGAAAGATTGGAAAGCGCAGCGAACTGCTCCGGCGTCGGCCCAATCGCCGCCCGGCGAAGCAGATGATGAATCCTGGGCCGATCCCACGGCTCATCATCGCTGGGCACAAATGGATCAAACGGACGATCAGGCGGCTGTGGGGCCATCTCCAACCTCCAACATCAGACCAACGCTATCACCGGCATTCCCACCCGAAGGGGCATTATAACTTCCCGGCCGATTCGCGCAAGAAAATTCCGTTCAGAATAATTCCGGGTGTGGCGACAAGTTTTTGCATTTTCTCAGTCGTCAATTCCCCACAATAATCGACGCCGGCGCCAAGCCTTCGCCATTCGCACTCACCGTCACCGCCCCATGCGTTTCGATGTACGCCAACATCCGTCCATGAAATGCCTTGTGAGTCGGCGATTGCGGAATTTCCGTGGAATTCACATCGCCGGATTCGATGGCCAGCAGTCGGCCGGGGCCTGTGAGTTGGAATGTGATTTCGGTGGCCGCATCGGCATTGCGAATGCCGGCGTCATCCGTGATGGCCAACTCCACTTGTGCGACATTCGGGCCGTCGCCGGGGCCGAGGGTGGTTTTGTATTCCGAGAGCGCAATCTTCGCCGCAGGGCCAGGGGGTGCGTAGGTGTCCTCGGCGACGTTTTGGCCATCCTTACCGGCGACCGCCTTGACCGGGCTGTTGGGATCGGCATCGGGGACCTGAATGACTCGCGTATCCGCCGGCAGAGGTCTTGTCCCCAGACTTTTGCCGTTCTGGAAAAACTCCACGCTGTCGCAATTGGTGTAGCAGACCAATCGCCGGCGCAGCGGCTCGATATGAACCATCGGTTTGTCGACCCAAAGCGATTGGCGGAAGTAGTACATCGGCTTGGGAAACCCGGCCAGATCGAGGATTCCGTCAAAGCTGGCATGGTCCGGCCAGCCGTGCGCTTCGCCCATGTAGTCAATCCCGGTCCAAAGAAATTGCGCACAGATAAACGGATTATTCGCCACCGCCAGCCACGAAGCCAGATCGTGTTTGTTCTCGCTGCCGTAGATGACCCGGCCCGGATTTTTGGCGTGATCGTCGGCGTAGCGCGGTTCCTGATAGTTGTAGCCAACGATATCCAACTGCGGGTAATACAGATTGGTCGCGATGGATGCGCACGCCGCCGTCACCGGCCGGGATGGGTCCAGCGCCTTCACATCCTTGACCAGTCGCTTGGCGATCTCGACCGGCTCGGGCGAATTGAGCGGATAGGGATCGTTGGGATAATCGATCTCATTGCCGATCGACCACATCACGATGCTGGGATGATTGCGATCCCGCAGCACCATGTCCTGCAGATCGCGGTCGGACCATTGATCGAACACTTCGTGATATCCATCGAGGCTGAATTGCGTGCCGTTCCATTGGTCGATCCATTTTTTCTTGCCTTTTGACCATTCATCGAAGGCTTCGTCCATGACGAGAAAACCGAGTTGATCGCAGAGATCGAGAAATTCCGGCGCGGGTGGATTGTGCGAGGTGCGGATGGCGTTGACGCCGGCATCTTTGAGGATTCGCAATCGCCGTTCCCAGACCTGGCGGGGAATGGCTGATCCAAGCGCCCCGGCATCTTCGTGAAGACAAACGCCTTTCAATTTCATCGACACGCCGTTGAGGGAAAATCCGGTGTTGGGATCGAATTTGGCGTCTCGAATGCCAAACGGCGCGGAGTATGTGTCAATCGTTTTTCCATCCTGAAAGATCTCCGCCACGGCGGTGTAAAGCATCGGATGATCGACGGACCAGAGCACTGGATTGGGATTTTTAATCGTATCCTTGAATGTGTCGGTAGAGGTTCGCACGAGATTGAATCCGTTCGCGACAAGCATCGAAGCCTCGCGGCCACTAGGATCTAGAATTCGTATCTTCAGTGAAACTGCTGCCGATGTCGCACGATCATTTCGCATCGACGTCTGAATGACGATGGTGGCGGATTGATCGTCGATTTGCGGCGTCGTGACAAAAACACCATAGCGATCGATATGCACCCCGGGCGTCGTCGTCAAATACACATTGCGATAAATCCCCGACCCGGGATACCAGCGTGAGTCGGCAAAATCACGATGATCCACCCGCACCGCCAGCACGTTGTCCCCGGCCTTCAGATATGGCGTGAGATTGTATTCGAACGATGAATACCCATACGGCCGTTCTCCGATTTTCTGGCCGTTGAGATAGACGGTCGAATTTTTGTACACGCCGTCAAAGCGAATGATGACCGTTTGATCCGCCGCAGGCGTGAAATCAAAATGCTTCCGATACCACCCGATCCCCGCCGGCAGGCATGCGGTGCCGCTGGCCCATTTGGAATCGAATGGCCCTTCGATGGACCAATCATGCGGCAGATCGAGCTTCCGCCAGGATGAATCATCAAACGCCGGCGCTTCTGCCCCGGCGATGTCGCTCTTGGCGAACAGCCAGCCGTCGTTGAACAGCACCTGAGCCCCGTCCCGCGGCGCGGAAGCCGCATGGGAAACGGAAGCAAGAACAAAAAGTGTCGCCCAAATTAGTCGATAGCGCATCTGGTTTGGTTCCTTGTTGGAAAGCTTAACCGGGCGCTACCCCATCGCAACGGTCAACAGATTCGGCAGAATTTTCCGCGAATCAAAATACGTCTCGGCAATCGCGCGGGCGGCGGCGCTGTGGCGAGGGTAATCGGTGGCAATCGTGTTCAGTGCATCTGCGGCTTGCGGCAGATCGACGAAGTTGAATAGCCCTTCGCCGGTCGGAAGCCATTTTTCGAATCCCGTGGATTGCGTCACCACCGGCCGGCCGCTGGCCAGATAGGCGGCGCTGCGGTCGGAGAACCAGCCGGTGGGAATGCCGCGGTAAATTCCTTTGGCCACGGTGAATTCGCCTATGCTGTGGCGGATGAAATCTCCGTAGGCGCTGCAACTCACACTGGCCGCCGCGGGGTCAAATAATTTCCAACCGGCGGCGGCGAATTGGGTTTGAATCTCCTTGGGCATATTGAGCTGGCCGAGCTGCATTTCCCACGGAACCTGCCGTGGCAGATCGAGCAGTTTCATCCACTCGATGCTTTTACTGCTGGAATATTTTTTGCCATTGAATTCCACATCCCGCTCGCCGGCCTGTTCCCATTTTCCGATGGTGGTGAACGCGCCGTCGCCGGGGGAGACGACCGGCCAATGGGCCAACGCGATCGGCTGGTTGGTGGGAATCCAGTTGAACCCATGCGTGGGCAGCGGGCAACTCGGTGTGCCGATCAATCGGCCAAAAGTGGCAATGGCATCGAACTGCTGAAAATATTTCAGATAGCCCGCATCCCGGCCCATGCGGAGTTGCGTAAAAACCGGATCGGTGTCGATCACCATCATCCGCCGCGCCCGCGGCCGATTTTCCCGGATCGGCGTAACGCCGCTGACACACAGCATCAAATCGGCGCGCTTCAGCGTTTGGTTCAATTCTTCGAAAGTCAGGCCCCAATATCGGTCGAGAAATTCGGAGTAATAGCACCACTTGATCGGCAGGCCGAAATCCGCGAAGGTTCGCTTCAGATATTCCAATCCATATTCCGGATCGTCGCCGACGGAATTGGTAAGCGGGTTGTAGGGATGGGCGTAGGAGCCGCTGTCTTCCAGGAAAATTATTTCGTGGCCAAGCTCGTGCAGGCCGAGCAGATAATTCAGATGGTGCCAGGTCATCCCGCCCAGGGGATAGGCGACGATGTAACCGCCGACGACGATGGTGAGCGGGCGAGGCATTCGATCAAGTGTAGATCGACTCGATCATGCCGGGCAACACACGATCCGGGGCCAGATATTCCCGCGCGATCTCGTAAGCAGCAGCGCGGTGGGCAGCGGGATCGGCGGCGATGGCGCTCAGGCCGGCGATGGCCTCGTCCATGGTTTCAAATCCGATCACGCCTTTTCCGCTGGGGATGAATTTGCTCCAGGCTGTATCCTGCACGACGGCCGGTCGGCCGGCGGCGAGATAACAAGCGGTTCGGCAACTGAACCAGCCGGTGCGCAGCGCGACATACACATTTTTCGCCACCGACCATTCACCGGCGCTGGTTTGAATGAGATGCTGATAACTCGCCGGCGTGAGCGTGGCGGTGTGGGCGTCGATGATTCGCCAGTTGTCGCGCTGCAATTGCCCTACCGGTGCCTTGAATCCGCCGATGGCCAGCGCCAGCGGCATCTTCACTCTTGGCGGAAGATCATGGAATTTCTCGAACTCCACGCCCTTGGAGCCGTATTCCACGCCGTTATAAATCAGCTTGCCGCGAAACCAGTCCCAGGTCATCACCGTGGACATCGGCGCGTTAGCCGGGATCGGCGAATTCTTGACCGATTCCCACGATTTCAAACTCACGACACACCGCGTCGGATTCCATTTAAAATTCAGCCGCGGCATGAGCGAATCCTCCGCCCAGATATTTTCCGCATAGGTCAGATGCCGATCGTGATCCGCCACCTGTTTGCACCAGCGGTCCACATTTTCCGACCAGGCGAAGCGCTCCTTGAGCATGATCTGGTTGTAGCCCGGATCGGTGTCGAGAAAAACTTTCAGGCATTTGGGCGAAAGATCATCCGGAAACATGCACGCGCCGGAGACGTTGAGATAAATATCAGCGGTGCGCGAAATTTCGGAGAACGCGGCCGCATCCATGCCGAAATGTTTTTCGTGCAGCAGGACGTAGTGCCAGCGATCCGCCAATTTCGGGGCGAATTTTGCGAAGAAATCCTGGAAGAACGCGACGGTGTTGTCGGCCGTGTCGCACGGGGATTGTTTCACGGGATCGTACGGCCAGACCCAGGTGTCCTCGTGGTAATAAACATCGTGGCCGAGTTCGTGCAGGCCGATGAGATAATGAAAATAATCCCACGCCACGCCGCCGAGGGGATATTGGCCGACCAAGCCAGCGACGATGATGCGAAGTTTGCGATGAGGGGGGAGCATCAAGGCAACAAATCGGCGACCTTGATGGAAGCGGCCTGAGCGGCCAGGGGGGTGATAGATTGCTCGGCGGTGAGAATTTGGATCGTTGCGTACGCTGGGCCAGAAGGCGAACCACCTCCGGGAATCGGATCGCGATAAACTTCCAGAGTGCGGTCGTTGAGATTTATGATCCAGTAATCGGCGACATTGCTGATGGAATATAATTTCGCCTTGCGGCGATCGTGGCGAATCGACGCCTCGGCGACTTCGATGATAAGGACCGCTGAGGATGGATGATCCGTTACCGCGCGCGGGTCTGCGCCGGCGATGACGGCGATGTCAGGTTCCGGATCGGATCCATCGGCCGCACGGAATGGCAACTGGCCACAGATTCGATGCCCAGCGGGAAATGCGCTGCCGGCGAATTGAATGCACAATTCGTATGAAGTGCGATGCGGAAGTTTTTGCGGGGGCATCTGGAGGACTCTCCCTTCGATCAACTCGACGCGTTGCCCTTTGAAATATCCATCATCGACGAGCTTGTCGTATTCTTCGCGCGTCCAGAGCCGATCTTGGGGCTCGTAGTCGGTGGAAGCTGAAGATGTCGCTTTGGCGGCAAGAATCATTGTTCACACTCTTTGTTTCGTCATTCTACGCCGACGTCGCGGGTTCCTCCAACTGCAATTGGTGGCGGGCCATGGCGTAGTAGACGCCGTGTTTGGCGAGAAGCTCTGCGTGGGTGCCGCGCTCGACGATCGCGCCTTCGTCCATCACGAAAATCTCGTCGCAATCGACGACGGTGCTGAGGCGATGGCTGACGAGAATGATGGTGCGCTGCCGCTTGAGATCGCGGAGAGATTGGGTGAACATCGCCTCGTGCTGGGGATCGAGGGCGCTGGTGGGTTCGTCGAACACCATGATCGGGGCCTCGGTGAGCAGCGCGCGGGCGATGCCGATGCGTTGCCGCTGGCCGCCGGAAAGATTGCCGCCGGATTCGTTGACCTGGGTTTCGTATCCCTGGGGAAGTTTTTCGATGAACACGGCCGCGCCGGCGAGCTGGGCGGCGTGGCGAATCTGCGACTCCGAAGCGCTGGGCCGCCCGTACGCGATATTTTCTGCAACTGTCGTGGGCAGCACCAGATTTTCCTGCAAGACCAACGCAATATGCCGTCGTAAATCGGCAACTTTGACTTTTCGCAAGTCGATATCATCCAGCGTCAGCGCCCCAGCGGTGGGATCGTAGAATCTTGGCAGAAGACTGAGCAAAGTCGTCTTGCCCACGCCGCTGGAACCGACGAACGCGACCATTTCGCCCGGGCTGATCGTGACATTGATATCCCGCAGCACCGGCGCTCCCGAGCGATATTCAAATGAAACATCTTTCAGCGCCAGCACGCGCGGTTGTCGCGGCAAATGGATCGCATCCGGGGCATCGCTGATAATCGGATCCCGATCGAGCACCTCAAACACGCGCTGCGCGCCGGCCGCGCCGGCCTGAATGCTCGCGCCGCTGCCGCTGACCGCCTGGAGCGGGCCGTACACCATGTTCACATAAACCAGGAACATTGACAGATCGCCCACCGATAGCGACCCGCGAATTACCTGCCGGCCGCCGTACCAGAAAATGGCGGCATATCCGAGCCCAAAGATCGACCCCACCAGCAGCCAATACCACGATTCTTGCCAAGCCTGTCGAATGTTGGCCCGAACGGTGCCGCGCGCGGTGGATTGAAAACGATTGAATTCATCCGCCTCGCGCCCAAAGGCTTGCACCAAACCAATAGACGCCACCGAGCGCTGAATGGCGGTCGTCAGCCGGGTTTCGACCTCCTTGGCCGCTGTCCAACTGCGTTTGAGCGGACCCGCGAAAAGCTTGGTCACCAGCACCAGCGCCGGGGCGACCATCAGCGTAATCAAACCCAGCACCACATTCATCCGCAGCATCACCCAAGCCATAAAAAACAACGTGATCGAGCTGACAAAAATATTCCCCAAGGCAACGTTGAAGATCGTTTGAAATCCGCAGGCGTCCCAGCTCAGGCGATAGATCGCATCTCCCTGCGGCTGGGATTTGTGATACCCCAGGCTCAGCGCCTGCAATTTGCGAAACAAGTCACAACGCACGCGCAACAGGCCATTATACCCAATCTGATAATTCAGCATCCGCTGCGCCATAGTGAAAAGTTCTTGGATGATTCTCAGCCCCGCCGAGACCAGCGCCAGCACGATGACCTGGCGGTAAAGATCATTGGATCCAATTCCCAACTCACCAATGAGCCAGATAAAGGCGCTTTTAACCCACAGGTTCGGTGGTTTACGGCTGAGAATAGTATCGATGAGGATGGCGAACATCCCCGGCTGCAACACCGACGCCAGCGACGAGAGCGCGATCACCGCGAGCGACGCGACAATCAGCGGCAGATCGTCGCGGAAATAGCGGATGGCCCGGATATAAAATCGCATAACAATGGTGAACAATCAGGCGATGGACAGTTCCCCTTCGGAATCATCCAATCCCGGCGGGGGAACGGGACGATCCAGCGGCTGGTGCGGCTCGGGGCCGACGTCGGCGGGTTCGTTCGCCGGCCGCGGGCGCGTCGGCACCGGATAATATCCAGCCTCGGCGGCGGCGGCGTCGATCAGGCCCAGGATCGGCCCGGTCACCCGCCGGCGACTCACCAGATACATCGCCCACCAGACCAGCGGAATCAGCACCGCCGGCCGACTCCAGGGCCACATGCGCACCAGCAGCAGCGTCGCCAATATCAACGCCGCCACGAGCAGCACCAGCCCGAATTGGCTTTGCCGTCGCTCAACGCGCACGCGCGTCAGCATGCCGTTGCCG
>Ga0302325_10008787_pt1 | contig 22161 bp, 11 predicted proteins | sample Palsa_T0_2_FD_201948 | JGI IMG/M metagenome (GOLD analysis project Ga0302325, IMG submission 201948) | Peat permafrost microbial communities from Stordalen Mire near Abisko, Sweden - Palsa_T0_2 | ecosystem: Environmental > Terrestrial > Soil > Palsa > Peat permafrost | place: Sweden: Abisko...
ACCTGACCCCTTCAAGCGCCCTCGAAGCGGACCAGCAGCTCCGGCAGGGCGGCCTCCGCGAGGGAGGCGATGCTCAGGTCGGCGAGGGAGAAGTCGTGATGCGCGGTCGAGCGATTCGGCACGGCGACGGTGCGCAGGCCGGCGCGCGTGGCGGCGAGGACGCCGGTCTGCGAGTCCTCGAAGGCGATGGCCTCGTGGCCGCGCAATCCGAAGCGGTGGAGGACGAGCCGATAGAGGTCCGGTTCAGGCTTGGGTGAGGGGGCGTCCTCCCGGCAGGCGATGAATTCAAAACGGTCGAGCAGACCGAGCCGCGCGAGATGGCCGTCGACGTGGGGATGGCGGGAGTTGGAGGCCACGCCCAGCCGGAGCCCGGCGGTCCGGGCTTCGTCCAGCAGGGCGACCGCGCCCGGCAGGATCGGCAGCAGGCCGCTCAGCTCCCGGTTGCGCTCCTGGCGATCCGCTTCGAGGGCGGCGCGGTCGGCCCGTTGGTCGAAGGCGCGCCAAGGATCGAAGGCATAGTCGGCATGGCCGACGCTCCGCAGGAACAGGGCGCGATCGAAGGGCAGCCCGTGGCGGGCGTGCACGCCGGCATACGCGTCGATCAGCGCGGACTCGCTGTCGATGATCAGACCGTCGAAGTCGAAGACGAGCGCGCGGATCACTCGCTCTCTTCCTCGGTCTCCACGATCCGGGCGATGCTGAGGAGCTTGTCGCCCGGCTCGAGGGTGACGAGACGCACGCCTTTGGCGCCGCGGCCGGTCTCGCGAATTTCCTTCACGCGGGTGCGGATGCTCTGGCCCTTGGCGGTGAGGAGCATGACTTCGTCGTCCTCGTGCAGGCTAAGGGCTCCGGCGACGTTGACCGAGCCATCCTCCGGCAGGTCGATGGCGATGACACCGGTGCCGCCGCGGCTGATCAGGCGATAGTCCTCGAAGGGCGTGCGCTTGCCGATCCCGTCCTCGCGGGCGATGAGCAGGCGGGCGGCCGCATCGCAGACCTCGATGGCCTTGACGTAATCTCCGCCCAGCTTAAAGCGCATGCCGGTCACCCCGACCGTGTCGCGGCCCTGGTCGCGGAGATCCTCCTCCTTGAAGCGCACCGCCTGACCCTTGTAGCTGACGAGGACGATCTCGTTCTCGCCGCTCGTCAACACGCAGCCGACGAGCATGTCGCCCTCCTCGAGCTTGATGCCGCGCAGGCCGCCCTCGCGGGTGGCGTTGGCGTAATCGGCGAGGCTCGTCTTCTTCGTGACCCCGTTTTTCGTCGCCATCACGAGGTGCAGGCTGGCGGCAAAGTCCTTCACGCAGATCATGGCGGCGATCTTCTCGCCCTCCGCCAGCCGCAGGAAGCTGGAGACGGACTTGCCCTTGGACGCGCGGGTGCCCTCCGGGGTGTCGTAGACCTTCTTGGCATGGCACTGGCCCGTGTTGGTGAGGAAGAGAATGAAGTCGTGCGTGCTGGCCGTGAAGAGGTGCTCGGCGAAATCCTCCTCGTAGGTTTCCGCCCCGATGACGCCCTTGCCGCCGCGCTTCTGCGAGCGGTAGTCGGCGACGCGGGTGCGCTTGATGAAGCCCAGGTGGGAGACGGTGATCACGCAGCCCTCGTTGGGCACCACATCCTCCATGCGGAATTCCCCGGCGGCGGCGACGATCTCGGTCCGGCGGGGGGAGGGGTACTTCGCCTTCATCTCCAGCAGCTCCTGCTTGATCAGCGCCAGCAGCTTCGCCTCGGAGGCGAGGATGCCCCGGAGCTCCTCGATGATCCGCATCAGGCCGAGATATTCGGCCTCGATCTTGCCGCGCTCCAGGCCGGTGAGCTGGTAGAGGCGCAATTCGAGGATGGCGTCGGTCTGCCGCTCGCTGAGGGGATACTTCGCCATCAGCTTCACCTTGGCCTCGTCCCGGTTGGCCGAGGCGCGGATGATCCGGACGAAGTCATCGAGGTTGTCGAGGGCGATGATGTAGCCCTCGAGGATGTGCGCGCGGTCCTCCGCCTCGCGCAGCCGGAACTGGGTCCGGCGCGTGATGACGTCGCGGCGGTGCTCGAGATAGCACTCGAGCAGCTCCTTGATGTTCATCTGCTTCGGACGCTTGCGATCCAGGGCCAGCAGCGTGACGCCGAAGGAGGATTCGAGGGCGGTCTTCTGGAAAAGCTGGTTGATGACGACCTTGGCCTGCTCGCCGCGCTTGATCTCGATGACGATGCGGGTGTTTTCGTCCGATTCGTCGCGGAGGTCGCGGATGCCGTCGAGGAGCTTTTCCCCGACCAGCTCGGCGATGCGCGTCACGAGGGTGGCGCGGTTCACGTTGTACGGGATCTCCGTGATGACGATCTGCTCCATCCCGCCCTTGAGCTCCTCGGTGTGGGCCTTGCCGCGGGTGCGGACGATGCCCTTGCCGGTCTTCAGGTAGCTGAGGATGCCCTCGCGGCCGGAGATGACCCCGCCAGTCGGAAAGTCGGGGCCCTGGACGATGCCGCAGATCTCGTCCACGGAGGTCGCCGGGCGGTCGATGAGGGCGCAGGCGGCGTCGATGATCTCGCCGAGGTTGTGCGGCGGGATGTTCGTGGCCATGCCGACGGCGATGCCGGTCGAGCCGTTCATCAGCAGATTGGGCAGGGCCGAGGGCAGGACGGTGGGCTCCACCGTCGATTCCTTGTAGTTCGGCGCGAAGTCGACCGTCTCCTCCTCGATGTCGCGCAGGAGGTCCGCGGCGGTTTCGGCCAGCCGGCATTCGGTGTACCGGTACGCCGCCGGCGGATCGCCGTCGACCGAGCCGAAGTTGCCCTGCGGGTCGATCAGGGGGTAGCGCATGACCCAGGTCTGGGCCAGGCGCACGAGGGTGTCATAGACCGAGGCGTCGCCATGCGGGTGATAGTTCTTCAGCACCTCCCCGACCACGCCGGCGCACTTGTCGTAGGGGCGGTTGTGCAGCAGTCCCTCGCGCAGCATGGCGTAGAGGATCCGGCGCTGGACGGGCTTCAGGCCGTCGCGCGCATCCGGCAGCGCGCGCGAGATGATGACCGACATCGAATAATCGATGTAGGCCGTCTGCATGATGTCGGTGATGTTCGCCGACGCGAGGGTTTCGGATGCGGTGTACATGGGGTCAGACGTCCAGGTAGCGGACGTTCAGGGCGTTGTCCTCGATGAACTGGCGGCGGGGCGGGACATCGTCGCCCATCAGCAGGGTGAAGAGCGCGTCGGCCTTGGCCGCGTCGTTGACCGAGACCTTGAGCAGCCGGCGTTTCTCGGGATCCATCGTGGTCTCGAAGAGCTGCTTCGGGTTCATTTCGCCCAGGCCCTTGTACCGCTGGATGGTGAGGCCCTTGCGGCCGTTGGCGCGGATTTGCGCGACGATTTCGAGGGGCGCATAGAGCTGGGTCTTGGCCTCGCTCTTCTGGCCCGCGTTCTCGGTGATGACGTACTTCGGCTTTTCCGCCGGGCTGAACCGGCTGACGTCCAGCTCGGTCCGGGCGATGAGCCGGATCAGCTTGGTCATCTCCGTGCCCTCGAAGATCTCGTGGAGGGTGATGCGCCGGGCCGGGCCGGCCGGCTTTCTCTCCGCCCCGTTCCCGTTCGGGCCCAGCTCGGGCTTTTCCGCCAGGTTGAGATCGGCGTCGAGCCCCTGCGCCTGCATGAACTTGACCCGCGCCGCCTCGTCCTGGAGAAATTCGTGCGACTCCTTGTTGCCCTCCCGGATGCGCGCGAGATAGCGCGGCAGCTCATGGGTCTCCGGATCGCGCCGGTCGAGGTATTCCGCGAGCCCGGCCCCGTAGCGGGTCACGCCGGTGCCGAGCTTCTCCAGCGCGGCCAGGGCCTCGACGATCCGGTCGATCTGCGCGGGCGCGAAGACATGGCCGTCCGCGACGCGCGTGAGCACGACGTCCTCCGAGCCGAGCTCGAGCAGGATGCGGTTGAGCTGCTCGTCGTTGTCGATGTACTGCTCGCGCTTTTTGCGCTTGATCCGGTAGAGGGGCGGCTGGGCGATGTAGACGAACCCGCGGTCGAAGAGCCCGCGCATCTTGCGGTAAAGGAAGGTGAGGAGCAGGGTGCGGATGTGCGACCCGTCGACATCGGCGTCGGTCATGATGATCACGCGGTGGTAGCGCGCGCGCTCGACGTTGAAGGCGGCCTCGTCCTCGCCGGTGCCGATGCCGGTGCCGATGGCGGTGATGAGGGTGCGGATTTCCTCGTTGTTCAGCACCTTGTCGAGCTGGGCCTTCTCGCTGTTGATCAGCTTGCCGCGCAGGGGGAGGATCGCCTGGAAGCGGCGGTCGCGGCCCTGCTTGGCGGAGCCGCCGGCGGAATCGCCCTCGACGATGTAGAGCTCGGTCAGCGCGGGATCGCGCTCGGAGCAGTCGGCCAGCTTGCCGGGCAGGCCGCCGCCGGAGAGCGCCCCCTTGCGGATGGTCTCGCGGGCCTTGCGCGCGGCCTCGCGGGCGCGGGCGGAGAGGAGCGTCTTGTCGATGATGCGCTTGGCGACCCCGGTGTTGGACTCGAGGTAGAACCGCAGCTTTTCCCCGACGATCTTCTGGACGATGCCGTCGACCTCGGAGTTCGAGAGCTTGGTCTTCGTCTGGCCCTCGAAGCGCGGCTCGGGCACCTTGACCGAGATCACGGCCACCAGGCCCTCGCGCACGTCGTCACCGGTGATGGACGGGTCCTTTTCCTTGAGCAGATTGTTGGCCTTGGCGAAGTTGTTGATGACGCGGGTCAGGGCGGTGCGGAAGCCCGAGAGGTGCGTGCCGCCCTCGAGATTATAGATCGAGTTGGCGTAGGCGAAGACCTGGTCGTTGTAGGAGTCATTGTACTGCAGCGACACGTCCACGGTCGTGTGGGGCTTCGCGGGGTCCGCCTCGTCCCCCACCGAGTCGGTGAAGGTGATCGGCTTGTCGTGGAGGACGGTCTTGTTCTGGTTGAGGAATCGGACGAACTCGGTGATGCCGTCCTTGAAGAAGAAAACGTCGCCCTTCTGGGCCCGCTCGTCCTCCAGCTCGATGCGGATGCCGGGATTGAGGAACGCCAGCTCGCGCAGGCGCTTGGCCAGGATCTCGTACTGGAATTCACGCGTGGTGAGGAAGATCTCGGGGTCGGGCTTGAACGTGATCTTGGTGCCGGTCTTTTTCGTGTCGCCGATGACCGCCATCTTCTGGGTCGTCTTTCCCTGCGCAAAGCGCATCTGGTAGACCTTGCCGTTGCGCCGCACCTCGGCCTCGAACCATTCGGAGACGGCGTTGACGCACTTGGCGCCCACGCCGTGCAGGCCGCCCGACACCTGGTAGGCGCCCTTGCCGAACTTGCCGCCGGCGTGGAGGTTGGTCAGCACCAGCTCCAGCGCGGGAATCTTGTACACGGGATGCAGGTCGACGGGAATTCCGCGGCCATCGTCCTCGACCGAACAGGATCCGTCGAGATGGATCGTGACCTTGATCGTCCGCGCGTAGCCGGCGAGCGCCTCGTCGACCGAATTGTCCACCACCTCAAACACGCAGTGATGCAGCCCCCGCTCGTTGGTGTCGCCGATGTACATGTCGGGGCGCTTGCGCACCCCTTCGAGGCCTTCGAGTTTCTGGATTTTTGAGGCGTCGTAGGCGTCGGCGCCGGCCTGCATTTTTGAGCTATGGGAAGGGTCGTTTTGGTCGGCCATGAAGGGTCGGTGGAGAGAAGAGACTAAAGGAAAATCATGTTCCGAAACGGCGGGGTCACGCGAGGGTTTTCTTGGCAAAAAATCAGGGCTAAAATGCCGTTTTTTTGGCCTATAAGGGGCTCGGGGGCGAAACTGGACGGGGGATAGCGGGGTAACCCCCGGCTGGAGGTTTCATTTGACCGCTTTGGCCCCTCCCGCAAGGGTGGCAGGTCCATGCCCGGCGCCGCGATTGAAACGCTTCTCATCCTTCAGGACCGCGACACGCGGCGGGTGGCATTGGAGAGCCAGCTCAAGGCCGTGCCGGTTGATATCGCCTTGGTGGAGCGTGACATCGGCGAGGAGAAGGGGGCGATCGAGACAGCCCGGACCGGCCTGAGGGAGCTGGAGAGCAGGAAGAAGCTCCTCGAAACCGAGATCGGCTCGGCGGAGCAGACCCTCGGGAAATACCGGACCCAGCAGCTTTCCCTGCGAAAAAACGACGAATATCAGGCGATGGGGCACGAAATTGAGACCGTGCAGGGGCAGATCAGCGACATGGAAGGCCGCGAACTCGAGATCATGTTTTTGATCGACCTGGCGAAGAAGAAATTCGCGGATGCCGAGGCGGTCCTGAAACAGAATATCTCCGGCCACGAGGCCCGGATCCGGATGCTGCGCGAGCGCGGGGAGAATCTCGCCGCGGAGCTCAAGACCGCCCAGGAGGCGGTCGCGGCCGCGCGCGCCCCGGTGGGCGCGGGCTGGCTGCGCGCCTACGAGCGGATGGCGGTTCGCGGCCTGCCCGCGGTCGTGCCGATCCGCGGCAGCAAATGCGGAGGGTGCCATCTCAAGGTATCCAGCGAGGTCGAATCGGCGGCGCGCGGCAAGAGCGACCCCTCCCAGCCGATCACCTGCGACCAGTGCGGGCGGATCGTTTATTGGGAGGGATAACGAAGAGTGGGGCGGGGGGAGTTGACTTGCCATCGAAACCTCCCCGCGCATCCTCCCCTTCCTTAGCTTTGGGGCCTGGCCGTCGCTCCAGGTTCTTTGATCCCAAGGCGCGGTTAACCGTCGCGCCCGTTGTAACTTGGAGAGGAAAGTCCGGACACCACAGGGCAGGATGCTGCGCGAGCCGCGAGGCAAGCGCAGGCGCCGCGGTTCAAGCCGCGGTGACGGATAGTGTCACAGAGAATATACCGCCCGGCGGGGCAACCCGCCAGGTAAGGGTGAAAAGGTGGGGTAAGAGCCCACCGCGTCCTCCGCGAGGCGGACGGCAGGAAAAACCCCTTCTGGTGCAAGACAAAATAGGAGACTGGGCGGCCCGTCCTATAGTCTCGGGTATGTCGCGCCCGCCGAAGCCCGGCGCAAGCCGGGCGAAGGAGGGCGCGTCCGCCAAAGCTCCGCGCAAGCGGAGCGAAGGAGGACGCGAGAAAAATGACGGCTGAAGCGCCGCAAGGCGCGGAACAGAATCCGGCTTATCGGCCCCAAAGCTAAGTTTATTTCCCCGATTGAATCCCGCCAGCACCGCCTCGCGTCCCTTGATTCGTGCGGCCGCCATCGCGCTGCTGGCGGCGACGGCATCGTTGCTGAGGTTCACGCCCGCCTTCGTGCTCTGGCGGGGGCTGGGTATTCCCGCGGCGGCCTCCGACCCGGCCCTGAACCGGGCTGCTGATGTGCTTGGGCAGCTCCGGCATCCGCTCTCCTTCATCGCCGCTCCCAACAACCGGGTGATCGGCTGGCGGCTATTTTTTCCTCTCGTCGGCCACGGGCTCGCGCTGCCCGGCTGGCTTTACCTGTCCCTGCCGCACGTCGGCTGCCTCCTCGTCCTCACCCTGGTCGCCTGCCTGCTTCTCCGCCACGGCTCCAGCAACGCGGAGGCGTTGGCGGCAGCCACGCTGGCGGCGACTTGCTCCTGGTTTTTCGTCTCCACCGCCTGGCTCGGCTACTTCGACTCCTGGTATATTCTGGGGCTCCTGGTCACCGTTTTCGCCGCCAGGTGGGTGATGCTTGCGGCGATCCTGGTGACGCCGTGGATCGATGAGCGCTTTGTCCTCACCCTTCCGCTGTGCCTGCTGCTGCGCGATCGTTTTCTTGCCGCCACGGAATCGCCTCGTTCCACCCGGGAGCGGTGGCGGGAAGCGGGAGCCGCCGCCGCCGCCCTGCTGCCCTGGCTGCTCGTCCGGCTTGGCGCCTACGCGGCCCATCGCGATGCCGTGAGCGGCGCCTACGTGATGGGAATGACCCCCGGCGCGAACGCCCCCTTCTATGGGCCCGGTCTCTGGCAGGGACTGCGTTGGGGCTGGATGCCGGCCGTCGCCCTGGTGGCGCTGGAAGCGAGGGGAGGGTGGCGGAGGTTCGCGCTGCTGCTCGCGGGCCTCGCGCTGACGCTCGCGGCCAATCTACTCGCGGCCAATGATCTCAGCCGGTCGGTCTCCACGATGGTCCCGGCGATGATTCTCGGCGTTCTCCTCCTCGGGCTGCGCCTCCCGCGGCTCCTGCCGCCGGTGCTCTTCCTCGTCTGCGCCTTGAATCTCATTTTTCCGGCCGAGCACGTCGTGGCCAGTTGGACGGAACCGATCCACGCCTTTCCCGTTGAGGTCGAGCACGCGCGGCATCCCCCGCCCGCGCTCGATCCGGCATATTACACGGGGGCGGCCGCCGCGCTCAACGACCAGGGCGACCCGCGCGGCGCCCTCGATCTCCTGGACGTGGCGCTCCGGCTCGATCCCAAGGATCCCGCCGCCTACTCCAATCGCGCCGTTTCGTGTTACAAGCTGGGCCGCCTCGCCGAGGCGCTGGCGGCCGCCGACCGCGCCATCGAGCTGCGTCCCGGGTTTCTTGAGGCGCTCTACAATCGCGGGATCATCCGGGCGGCCGCCGGCGATTTCCGCGGCGCGCGGGATGACCTGGAGTCGGCGCTGCGGGTGGCGCCGGGCTCGTGGGCCGCGCGGGCGCAGGCCGAGGCGCAGCTCGCGGCCTGGCGCGCCCGGGCGGGCTCGGAATGAGGGCGGCCGAGCCGGCGAAATCTTGAGCCACTGTTTCCGATTCGTCACATATCCGGCGCGGGTTCGTCGCAATCGCCCGGCACTATGCGGGGGTGAATCTAACACACCCACGCTCTCGCACTGCCGCCCCGTTTAAACTCGCCGCGATCGCCTCAGTCGCCGCTCTCGCCTGCGTCCTCCAAGCCGCTGACAGCCCAATATCCACGGCGGCTCCCGCTGCTGACGCCGCCGGCGGCTCGAGCGCCGCGGGCCCGGCTATCCGACTCGACGAAATGGAGGTCTTCACCGCCCCGACCTCGGCCCTGACCCAGGCCCCGGTCGACAGCAAGCTGGATTCGACCCAGCCCAATTCGCAGATCAGCGCGCAGACGATCAACAACCAGATCGCGCCGACGGCCGACTATGCGACCATCGCCAACATCGCGCCGAGCATAGTCAACATCGAGACGGAGGGCCCCGGTTTGAGCGAATCGAAGCAGCTCTCCATGCGCGGGTTCGCCGACGGCCAGTACAACGTCACGTATGACGGAATTCCCTTTGGCGATGCCAACGGCGAAACGCATCACACCACCAGCTATTTCCCGGCCAAGGTCCTGGGTGGGGAGGACATCGAGCGCGGGCCCGGTACGGCGGCGGACGTCGGCCAGAACACGTTTGGCGGCACCATCGGGCTGCTTTCGAAGGATCCGCGGCCCGACGCAGCGACGGTCCTGACGCTGTCCGACGGCACCTGGAACACGTTTCTTGGCAACCTCGAGGTCAACACGGGCAACCTGGACAAGCTCAACGGCGGCTCGATCATCGGCACGTACCAGTACATGAGCTCGGATGGGTACCGCAGCTTCTCCTACCTGCAGCGGAACACCTATTACCTGAAGTATCTGCAGCCGCTCGGGCAGAACGGCATGCTGACGATCGTCGGCAATTACAATAACATCAAATTCAACAATCCCGGCACCGTCACCCAGGCGCAGATCAACCTTTACGGCCGGAACTTCGGCCTCGATGCCAATCCCTTCGATACCAACAACGATTACTATCCCTACAACTACCAGCAGAAGCAGGCGGATTTTGAATACGTAGGCTACAAGGTGAAACTGGGGAGCGATTTCACCATTGAAAACAAGGCCTACACCGACTCCTACAACAACGACAGCCACGAGAAGCCGGTTGACCCGGTTCTGGGTGGCACCACCAAGTTTCCGGGGACGGCGGCCCTTTACGCAGCGGACGGCGGCCTTCCCTACACCAATAGTTCCCCCAACACGCTTCCGGGCACGGGCAGCACGAGCAACGATGACCCCGGCGGTCAGATCAAGGTCAACGCCTATCGGAATTTTGGCGATTATCTGGCCCTGAAGCACGGCGAAGATTCGGAGCTGGAGGAGCAAGTGGGCATCTGGGCCGAGCAGGTCCGGGCCAACCGCTATGATTACGCCCTGGATTACAGTCCCGCCTACAAGGCAGCCAATCCGCAGGATGCCTATTTGTTCGGGGAGTTCGACCCCTCGACCGGAGTGAAGGCCAACACGTTCAAGCCCGGCTACCAGTGGTACATGCACGTCTACAACAAGACCTTCCAGCCGTACGCCGACCTAATCTGGAAGCCCGTCCCCAACCTCACCATCGAGGCGGGAGTGAAGGACTCCAATTTCACCATCGATCTCGAGGCCCCGCTTAATCAGGGCACCGAAGCGCCCGATTTCAGCAACAACACCTACACAAACTGGGAGCCCCACTTCTCCGCCAACTATCAGTTCACGCCGAACTGGTCGGCCTACGTTCAGCTGGCCAAGGGCATCGCGTATCCCATCGTGACCGACGAGGAGAATGTGCCGAGCGACGCCAAGGACACGACGGCCGGCGCGACCCCGTACAATCCCGGAAACCTGAAGGAGCAGCAGACGGTCAATTACCAGGTGGGCACGGTCTACAAGCGCGACCGTTTCAACGGCGACGCCGACGTGTACCTGATCGACATCAACAACCTCGTGTCGTCGGTGACCGATCCGAACGACTCCACCAACACGCTCTACTTCCAGTCGAAAGGAGCCTGGGTCAGCGGCCTGGAGATGGAAGGAACGTATTATCTGGGCGACGGATTGAGCGTGTACGCGAACGGGTCCCTCAATCGGGCGGTCTTCAAGACGAATCCCGGAGTTCCCACATTCAACGTCGCCTCACTGGGCGCGTTTGGCGGCGGGTACGTGCCAAACTCCACGGGATCCGCCGGGCTGGTCTACAATCACTCGGGCTGGTTCGCTTCGGTGGCCGACAAGTATGTGGGTCCGGGCATCGTTTACTCGAGCGCCCTGGTCAATCCCGACCTCGGCCTCTACGGTCAGACGGCGACCGGGCATGCGGGAGGCGCCAACGTTCCAGTCCAGTCCGCCGAGCAGGGTGGCTTCGCGATGATGGACCTCGCCGTGGGCTATGCCCTGAAGATGCCCCGGGGCAGCTTCGTCCATTCGGTGAAGATCAAGCTGCAGTTCGACAACGCGCTCAATCGGAAGATCCAGGTCCTGAGCTCGGTCGGGGCCACGCCGGCCGCCAATGCCTTCAACGTGCTGCCCACCGACAGCTACTTCCTGACGATTTCCACCGAATTCTGAGCATGGGCCGGCGGGGCGGGAATTCCGGGCCGTCCTGAATTCCCGCCTTGCTCCTGCGCCCCGAAAGCTTCGTTTTCATGGAAGCTCTGCCATTCATGAAACGCGCCTTTGGTGTCCGTTCGCTCGGAATCGCCGCTCTTCTGGTCCTGGCCACGGCCGGGGTCCGGGCGGCCGGTCCCTATCTCCACGGGGTCGACCCGATCGCGCTCCTGCCCCCGCCCACGGCGCTGCACACGCCGGAGGATAGTGCGGACCGCGAGAGCGCCTTTCGCGTCTATAGCGCCCGGACGCCCGAGGACCTGGCGCGGGGCAAAGCGGAGCACAAGGTGTCCGTCTTCGCCTTCGCGCCCGCCGTAGGTCCGTTTTTCCATGCCGGCAAGTTTCCCAGGCTCGAGGCCCTCTTCCAGGAGGTGGACGCGGAGGCGAAGCCGGTCATCGATGCCGGCAAGATTCATTGGAACCGGCTGCGGCCATTTGTGGAGGACCCGGTCCGGTTTTCCGAGCCGGGCGATCTCGAGGATTCGGCCGGCTATCCCAGCGGGCATTCGACCCGTGGCACCCTCTTTGGACTTCTCTTGGCGGAAATTTTCCCCGGGCAAAGCTCGGCCATCCTGGAAAAAGGCCGCCTGATCGGCTGGACGCGGGTGGAGCTTGGCGTTCACACTCCCCAGGACATCTATGCGGGCCGCGTCCTCGGCCAAGCCCTGGCGCAGGCCTTTCTCCGCGACCCCGCCTTTCAGCGGGATCTGGCGGCGGTAAAGGCGGAAGTCGCGGCCGTGTCGGGGGAAAGCCCTTGACTCCGGCCCCGGGGTTTGAGTGTTTGACCAGCTCCCAGTCCCGCTAGTCCCATGGCCAACACCAAATCCGCTATCAAAGCCGCGCGCAAAGCCGTGCGCTTCACCCTGCGCAACAAGGCGCTTAAGACCCGCCTCAAGAGCCTGAACAAGGCGTTCAACGCCGCCGTCGCGGCGAAGAATGGCGCCGCCGCCAAGGCGGCCGGCATGGCCTACGTCTCGGCGATGGACCGGGCGGTCAAGTCCGGCGTGGTGCACCGCAACGCCGCCGGCCACGCCAAGTCCCGCGCCGCGAAGCACATCTTCGCGAAGTAGGCGGCGATCTTTTCTGCCAGCCTCGCAGACCTTCGGGCTGCGGGGCTTTTGTTTTCATGTTGCGCGCAGCGACGAAATGAAAACAACCCGCCGAGACCCCACCGGGCGAAGGAGGGTAGCGCGGTGCCCGCCACACTAAGCTTGGTAAGCTCCGGCCGATTGCTATCACCGGGAAGTCGCTTTCGCCATGCCCGTTCGCCGCCACTTTCTGCCTTGGAATCGGCCGCTGCTGCCCCAGGTGGTGGCATACCTGAGCCAAGGCTGGCCGGGCGATGGTCCGCTCGATTTGGGCTCCGTGCTCGTCCTTGTGCCGACTCGCCAGGCAGGGCGGCGCTTACGGGAGGCATTGGCCGCTAATGCCGCCGCACGAAACCAGGCGGTTTTTCCACCGCGGGTCCTGACTCCCGAGGCGCTGATCGATCCCATCCCCGGCTCGGCCTCCCGGCTCGAGTCGCTCCTCGCTTGGGCCCGAACGCTGCAGAACGCGGATTTTGCGGCGTGCCGTGAGGTTTTCCCCGCTGATCCGCCGGCGCGAAGTCTGGCGTGGGGCCTCCGGGTCGCGGACCAATTGCTCGCCGTCCAGGCGACGCTGGCCGAGGCGGGCCTGAGGATGGCCGACGTTGTGAAACAGGCTGGCGCCGATTTGCCGGAGGAGGCCCGCTGGAGGGAACTCGGCGAGCTGGAGCGGGCCTATGACGCCCGCTTGGGCGAGCGCGGCCTGCAAGACGCCCAGGCGGCGAAGATAGCGACCTCGTGCCGGCCGGCCGCGGCTCCCGCCGGTGAACGGATCGTTCTGGCCGGCATGCCCGATCCCACCCCACTGGCCCTCGCCGCGCTCGAGTCCCGGTCGGCGGTTCAGGCGATCGATATTCTCGTTTTCGCGCCGGAGACCGCGGCGGCGGCCTTCGACCGCTGGGGTCGCCCGGTCGCGGCCGCCTGGGGAGCCCGCGTCCTGGACCTGCCGGATTTTTCCGATCGGGTGCGGCTCTGCGCGGATCCGCCCGAGCAGGCGAACAAGATCGCCGCGCTGGCGCAGGCGTATCGCACTCCCGAAGGACTCCTTGCGATTGGCGTCGCCGACCGCGAGCTGGCGCCCTTCTTGGAAAGCGCGCTGGTCCGTCTGGGCTTCGAGACCTTCAACCCCGAGGGCCGCCCGCGGTCGCAGGATGCCCTGTATCACCTGGTCGCCGCCTTGGCGGAAATCGCGCGCGAGCCCATTTTCGAGGCGGTGGAAACCCTGGGACGCTGTCCCGCCTTCCTCGATTTCCTCTCCGTTCGCCTGGATCCATCGTTTTCGCCGGCCCTTTGGCTGGAGGGGCTCGACGAACTGCGGGCCCGGCATTTGCCCGCCAATCTCGCCGGCGCTCGCGAGCAGGCGGCCGAGTTCGATCAGTTTCCTATCCTCGCGCCCGCGCTCGCCGAAATCGAGGCACTGCGGGTCGGCTTGAATGGCGCGGATTTCGCGATTGCCGCCACGGCGCCCCTGCAGGCGATCTTCGCTGGCCGTCGCCTGGATCTCGCGAATCCAGCCGAGGCCCGGCTGGAGGCGGGCGCCAAGGCCTGGACCGATACCGCCGGGCGGTGCGCGGCGGCGGCGGCGGACCTTGCGCCGGCCGATCTTTGGGAGCTGGCGCTGCGGCTGTTCCGCGAAGGGATGGTTGCCGACGAGAAACCCACTGGCGCCCTCGAATTGCTGGGCTGGCTGGAACTCCTCTGGGAGGACGCGCCGCATCTGGTCGTGGCCGGCATGAACGACGGCAGCGTCCCGGACGCAATCGCCGGGGATGCCTTCCTGCCGGAGTCGCTAAGGGAAAAGCTTGGGCTCAAGACCAACGCCGACCGCCTGGCGCGGGATGCTTACCTCCTGCAGGCGATGGCTTCGAGCCGGGCGGGCACCGGCCGGCTCGATCTCATGTTCGGCAAGGCCTCCGCGGCGGGCGATCCACTCCGTCCCTCGCGGCTGCTCCTGCGGTGCCCCGATGACCAGCTGCCCGCGCGGGTGGACGCCTTGTTCCGGCCGCTGCAGCCCTCGGGCGCGCCGCTCGCCTGGACGCGGGCGTGGCGCCTGAGGCCGCCGGCGGAGACGGAGGCCCCCTCCCGTGTCGCCGTGACCGCGCTGCGCGACTGGCTTTCGTGTCCGTTCCGGTTCTATCTCCGGCACATCCTGGACCTGCGGCCCTTTGATGCGGCGAAGAGCGAACTCGACGACCTCGATTTTGGCACGCTCTGCCATGCGGCGCTCGAGGCCATGGGCCGCCGGCTCGATCTGCGCGCGTGCGCCGATCCCGGGCTCCTCCGCGCCTTCCTTTCGGCCGAACTCGACCGCCGCATTCGCGCCCGCTTCGGCGAGAATCTTACCGTTCCCCTCATCATCCAGCGCGAGGCCGCGCGCCAGCGGCTGGGCCAGGTGGCGGCCGTCCAGGCCCAGGAATGCGCGGCCGGCTGGCGCATCATCGACGTCGAGCGCAAGATCGGACTCGAGATCGAGGGCCTGCGGGTCAGCGGGAAGATCGACCGGATCGACCGGCACCTGGATTCCGGGGCGATCCGCGTCCTCGACTATAAGACTTCGGACACCGCGAGGACGCCGCGGGACGTCCACCTCCGCGCTCCGCGGTCGAACGAGACCCCGGTGCCCGAGGCTGTCTACGCCGGCGCGGGCAAATCGCGGGTTTGGGCCGACCTGCAGCTGCCCTTCTACCGCCAAAGCCTGGCCGCCGAGTTTCCCGGGCACATTGTCTGCGGATACTTCAACCTGCCGAAGGCTGCGGGCGAAACCCGGCTGGCGTTGTGGGAGGACGACTCCGCGGAACTCGGGCTTTCAGCCGCGCGCTGCGCGGCCGCGGTCTGCCGCGCGATCCGCGCCGGGGAATTCTGGCCGCCCAACGAGGAGATCCGTGCGGAGCACGACGATTTTGCGACGCTTTTCCACCATGGCGCCCGGGCCAGCGTCGCGTGGCCGGAGGAACTCGCATGACCGCGGCCAGCCGCCATGTGATGATCCTCGCCTCGGCGGGGTCCGGGAAGACCTTCGCGCTGACCAACCGCTTTGTCGCGCTCCTGGCCCGCGGCGCGCGGCCCGAGCGCATCGTGGCCCTGACCTTCACCCGCAAGGCCGCGGGCGAGTTCTTCGACGAGATCCTGCGCAAGCTGGCGGGGGCGGCCCGGGATCCGGCCGCCGCGCGGCGCCTGGCCGACGACATCATCCAGCCGGGCCTGGGCGGCCCCGATTTTCTTCGCATGCTGCGACAAGTCGTGGAGGCAATGCCCCGGCTGCGGCTCGGGACCCTCGACGGCTTCTTCGCGCGAATCGTGCGCATCTTTCCCTTTGAACTCGGGCTGGCGGGGGAATTCGAACTCCTGCAGCCGCACGCCGCGGCACTGGAGCGCCAGCGGGTGCTCCGCCGGATCTTTGTCGGTCTGCGGGGCGAGGGCGGGCAGGCGCAGCAGGACTTCATCGAGGAATTCAAGCGCGCGACCTTCGGGACCGAGGAGAAGCGTCTCGGGCCGCGCCTCGATCGCTTCCTCGACGAGCATCTGGAGATCTTTCTGAGCGCGCCCGGCGCGGAGCTCTGGGGCCAGGCGGGGCGGATCTGGCGGGACGGCAATCCGTGGCTCCGCCCGGCGGCGCCGGCCGATGAATGTGTGCGGCGCCTGCGATCGGGCCTGCGGTCGGCGGCGCCGGCCCCGAAGCAACTGGACCGTTGGGAGGCATTCATCGCGGCGCTCGCGGTCTGGGCTCCCGGGGCGGCGCTGCCAAAGGAGCTCGCCTACGTCCTGGAAAAGGCGCTCGAAGTCTGGGCCGAGCTGCCCTCGGGCCGCGCCGTCCTCCATTTCGACCGGCAGCCCCAGCTGCTCAGCGCCGCCGCGGGCGGGGCCCTGGCCGAACTCGTGCGACGGGTGTTCGGCCGGGAACTCCAACGGCGGCTCGAGGTCACGCGCGGCATTCACGCCATACTTCTCGCCTATGAGAATCGTTATCACGAGACCGTGCGACGGGCGGGAAAATTGACCTTCGCCGACGTGCAGCGGCTGCTGCAGCCGCTGGCGCTGTCGGGGCGCCCGGGGGCCGGGGCCGCTCCCGACGATCGGCTCTACCTTGACTTCCGCCTGGACGCGGAGATCGACCATTGGCTGCTGGATGAATTCCAGGACACGAGCTTCGCGCAGTGGAGCATCCTGCGGAACCTGGTCGACGAGGCGGTGCAGGACGCGGAGGGCCGCCGGACCTTTTTCTGCGTGGGCGACGCGAAGCAGGCGATCTTCCGGTGGCGCGGGGGCGATCCCCGGCTTTTTCGGGAGATCTTCAATCATTACAACACAGTCCCGGGAACGATTGCGGAGAAGCTGCTGGTCGACTCCTGGCGCTCCGGCCCCCCCCTGATCGAAATGATCAACGCGGTCTTTGGCGGCAAGGAGGCGCTGGCAGCGCTATTTCCGGAGGCCGGCCCGGCCTGGAGCGCCGAATGGAGGGCGCATAGGTCGGCCGCGCCCCAGCATGACGGCCAGGCCGCGCTCCTCTATGGCGGCGACGAGGCGGCCCGCTGGGCGATCGTTCTCCAGCTCCTCGGGGAAATCCAGCCGTTGCAGCGCGGCCTGACGTGCGTCGTCCTCGTGCAACGGAATGAAACGGCGGCGGCCCTGGCGGATTTCCTCCGGCGGGAGGGCGGCTGGCCGGCCGTGGCGGAATCCGACTTGAAGGTCTGCGCCGACAATCCGCTGGGGGCGTCGCTCCTCGCGCTCTTCCAGGCGGCGGCCCATCCCGGCGACCGGCTCGCCTGGGGCCACGTGCGACTGACGCCCCTCGGGGGATTGCTGGCGGCGGAGGGCCTGGACGAGGCCGGCTCTCTCTCGCGGCGCCTCCTCGGCCAGATCCATGCGGAAGGTTTCGAGCGGACGGCTGAGGCGTGGCTGCGCCGGCTGGATGCCCAGCTTGACCCGGCGGACCGCTTCAATCGTGAGCGCGGCCGTCAGTTTTCGGCCGCAGCGGCACTGTTCGACCAGTCGGGGAGCCGCGATGTGACCGAGTTCATCGAGTTCATGGGCCGTCACACCGTGCGCGACCTTGAGAGCCCGGCCGTCATTCGCGTCATGACGATCCACAAGTCGAAGGGATTGGGTTTCGACGTCGTCCTGCTGCCCGATCTCGAGGGCCAGTCGCTCGGCCGTCGCCGCGAAGGCCTCGGCGTGGAGCGAACGACCGATCGGGAGGTGGACTGGATCCTTGACCTGCCGCCGGATCCCTTCTGGGAGCACGACCCGGTGCTGGCGGCGCATGTCCACGCGGCCAAGGCGGAGTCCTGCCACGAGAAACTATCGCTTCTATATGTGGCCATGACGCGCGCCAAGCGGGCGATGTACGCGATCACGAAGCCAGTCGGCTCGTCGAGCTCCGCCAATTTCCCGCGCCTCCTGGCCGAAACGCTCGGCGACGACGCGGGGCCGATCGAGGTCGGAGGCCTGAGGCTGCCCGGCCCGTGGAGCGCGGGCCGGGCGGATTGGCATCTGCGGCTGCCGCCGCCGCCGCCGCGGCCGGCGGAATCCGCGGAATTCGGTCCCCTGGATTCCTCCGTCCGGGTGATCCACCGGGTTTCCCGCCGGCCCTCGGCTGAAAGGACGGGCTCGATTGAGGCCGCGCCGCTCTTTGCGCCGCCGACAGCCGGCGACTTCGGCACGGCGGTCCATGCGGCGCTGGCGAGAGTCGCATGGAGTGACGATCTGGCCGCGGCGCTCGCGGGCCTCGCGGGACCGGTGGCGGAGGAAGTCTCCGCCTGTCTGGCGGCGCCGGAACTCGCCGGCATCTGGGGCCGTCCAGCTGGGCCGGCTCCCCAAGTCTGGAACGAGCGATCCTTCGAGGTGGTGATTGACGCGACCTGGCTCTCGGGAAAATTTGACCGCGTTGTGATCGTCCGCGACGAGTCTGCGCGCGCGCTTCGCGCGACGGTTTTTGACTTCAAGACCGACCGGATTGGTCCGGAGGCGGATCTGGGGGCGGAAGCCGAACGCCATGCCGGCCAACTGGGGCACTATCGGCGAGCGGTTTCGGTCCTGACGGGACTGCCGCTCGCCGCGGTGGAGGCGGAAGTGGTCTTCACCCACCGCCGGAGCCGGGTCGTGCTCCCGCTCCGACCGGGGTAAATTCCAAGCTTTACAGTGCCGCCGCCGTTCGGTCTCCTATCCCTTCACATGGGGAACCTGAAAAAGAAACGCCGGCTGAAGATGAACAAGCACAAGCGCCGCAAGCGTTTGAAGTCTCATCGCCACAAGAAGCGCTCCTGGCAGCAGTAGGCCGGTGCGCCAAACTCAGCTGACCGTGACTTCCAGCGCCCGCTCCGACACGGCGAAATCGATGAAGCGGGCGCGGGGGTTGGGCGGATGCGCTTCCAGACGCGCGCGAATCTGCGCGCCGGCCCCGGCATCGCGGGCGCAGAGCAGCATATAGCCACCCCCGCCGGCGCCGAGCAGCTTGGTTGCGGCGAGGCCGGGGCCGCAGGCCGCGATGATGCGCCCGATCTCGGCGTTGGTGGTCGCGGGGTCGAGGCGCCGGTTGAGGTCCCAGGAACGGGCGATGCAGCGGCGCAGACCCGCGGGGTCCGCCTGCTGCATCGCCAGCTCGAGCGCCCGCGCATTGTCGCGGATCAGGTCCAGCGTCCGCAGGGTGCCGCAGCGGCCGAGGGCCATGTCGTGGACGATTTCCTGCAGGATCCCCTTCGCCAGGCGCGTCAAGCCGGTGTAATAGAGCAGGATGGACTGATTGGCGGCCCCGGGACCGAGGAGCCCGGCCGGCAGATGCCGCACCTGGGGAATCTGCGCCAGTCCGGACTGGGTCTCGACGAGCTTGATGCCCGGAAAAAGGGCTCCCGCCTGGTCCTGCCACCCGCCGCCGGTCGTGAGGAGCTGCTCGATGCCCAGCACGCGCTGATAGAGGTCGACGGCATCCCACCCTAGCCCGCAGGCCCGGTTCAGCGCGCCGAGCAGGGTGGCGCCGAGGATCGAGGAGGTGCCCAGCCCGGACCCCTTGGGCACGGCGCTCAGGAGAGAGATCTCCAGTCCGCCGCCGAAGGCCCGGAGCTGGTCGCGCAGCGAGCGGAAGGGCCGGCCGCTCCGATAGTCCGGGTGAAACCCGGCCAGGGCCAGCGCCGCCTTGGCCAGGCTGAAGCCGGAGCGCGGATCGCGGAACGCGCCCAGGGCGGCGAAGGTCGCGATGTGCTCGGCGACCCCGAGGTCGATCGAGCGGAGCCGGAAGTGCGGTTCATGTATTGGCCTAGCAAATACCTGGACCGGGGGCTGGCCGTTGAGCAGCACCGCGACGTTGAGCACCGCCCCGCCATGGCCCAGGCAATAGGGCGGCGTGTCGGTCCAGCCGCCGGCCAAGTCGAGGCGCACGGGGCTGCGGGCCCAGACGATCTGGTCGTCCTTCAGCGCGGCCCTGGGCCGCGCCTTTTCCAGCTGGTTCGACGCCAGCAGGGCGTGCTGGATCCGCGCCTGTCCGGCGGCGCGCAGGGTGGCGCGCTCGCGTCCGCCGGCCAACTCCGCCAGGAGATGCAGCCAGCGCGCGGCCTGCTCGGGCCGGGCCCGGCGGCCGGCGAAACCCGGACCCTGCCGGCGCAGCCAGCGGCGGAGGCCGGGGGCGCCCTCCCGGCCAAAGGCGGAGATGGCCGCGAAATCCTGCGCAAAAATCCCGGCGTCCGAGCTTTGGCGCCACGCGACGAAACCGGCCTGCAGCACCTCGGCCTGGCACCTCCGCCGGTCCGCGAAGAGGCGAGCGAAGTCGGTGCGCCCGGGGATCTGCCGGGCGGAGAGGCGCGGATAGGCCGCGAGGCGGGCGCTCAGACGCGCGTCCGGCCTGGGCGCGAAGAACCAGGCGAGCAATTCCTGGTCGATGGCGCCCGCTCCGAGCACGGGATAGAGGGGTAGGTCAAAGACATCGGTCGCTGGAGCGGGCCAACCCCGGCGGGCGAGCCAGGTGCGCGCGTCTTGGCCGCAGATTTGGGCGCCCTCCCCGGGTCGGCCGCGAAGCGTGTCTTTCAGGTGGTACGGCCGAAAAACCCAGCGGCCGGGTCCCACGGGCGGCAGGTCCACGCACCAATTTTCGGCCAGCCTCCGCAATTTGGCGGCGGCTGGAAGTCCGGTGACGATGTTGTGACCCGCCAGCGCGAGCGGGGAGCGGGGTCGGGCGCCGTCCACCCAGACGGGTAGCGTGCCTGCGACGGCGCAGGCCGCCGGGGAGGCCGCCACCATCAGCGCGCGCCGCGGTGCGGCCAGCCCCTCCTGGATGTGCGCGAAGGAGTCAAACAGCTGGCGGTTCGAGCCGAGATGATGAAACCGCGCCTCCTCGAGGGGAATCACGGCGGCCACCAACTCGGGCCAGCCCAGTCGGCGCAGCGCCGGGGGCGCGGCGCCCTCGGTCCCCAGCGCCAGGCCCACCTCGGTATAGAGGTCGAGAAATCCCGGATGCCCGTCGGGCGTGGCGAAACTCCGGCGCCGCTCATCCCAGCCGCAGCGGCGAAAGAGCAGGCGCAGCGCCGGGACGCTGAGGAGCCACATCCCGGTATCGACGTAAAAATCATAGCGGGCCGCATGCTGGCGGATTTCGGCCGGCGCGGGCTTTTGCCGGAAAAATGCGATGGGTTGCGCCTTCCCCTCCTTTATCCCCCCCGCCTTGGCCACGAAGTAGACGCCGAAGTGCTGGGCCATCGCGGGCGGCACGCGCATGCCGATGCCGGTGATATCCGCGGAGGTCGGAGGAATCCGCAGCGGGTTGAAATCGAGCCAGACGTCGCCTGCGGTCACCAGCACCGCCGCCTGCGGGCCCGCCTCCGCGAGAGTCTGCTGATAGGGCGGGATCTGAAAATCCATCAGCATCTGATCGAACCGGCGCGGCGCCAGGCCCCCCACCGCGGGCATGGGCAGGAAGACCTTCCCCAGGCCGGCATAGGCGGGCAGGCGGCGGCTTTCGCCGCCGGCGTGCAGCACCAGCCTCTGGCCCGTCGCCAGCCACTCGAAGATGTCCGGCCGCCTTCGCTTCGGGCCGCCGCTTTGCCACGCCTGATGCAGCAGATTCACCGTGCCGCCGCCAGAGCCCAGCCGCCGGTGCCGTGGATCCGTTCCCACAAAGACTGGCCCGCGCGCGAGTTCGGGCAGCCGGCGCCTCAGCAGGGGGCGGCCCGCGGCCGAATGGAGAAAGTCCCGCAGGTGGGGTGGCACGGACAGCAGGACCAGGCTCATTTCCCCGGAAAACTCGCAGGGGCGGCGGGGTTGGCAAGGCTTCTTCGGACGCCCACCTTGTAACAAGTTTTATAATACAAAATCCGCGCCCGGCCGCGCCGCCGCGCGAGCTGGGCCGCGCCGGCTCCGCGCGGCCTCCTTCATCCCGGTTTTTGCGCCGCCAACGATAAGTTTAAATGATTAATTAATAATAACTTGTGAGATAAGTCATCAAAATGTAAAAAATGGGCTTGAATCGTTTTTTTTCTGTCGCATGTTCCGCCTCCCTTCATGGCACGGCGGCCTGATCCCAGGCCGGTACGATGCGATGAAGACTGGCATAAGGGTCGCGGCTTTCCTCGCAGGATTTCCGAAATTTTCGGGAAAACCCTTGACGAAGCAAAGAGCGAAGTTCTTGCTGGAAATCTTTCCCTCAAAGGGAAGCTCTTTGAAATTTACTTTGTGCGATTGATTGGGACCCCCAATCAAGAAATTCTATAAGTTAGTAGTTCAAAAAATCACTAGGTTTGAACTCTTTTCGGAGAGTTTGATCCTGGCTCAGAATGAACGCTGGCGGCGTGGTTAAGACATGCAAGTCGAACGG
>Ga0302325_10008788_pt1 | contig 22159 bp, 13 predicted proteins | sample Palsa_T0_2_FD_201948 | JGI IMG/M metagenome (GOLD analysis project Ga0302325, IMG submission 201948) | Peat permafrost microbial communities from Stordalen Mire near Abisko, Sweden - Palsa_T0_2 | ecosystem: Environmental > Terrestrial > Soil > Palsa > Peat permafrost | place: Sweden: Abisko...
CTATCCCCGGGAGGTGTGGAACAGAGGAGCCAAGTTCCCCAACCGCAAGCCCTGACAACCATGCCCCGCCATCAAAAAACTATGTGGCATTACGCTGAAGCGTGCGCCACAACCGCAGTCCGGCTGTTGCCCCCTATGGTTGCTCGGAATGCGCGTTGCCACGGTGATAGGTGAGCGCGGGGGGACGCTGGTCACTTAAGTGCTGCAACAGCTGCGACTCTCTGGCGGCATCCTCTTTGCGGCCTAACCGGCGATAGAGAATTGCCAGCTCTACATGCGCCGGCGCGTAGTCCGGGCGCTTACTCACGGCGTCTTCCAGCAGTTGGAGAGCTTTCGATGTGTCGCCATTACGGTAGGAGATCTTTGCGAGCAGCACTTCGGCGGGAGCATAGTCCGGCTTGAGCCTCAGCGCCTGTGCGAGCGCCCCAGATTCCCCCTGAATATCGGCACTGTGCAAGCGATCTTGAGCGGCGGCCAGGAAATAGTAACTGCGATAGTCGGCCGGATTGCGATTCTGGTATTGTCGGGCGACTCTTTCGGCCTCCTCGGGACGGGACGTTTGCAAGTAAACTGTCTCGAGTGACTCGAACGCAATTCCAAGGTCGGGCTTGCGAGCCAGGCAGGTGCTAAAATCCTTCTCCGCCTCCTCATACCTTCCTAGATTCATAAGCGCAACTCCGCGACCGAGGAGAATCAGTAGGGAATCCGGGAAGAGTCTGAGAGCGTCGTCGAAGATCTCCAATGCGGCTTGCGGTGTATTCCGCGAAACGAAGATCTGTCCGAGCTGCAGATAGTAAGGCTCCTGGTGCGGGTCAGCGGCCAACGCGGCCTCCGCTTCCGCGACAGCCTGCTTAGGCTCGTCCAGGCCGTCATAGGCTTTAGAAGCCAGGAGATGCCATTGGCCGGTAGCCTTCTCCGTCGCCGGCCGCCGCTCCAACTGCAATAATGCTTCGTGGTAATCGCCGTGGGAAAGCAGGCTCTCAATCGCGCTGGCGTTATGGTCTGCCGCCGCTTGGAGCAGGACGAAGCACAGGATGCTCCCGCACACTCTTAGATTCTAACTCGTACAGCGGCTCACCAGTATAGCTTCAGCGCCAACTGCCCTTGCCGCGGATTGATAGCGCTGGTGATCTTTCCGAAGTTCGCGTCACCCAGATTCACGTCCGGGTTGTTGAACTGCGGGTGGTTGAACGCGTTGAAGAACTCGCCCCGGAATTCCAGGCTCATCCCTTCGCGCCAGGGAAGCTTGAACCGCTTGGCCAGGTTCACGTCGGTGTCAATCACGTGCGGTCCACCGATGATTCCGCGGCCCGAGTTTCCGATCGTATACTCCGCCGGATAGGAGAACACGCTGGTGTTGAACCACTCATTCAGCGTTTGGGGCCCGGTCATCGGGTTGCCGCTAACGTTCGGGACCGCCAGGCTATTGCCGCAAACGCAATTGTTGTTGGATAGTCCCGGTGTGAGCGAGAAACCCGATTGATAGGTCGTGGTCCCATTTATTTCCCAGCCTCCGATGACGTTGCCGAGAATTCCCTTGGAGAGCCAGGGATGCCCCGGTCCGAACGGAAGCTGATAGTTGTAGCCGGCCACGAAGCGGTTTGGCACGTTCTCGGGGTTGAGGCCGCGGTCAAGATTCCGGTCGACGGTAGGCTCACGATATCCCGCGTCGCCCACGTCGATGAACTTCGAGTGCGTGAAGGCGAGGATGAACGCCAAGCCGTTGGCGTAACGGCGCTCGGCGCGGATCTGCAGGGAATTATAGTCAGACGAGCCGATCCAGGAGTCAATCGTCACTCCCTGCGGGTACTGCGGGTAAGGAACGTAAGGCGAGATAAACTGCCCCTGCGCCTGGGGCGCCTGACTCACCGGAATCGCATTCAAGTTGTAACTGCCATACGACAGGTGGACGCCTCGGGTTCCCACGTAGCCAACCTCGACCAGGATCTTCTTGAGTTCGGTCTGAACGTTGGTGTTGAACTGCTGAACATACGCCATCGGATTGTGCGCCGGATAGACGGTCACGCTGGAGGCGTTCTTTCCGGTTTTGTCGACGGGCTGATAGGGAATACTGTCAAGCGTAGTCTGCCAGTGGACTTGATCGACCGTCGTGTAGCGTCCCAAGTCCGAGTCGGCGAAGATCGGACTGGACAGCATGAAGCCGGTGGAGCCCGCGGAATCGGTACCCACCACGAAAATACCGTAACCACCGCGCAACACCAATTTGCCGGTGCCGAATGGGCTGTATGCGAATCCGAACCGTGGATCGAAGTTCGCCCAATCGTTATTCCATGGCGTCGTGCGAAAGCCATTGACCCCAAACTGGACGTACTGGCCTTCGCTTAGATCGAATGTCCCGCTGCGATTGAGCGCCTCGTGAAACCAGGTTGGTGCATCCCACCTCAGGCCAAGGTTAAGAGTCAGCTTGCGCGTGATGTGAAAATCATCCTGCACAAATGCGGCGTACACAGACGCGCGCGTGCGGAAGTAATCCGGGAAGATGTCATAGTTGAATTGGTACGGAAGCCCGAGCAGAAAACTTGCATAGTCGAATCCGGTACCGTTGATCCCTGGCTGGTTCGTGAAGTCCGTGTTGAAGTACCATGAACCCGTCATACCGCCGCCGGCAGGCTGAAGGTTGTTGGTCAAAAGCTTTCGTACTTCCCCGCCCATGCGGAGGTTGTGGCGGCCGATAACCAGTGAAAACGTGTCGGTCAGGGTATCTTGGGTCTGCCATTCGAAGAAGAGCGTATCCGGTGTCGCGCCCAGGGCCTCGAAATTATTAAACGAAAAATAAGGGGTGCCTATCTTCTGAGCGCCGTCAGGCAGGCCATAGATCCCCAGATCGTTCTGGCTGACGGTTCCGTACCCTGGCACCGTGCGGTTTGGATATTGATTCTGCCATCCCAGCATTAAATCGTTGGTCGCTTGGGGGCCGAAAATATGAACGTAGTTCAACACAGCCTGTCTGCCGTTGTTCTTGATGATATCGCCCGGACCCAGAGTGCCGGGTTGCGGACCGCCGCCCGCGGCATATCCGAAAGCGGAAGGTTGCGCGCCGGTATTGTCGTGTTCGGAATACCGCACGCTGATCCGGTCGGAATCCGCAAAGATGTGGTCGAGTTTCACGTCCCACTCGTTGGTGTCCGATGTCGAGGCGCCGAAAGTACTGTAGTTGTTAAAATTCTGCGCCAGTTGCGCGGCCGGGTACAACGCTTGCACCTTCAAGGCCGCCGGGCTCAGCCGCGAAATTGGAATCACGTTGCCTGGAAACGGATCGCGAACCCAGGTGCCGTTGCTAAGCTGACGCTGCGTATTCGGATCGAAAATTTCATCCTGATACACCGCCCCGCCGGTTGCGTCAGTCCCCACCTGAGATCCGAGAAGACTCGAGAAATTCCCCGCGCGAAACGCGGCGCTCGGTACCGTGAGATTGGTCAGCGCCGCCGCGCTCTTCTGCCGGGTCAGTTGTGTGTCGACGAAAAAGAAGGTCTTATTCTTCTTAATCGGACCGCCCCCCGTTCCGCCAAACTGGTTATAGCGCAGATTGGCCGTGGTGTGCGCAAAGAAGTCGCCGGCGTTCAGTGCGTCGTTCTGCCAGAACTCGAACAGAGTCCCATGGAAAGAGTTCGTTCCGGACTTTGTCGTCGCAATCATCGTGGCGGCGCTGCTCTCGCCATATTCAGCCGAATAACTGTTGGTAAGCGTCTTGAATTCCTGAATTACGTCCGGGTTCGGATTTACTGGCGTGCCGCTCCAGACGTGGTTGCTGCTGTCGAGACCGTCGATGTAGTACGGGTCGATTCGCACCAGACCGCCATTCGTCACGATGCCGTTACTGGGGTCGTTGATAGTGCCGGGAGATAGAAGCTGCAAGGTCTGCGGGTTGCGCGAGAGGTTGGGCAGGCTCGTCAGCATTTGATTCTGCACCGTCGTTCCGAGAGACCCGTTCTCGGTGTCGACCAGCGGAGGAGCAGCCGTGACGTCGATGGTTTCGGAAACCTGTCCGGGCTGCAGGGCGACGTCGATACGGAGCTGCCGGGCCAGGTCGAGTGTCACATTTTCCTGGACGAATTTTTTAAACCCGGAAACTTCCGCCTCGATCCGGTAGTTGCCGGGGGGCAGGAATTGGAACAAATAATCGCCGGCGTCGTTTGTTTTTACGAATGAAGGTACGCCGGTGCCCGTATTTGTGAGCTTGACCTGAACTCCCGGCACAACCGCGCCGCTGGCGTCGGAAACGGTACCACGGATGCTAGCGGTGTTAGCCTGCCCAAAAAGGAGAGAGGTTGTGGTTGCCACCGAAAAAGAGACAAACAGGAACGCGACAAGGCGATTCTGTGAGGCCATAATACCAGAGTTTATATCGCATTTTTTACCTGTCAAGAAAAAAAGTGTAACTATATTTGCCCTATTATCAGGAAGTTAAGCGGAGTTCGTCACGCGAGTATCGAATTCACGGATTATTGCCATCATTAAGAAGGGCAACGCGCATTTGGCCATCTGACCCGCGTCCTGTCTCCTGCGTTGACGGCCATTCCACTATGTGCTCCAATGAACCGTTCATGGAACTGACCAGCCCCTTGATCGATTGTCACACCCATCTCATGTGGTATCCCGATCATCTGAGCGAACAGTATGTGAGTGAGGCCCTCAGTTCCAAGCTGGTAAAGCTGAAACGCAGCGGTGGATTGGCCTACGCCGCGAATCTGGACAAGCACTGCTACGACGCGAAACCGGAGGAACACTGGAAGGCATCTGAGTCTGTTCAGAAAGTAGTGGTCTTCGGACTGCAGGCAAAGGCCTCGGGCATGTGGGTACCCAACGAGATTATTGCCGACTACCAGGCGCTGCATCCTGACAAGGTGGAGGGATGGGCGTCGGTCGACCCGACCCATCCGGATTGCGTGGAACAGCTGGAGCACGCCGTTCAGGTCCTGAAGCTGCGCGGGCTGAAGCTGGGCCCGGTGTATCAGCACTTCGACCCGCAGGACCGCCAATATTGGCCGCTGTTCCGTAAGTGCCAGCAGTACGGCCTGCCGATCATGTGGCACCAGGGAACCACGTTTCCCAGTGCGGCGCGACTGAAATGGGGGCTGCCTTTACAATTGGAGGACGTGGCCATGGACTTTCCGGACTTGCGCATGATCATCGCGCATCTCGGACATCCGTGGGAGGCGGATGTGATGGTGCTGATCCGGAAATGCCCGAATGTCTACTCCGACATCAGCGCCGTCCACTACCGGCCATGGCGCTACTGGCAGGCGATGGTCACCGCGACAGAGTACGGAGTAGAGGACAAGATCCTGCCCGGGTCGGACTTTCCATCGGCGACGCTGCAAAACGTGATCGCCGGGCTGCGCCAGATCAATCAGGTGGTGGAAGGCACGAACCTGCCGAAGATCCCGGTAGAGGTCCAGGATCGAATCCTGTATGAGAACTGGAAGGCATTCTTCCCGCACTGGGCCTGATTAACATGCGACCACAGGATCTGAAACAGAAACTCGAGGGCATTTTTGGCTTCGTCATCACCCCCTTTCAGCAGGATCACACTCTGGATCTAACAGGCCTGGCAGTGCTGGTCGACCGGATCGCCGGCTCCGGCGTGAATGTTATCTGTTGCGCCGGCGGCGTCGGCGAGTTTTATGCTCTCACACGGACCGAGTTCCAGAGCGTGGTGGAAACCACCGTGCGCGCGGCCGCCGGACGCGTGCCCGTGATTGCCGGCGTGGGGCATGCCACCCGCATCGCTTGCCAATGGGCGCGTACGGCAGCGGCGGCCGGCGCGGACGGCCTGCTGATCAACCCCGTCTATTTCGTCGACCCCTCCCTGGAAGGCTTGTCCGCGCATTACTCCGCCATTGGAGAGCAGAGCGGCCTCGGCTTGATCGCTTTCAGCACCGGGGGCTTTGTGTACAACGCAGAAACAATGGAGCGCTTAGCGAAAGTGCCGGAAATGATCGGCCTGAAGGACGAGATCGGGAACCTGAGCACCTTCCTGTCGTGCCGGGCCAGGTTTGGCGATCGCTTCGCTTGGGTCAATGGGATGGCCGAAACGCTGGTGGCTCCGTATTTCGCCGCTGGTGCGCGGTGCTTTACGACTGGCCTGGTAAACTTCGCCCCACAGATTCCAACCGCCGTTTATCGCTACGCGCTAGCGCGGGACTATGAGGCCGTAGAGCGCACCGTGGCGCTTCAAGTGCGGCCTATCGCGGAACTCCGGGCAAAACGAAAGGGGTACTCGACGGCGGTCATCAAAGAAGCTACCGCGTTGGTCGGTTTGCCGGCCGGCCCCTGCCGCTTGCCGTTGCTGCCGCTTGAGCCGGAGGACCGACTCCAGCTGCAACAGATTCTAACGGTGCTCAATCTCCTGCCCACTCCCGACCTCGCTGGAGTGGGCCTCTGAGGCCGTGTTTCGTGGGGAATTTTGCTCGGGTTGACGCCGTCAAGCGACTGCCGAAACCTGTAGGATCGTCAAGTCATGCCGATCCGCCTGCTCAGGAATCTCCAGCACCCGGGACATATTTGGCTGTGACACACGCCGGTCGGCTCAATTACTGATACAATGGCAGCGATTCACACCGGACCAGAGGGGAATGCTGTATGGGCGGAATTCGGCTGGTGCTGCTGGCTACTCTATGCATCGCGGACCTTTGTGCGCAGCAACCGGGCGCCGAAGTCAGTTACTCTCGCGAGATTCGTCCCATTATTCAGAGGAACTGCCAGGGCTGCCATCAGCCTGCCATGAAATCCGGCGGTCTGGACGCGACCCGCTATGAGGGCTTCGCCGCCGGAGGAAATAAAGGGCCGGCGTTCAAAGCCGGCGCCCCGCAGGAAAGCGTGATGCTCGCCTATTTAAAAGGTGAGCGGCAGCCGCGTATGCCCCTCGGATCGGCGCCGCTGCCGGACGATCAGATCGAGCTGTTCAGCCGCTGGATCGCCGCCGGCGCGAAAGACGATACGCCCCCCGAAGCGCGTGAAACCGTGGCGCTCGACAAGCCCCCGATTTATCACCTGCCTCCGGTCATCACCGCTCTGGCGTATTCCCCGGATGGATCGCTCGTGGCCATCTCCGGGTATCGCGAAGTGCTGTTGCACAAGACCGACGGTTCGGGTCTGGCAGCACGCCTGGTTGGTCTTTCAGACCGCATTCAATCGCTCCAATTCTCGTCCGATGGCAAACTTCTCGTTGCGGCGGGCGGAACACCGGCGCTTTTCGGTGAGGTCGAGCTGTGGGATATCGCATCGCGAAAACTGCTGCACTCGGTCACCCTGACGAGTGACACGGTCTTCGGAGCCTCCCTCTCGCCCGATACTTCTCGTGTTGCTGTAGGCTGCGCGGATAACACCGTGCGGGTGGTGGACACCGCGGCTGGCAAAGAAGTGCTCAAAATCACCAACCATGAGAACTGGGTGCTGGGCACTGTTTTCGGCGTGGACGGCAAGCGCCTGGTTTCGGTGAGCCGCGACCAGGCCGCCAAGCTGACCGATGCCTCCACCGGCCAGTTCATCGAAAATATCAATGCCCTGCGCGGCGAACTGGCGGCGATTGCGCGCCACCCCACGCGCGATCTGATTCTGATCGGCGGGACCGAGCGCATTCCGTATCTCTACACCATGGACCGCTCGGCATCCATGAAGATCGCTGACGATTCGACGCTCATCCGCAAATTCGAGACACAGGACGGCGGCATTTTCGCGCTGGCATTTTCGCCCGATGGCAGCCGGATCGCGGTGGCCGGCGCGGCCGATGACGTGTCCGTCTATCAGACCGAAACGGGAGAACGAAGCGCTACCTGCAAGGGGCACAAAGGAACGTACGCGGTAGCGTTCAGCCCGGATGGCGAACAGTTGGCCACTGGAGGCTTCGACGGCAAAGTTCGCATCTGCGAGGTGAAATCGGGCAAGCTGGTGCGCGACTTTGTTCCGGTGCCGGTTGAGACGCAGGTGGTGGCCGCCAAATGACGCACAGGTAAATGGATATGTCGAGAGTCGCAGCGCTGTTGTTTTCGATTTCGCTGGCTGCGTCCGCCGCGGCGCCGGAGCTCACCGAACTCGAGCCGCGCGGCGCCCAGCGTGGCAAGTCTTTCACCTTGACGATCGTCGGCAAGAACCTCCCTGAAGGCGCGAAGGTGCTTTCGAATTTGCCGGCCATGTTCACGCCGCTCACGCCGCCTGAGGAAAAAATGGCAGCGGGCCGCACGCTGCCGTTTCTGGTCGAGCTGAAGGCTGATGCCGCGGTCGGAACGTACCCGATCCGGGTCCAGACACAGGAAGGCGTCTCGAACATTCTGCTGTTCGCAGTTGGGGCGTTCCCGGAAGTCGTCGAAGAGGAATCCAAGCCGGAATCGCGCGAACACTCGAACGATTCCATCGAAACCGCTCAGCATATCGAAGCGCCCGTCATCGTCAATGGAACACTGAAGGGCGCTGACCGCGATTACTATCGGATCCACGCCGGGCGGTCTGAGCGTCTCGTTTTCGAGGTGGAAGCGCGCCGGCTCGGCTCGGCCATCGATCCCGTGCTGAGCATCGTGGACGCTTCCGGCAAACAGATTGCGCGCAACGATGATACTCCCGCTCTGGGCATGGATTCCCGGCTGGCTGTGACGTTCCCGCGCGAAGGTGATTACTACGCCGTCGTGCATGATGCCCGTTTCAGCCGGCAAACGCAGAATTTCTACCGGCTCAAAGTGGGCAGCTATCCCTATGCCGACGGGATTTTCCCGCTGGGCTGGAAACGCGGTGAAAAGATCGATGTCGAGTTTTTTGGAGGCAGCTTTCCGGCTCCGGTGAAGACATCGGCGGATCTTTCGGCCATCGATCCCAAGCTCGAATTCACGCGCTTGAACGTGCCGGGTGCGGCCGGCAGTCTGCCATTTCTGTTTGTCGTGGGCGATTTGCCGGAGAAGCTCGAACCGCCGCATGGCCCAGGTGAAGCCCTGGCGCTCGAGCCGTCGACGGTAATGAACAGCCGGATTTCGAAGCCTGGCGAAGTGCATCGATACAAGCTGGCCGTCTCGCCAGGCGATCACTGGGAGTTCGAGTTGGGGGCGCGCGGCCTCGGTACTTCGCGTCTGGATGGCGTGCTGAGCATCTATGATGCGAAGGGCACTAAGCTGGCTTCCGCCGGTGACAAGCCTCCCAAAGAGGACGTGTTCTCGCTGCTCTCAGCGGGGCGTACCAGCTCCGATCCGTGGCTTGACTTTGCGGTTCCGAAGGATGCGCACGAGGTGGTGGTGACGGTCGAGGACCTGTTGCAGCGCGGCGGCGAGGGGTTCGCGTATCGCCTGGTGGCTCGCAAGCAGCCCCCGGATTTCACCCTGACCGTGCTCGAACCCTACCTGAACATTCCGGCGCAAGGCACCAGCCTGGTGAACGTTTCGGTGAATCGTCATGGTTTTATTTGGCCTATCCAATTGAGCATCACGGGTCTTGGAGATAACTACATCGTCGAGGGCGGCCACCTGCCGGGCGAATGGAAAGACGATGCGTACTCCGTCTCACGCCGGGGCATGCTCACCATCACCGCTAAGCCTGGAGCGCAGCCGATGAAGCTCACCGAACTGGCCATATGGGGCGAAGGTAAGACCGGCGACGGCGCCGTCGTGCGGCGCAAGGCGCGGTGCCTGGGCATGATCACGGAAGTCGCCGGCGGCACAGGCATCTCCGACGCGGAAGACCGCGAAAATCAGAGCCCGTTCGTGGCGCCGTGGCTGGGCCTGGATCTGCCGGTGGTTGTCGGCAAGGAAGAGTCGGGAAAGATCGAGCCCGACGCGCCGCGCGTGCTTCGCCTGGTGCAAGGCACGGGCTACTCGCTGAAGTGGAACTTCAAAGGGAGCAATCCGGATGCACGTCCACCGGAAAACGTCGGAGTGGATGTAGCTTCACCGGCGGCGGCGGAACTTGGGGTGCGGCGCGCCAAGACCGAGAAGAAGGAAGAGAAGTACGCCGAGAAAGGCGAGTTCAGTGTGCTCACCACCACGCACTCGGCGCCCGAGAAATACGATCTGGTGTTTTACGGGGAATCCAAAGACGGCCAGAGTGAAGCCCTCGTCACTCCCGCGATCACTATCGAAATCGTGCAGGGTTACGCAGTTGCCGCGCCCCAGGAACCAGTCGTATTACAGGCGGGCGGCAAGGCCGAGTTAGTTGGCGTGTTTCACCGCGAGCCCGAATTTGCGCAGCCCGTGAGCATCACAGCCGAGTTTCTGCCGGCGCACGTGAGTTGCCGGCCGGCCGAACTGCACGCGGCCGAGACGGAGTACCGGTTAGCGTGCGAAGCGGAGCCTTCCGCCAAGGCGGGCGAGTACGAATTTCAATTGACTCCGGCTTCCGTCGTGGTGGGCTTGGATAAGCGTGAAGTGCCGTATAAGATTGCGCCGGTGACGGCGAAGCTGATCGTTTCAGAGACTAAACAGGCAGCGAGGTAGAGGACATGCGGGATCGTCGTTGGGTTTGGGTCGCCTTAGTGGCCGCGCCGCTCGTGGCGAGCGCACAGACGGCGCCGAAAGATATTACCGGCCTTTCCGTCACTCCGCCGGAAGTTACGCTCCGCTCAGCGGATGAGGGCGCGCACGTGCTGGTGACCGGCACCACCGGGGATGGCGAGAGGATCGACATGACCGTCGGGGCACAGTTCGCGCCCGCCGAACCCGTGGTGAAGCTCGGCAGCGACGGCCTGTTGTATGCGGTCCGCCAGGGCGATACCAAAGTGACTGTCACGGCGGGCGGGAAACAGGCGCAGCTCGTGGTGCACGTCGGTGATTTGACCAAGGCTCCGCAGATCAGCTTCATCCGCGATGTAGAGCCGGTGCTGAACAAAGTCGGCTGTACCTCGGGCACCTGCCATGGCTCGGCCAAAGGCAAGAACGGTTTTAAGCTCTCGCTCCGTGGTTACGATCCGGAGTTTGATTACGAAGCGCTGCTTTATGACCTGTCCGGCCGGCGGTTCAATCGCGCCGATCCGGCGCGCAGCCTGATGCTGGCCAAGCCCACGGAGCAGGTGGCGCACGGCGGCGGATTGCGTATCGAGCCGGGCTCGCGCTACTACAAGATGATTCTGCACTGGATCTCGGCCGGTGTGCCGTTCGGAAATGCGGCGGCCGATCGGGTTGAGAAGTTGGAAGTGCTGCCCAACGAAGTCTTCATGCACGGGCCGGACAAAACGCAGCCGATCATCGCGCTGGCGCATTACCCGGATGGCTCGGTGCGCGACGTCACCAGCGAGGCGAATATCTCGAGCAACACGCCGGAGATCGCGGAAGTGGACGCCAATGCCCGTGTCAAGGGTGTGCGCAAGGGTGAAGCCGCGCTGCTGGTGCGCTACGAAGGCAAGTTCGTGGCGGTGCCGGTTACTGTATTGAATCCCAACCCGGGCTTTGCCTGGAAAGCCCTTCCGCAAAATAACTACGTCGACGAGCTCATCGATGCCAAGCTGAAGCGGCTGAAGATGCAGCCCTCGCCCACAGTCGACGACGCGGAATTTCTGCGGCGCGTGTCGCTCGATCTCACCGGCTTGCCGCCCACGCCTGAGCAGATTCGTGCCTTCGTAGCGGACCAGACCGATTCGCGCGCCAAGCGCAGCCGCATGATTGACCAACTATTGGCGCGGCCGGAGTACGTGGATCACTGGACCCTCAAGTGGGGTGATTTACTGCAGGTGAGCCGGCGTTATCAGGGCGACAAGGGCATGTGGGAATTCCGCGAATGGATCCGCGACTCCATCGCGCAAGACAAACCTTACGATAAGTTCGTGTACGAGTTGTTGTCCGCGCGCGGCAGCTCTTATGAGAATCCCCCGGCCAACTTCTTCCGCGTCACTCGCAGCGCCAAAGTGTCGATGGAAAAGACCACGCAGTTGTTTATGGGCGTGCGTCTGGTTTGCACACAGTGTCACGATCATCCGTTTGAAAAGTGGACGCAGAACCAGTATTACGAGATGGCGGCATTCTTCTCGTCCGTCGGCCTCAAACCCGGCTTTCAAAGCGGCGATGAGATTGTCTACGATAAGCGGGACGACAACGAAGTCAAACACCCCAAGACCGGCCGGATAGTGTCGCCCAAATACCTGGTGGCCAGCATCGGCGCCCCGCCTATCCCCGCCAACGCGGAACGCCGCGAAGCGCTGGTCGAATGGCTGACTTCCAAGGAAAATCCGTTCTTTGCGCGGGCCATCGCGAATCGCTTGTGGAGTTATTTCCTGGGCCGCGGCATCATCGAGCCGGTGGATGATATCCGCGCTTCCAATCCGCCGGTGAACGAAGCACTGCTCGAAGCGCTGACCAAGGACCTGACGGATCACGATTTCGATTTGAAATACCTGATGCGGACCATCGTCAACTCACGCGTGTATCAGGCCAGCATTCAGACTAACGTCTGGAACGCGGACGATCATGTGAACTTCTCGCACGCCATGCCGCGGCGGCTGAGCGCCGAGGAGTTGATGGATGGGCTGGCGCTGGCCGCCGGATCGAAGATCAAATTCCCCGAGGTGCCGCCCGATACGAAGGCGGAGGAGTTCCCCGATCCCCACGTCGGCAAAGACGGATTTCTGGATGTTTTCGGCCGTCCCGCGCGCGAGTCGGGCTGCGAATGCGAGCGTCGCAGCGACGTCAGCCTGCCGCAGGCGCTCAACCTGGTCAACGGCCGCACGGTAGCCGATGCCATCGCCGATCCCAAAGGGCGCGTGGCGGCGCTGATTCTGGCCGGTTCGAACGATCGCGCTATTGTCGAAGATTTGTATCTGGCGGCTCTCAGCCGGTTCCCTACTGCCAAGGAATACGATGCGGCAGTCAGTTTCCTGAAGGCCGGCGAAAGCCGCGCCGCGTGGGCCCAGGATTTGCTGTGGTCGCTCACTAACAGCAAGGCATTTCTGTATAACAGATGAGGTTGCAGGAGGTTTTCGATGCTGACGATTCCAGGCCGTAAAGGCTGCTTGTGCGACGGACCAACCCGCCGCGAACTTCTCCGCGTAGGTTCGGTGGGGCTGTTCGGCTTGAACCTGGCGAACTTCTTTCAGTGGCAGAAAGCGCAGGCCGCTCCGCGTCTGGAGGGTGCGCCCGGGTTCAATTCCGCCAAGTCGGTGATCCTCGTCTTTCTGCAGGGCGGGCCCAGCCATATCGATATCTGGGATCCGAAGCCGGATGCGCCGTCCAACGTGCGCGGCGAGTTCAAGCCCATCAACACGAATGTCTCCGGCATTCAGTTGAGCGAGACTATGCCGATGCTGGCGCAGCAGATGGATAAGTGTACACTCATCCGCTCCATGAGCTACACGCCCACCGGCCTGTTCAATCACACCGCGGCAATCTATCAGATGCTGACCGGTTATCCGCCGGATAAGGTATCGCCTTCGGGACAGCTCGAGCCGCCCTCGCCCGCGGATTTCCCCACCGCCGGCTCGCATATCTCAAAGCTCAAGCCACCCACCGAGCCGGTGTTGCCTTTCGTCGAGATGCCGCGGCCGCTACAGGAATCGAGCGTAATCGGCAAGGGCGGCGCCGCCGGTTTCCTCGGTAAAGCCTACGACCCCTACCGTCTCTATCAGGACCCTAACAAGCCCATCCAGCTCGACGACCTGACCTTGCGCAAGGATGTTTCGCCGGACCGTTTGCAGGAGCGCTTCGCCATGTTGAAGGGCATCAACGGATCCATGCCGGATCTCGAGAAAGCGCTCAAGGATTACGCCATCGACGAGTACTATGGAAAGGCCTTCGACCTGGTGCTCTCGGGCAAGGCGCGCGAGGCGTTCGATCTGGCCAAAGAGCCGGACAAAGTCCGCGAGCGCTACGGACGCACGACGTTCGGCCAGGGTCTGCTGCTTTCACGCCGCCTCATCGAAGCCGGCACGCGCTTCGTGCAGATGAACTGGCCGGCGGTGGCCAACGGTAATCCCGAAGTCGACGCGTGGGATACGCACGCCGCCAATTTCGGGCCGCTCAAGAATCTGCACTGCCCCGTCTTCGATCGCGGGATTTCGGCGCTCATCGAAGATATGTCGCAGCGCGGCATGTTCAAGGACACGCTGCTCGTGACGGTGGGCGAATTCGGCCGCTCTCCGCGCCTGGGCGTCAGTACTTCGGGCAACACTAATTCTCCCGATGGCCGCGATCACTGGCCGTATTGCTATACCGCGCTCGTGGCCGGTGTCGGCATGCATGTGGGCCGTGTCTACGGCGCCTCGGATCAGACCGCCTCGTCGCCCAAAGAGAAGCCGGTGCATCCCAACGATCTTCTGGCGACGGTGTACTATTCGTTGGGAATCGATCCCGACATGACCGTGCTGAATCATCTCAATCAACCGCGCGAGCTGGTCAAGGGCAAGCCGGTTCTGGACCTGTGGTAGGCCCCCGTGGCGCACGCTTTAGCGTGCAGCGGCGAACTTCAGTTCGACGGGACTTTAAGTCACGCCGGCGCGAGCCGGGTTCGCATCGAAACTCTCCTGCAGCGGCACAGCCAGCGCCGTGCCCGCATGCTCCACCGCTTGCAACATCTTGAGCAGCAGTTCCTGTTGTATCGCCAGGAACTCGTCGAAGTCCGAAGTGGTCACATAGACGGCAACTTCAACATCCAGCGAATAAGCACCCACCCCGATGAACCGCACCGGCACGTTCCCCGTTTCCACTTTCGGATGGCCGGCCAGGATTTCGCGGCAGGAAGAAAGTACCTGTAGCAATTGATCCGAGGTCGTGTCTCTGCGCAGGTTGAGCGTGGGATGAAACCAGATTTTATCCCGTCCGGAGATGTTCTCGAGCATCATGGAGGAGAACTGGCCATTGGGCACGCTGATCACCGTGCGATCGGGGGTGCGGATGCGCGTCGACCGCAGACCGATGTGCATGACCGTGCCGATGCGGTCCCCGAAGCGGCAGACGTCACCCACCAGTACGGGACGGTCGCCAATCACCGATACCCCGCCAAACAGGTTCTCGATAGTCTTCTGGGCCGCCAGCGCCACGGCCAGTCCGCCCACACCGAGTCCCGCCAGGATCGTGGAAGTATTGAAGCCCCAGGCGCTCAGAACAGCCAATAGCGCGACCAGGAATAATGACAGCTTGAGGATCTGCTTTCCCAGCGGGAGCACCGAATAACTCAGCGACTGCACGCGGGGGTCGAGTCTCGAGTGCCAACGTTCGGCAATGAGGTCGACCGCCACCGTGCCCACCCAGGCGACGGCCAGAAAGAAAATCAGCCCCAGCGCGCGCTCCAGAAACAATCTGGGTAACGCGGATGGCGACGCAATCTCCATCGCCGCCCGCAAGCCCGCGGCCGCCACGCAAATGCATAAGGGTCTGCTAAGCCCAGGTACGTTCACCAGCGGCCGCAATGCCCCCACCACGGCCCATGCCAGGACTTTCGCCACAGTCCAGATCAACAGGGCCATTGCGATGAGAGCGATCCAGCGCCAGACCGGCGTGTCGAAGATTTCGAATGTCACGAGATGCTGCGGCAGCTTTTTTTCGAAGGGCGTCTCGGCCACCAGCTGGTGCGCTTCCGGAATCATCGCCACGCTGTCGGCCGATACGAGCCAGACCTGCAATCCGGGCTTGAGTTTCACCCGCTGCAGTCGCAGCTCCAAAGTCTTCCCATCGATGTGGAACGTGTCGAGCCGCTCCAGATCCGCGGAAAGGCCGTCCGACATATCTCCCTCCGCATCGCGGCTCAGCGTCGCGATGTCGAATGGCGTGTTATCGAGCAGATCTTCCAGTTGGCGCGCAAGTTCTGGACCCTCTTTGGCTCGCTCCGCCGCGGACATGCGCCGCAAATCGAAATAATGCTGCGCTTTCGAATAATCCCGTGCATGGCAAGCTTCCAGGAACTGAAAGATGGAACTTTGTGGAGTGTTGCGGCCCAGCGGGTCAATGGTCTCCGGAGCAGGCGGCTGTGCGGCGACGACACCGGCGAACAGGATAGCGGTCAAGAGTCTCTGCATCTACTTCTTTCCACACCGCGCATGCAAGCATTCCGCACGCCCAGGCTCATCTTATTTTGCCGCGAGTTGCTGCACCGCCTGGAACGTGTCAGCGTCCGCGGCGGCCTTATCCGGTCGATAGCGCTTCACGCGCGCGAAGCGCAGCGCCAGTCCACTGGGATAGCGCGGGCTGATCTGAATATCGCCAAACGCGATCTCCGCCACCAGCTTCGGCTCGACATAGACGGTGTAACTATCGCGCGCAATTTCCAGCTTGAGTAACTCCGCCGTCTGCCATGCCAGCATCTCGTCCGTCAGCCCCTTGAAGGTCTTGCCGAGCATGGCGAAGCCGCCGTTTGCCGTATCGCGCGCGCCCAGGTGCAAGTTGCTCAGCCAGCCCTGACGCCGTCCGTTGCCCCATTCCGCCGCCAGAACAACCAGATCCAGCGAATGAACTTTCTTGATCTTCAGCCAACTCTGGCCGCGCGCGCCCGCCGCATAGGCGGAACCGGTCTCTTTCGCCATAATGCCCTCGTGGCCCCGCTCCAGCGCTTCGCGCAGGAACTCCGCGCCACGTTCGGGGTCCGCCGTCACCAGGTGCGGGACCAGCGCGCCCGGCGGCGACAGATCCTCGAGCGCCTGGAAGCGCCGCGCCTGCGGTTCGTCCATCAGCGACTGCCCATCGAGGTACAGCAGGTCAAACCAGAAAGGCTGCAGCGGCAGTTCCGCGCGCATCCGATCCAGATCGAGCTTGCGGCCGAAACGGCGCATGGTCACCTGAAACGGCTGCGGCCATCCGTCGGGTGTCAGGCTAAGGACCTCTCCGTCCAGAATCAAGTCTCTGGCCGGCAGAGCGCCCACGGCTTCCACGATCTCCGGCACGGCGTTAGTCACGCTATTCAGCCTGCGCGTAAACACCTGGATGTCGTCACCTGCCTTGTGTACCTGTACCCGCGCGCCATCGAATTTGAACTCCAGCGCAGCCGCTCCCAGTTCGCTCAGCGCCCCGGCGACATCTTCAGCAGTCTGCGCAAGCATGGGCTGCACCGGCCGGAAAAGCTGGACCGTATACTGATCCAGACCGGCCGCCCCGGATTCGAATAGCGATCCCGCGACGCGTCCAATATCGCCGGCCATCATCACGGCCCGCCGCAATGTTGCCGGGCTGACCCCGGACGCCTTGGCCAGCGCTTCCAGCATCACTCCCTCCAGCGCGCCCTGCCGGATGTCCCCGAGCAGCAAGCCTTTCAGAAAAGCCTGTTCCGCGGCTGTCGCCCGCGCAAAGAGGGATTGCAACAGGGCGCGTTTCTGCTGCTCCGAGCCGCGTCCCTGCACGCTAGTAATTGACTCCAACGTGCGGTCGACATCGCGGATCTCCAAACTCGCCTCCTGCGCGGCCGTCGCGGCGGCGTCCCGTAGCGTCGCGTAACCGATTCCGATGCGGCCTTGACGCGTGCTGCCGGACAGGAATGCGACCACGGTACCCACCTCGTCCCCGGCAAGCTGTTTGAGCAGAGTGGCCAGGAGGTCGATCTTCTCCAGCCGGCGAGCGGTCTCCGCCACGCGCTGGGATGTCGCTACCACGTCTCGGAGCAGCATCGCCATTACTGCACTGCCAGTGTGACTCCCGCCTGCGCCTTGACCCCGCCGATGGTCACTTCGACCGGCACGTTTGCGCCAGGCGCTACCCCCGGGGGAACCAGCGCATTGATTTGCACTACTCCCGCGACCAGGCCCGGCGCGGCGCCCGCATAATTGATCTGGCAAGCGAGGCCGCCAATCGTGACAGTCACAGGCGCCTGCGCCAGAGATAGGGGCGCCGCGGCGAGCAGACCATCCACGCTGGAAGGTGTGGTCGCGCCGGCGCCGGTGGCGAAGATACTTACCCAATCGCCCGGTGCGGCCGGATTCGAAGCGGAATTCACGCTCTCGCTGGCGGCATTGAGGATCGCCCCCGCGCCTGTACCGGAACCGTTCAGCGTGAAAACGCCGGGAAGCGTAGCGGCTACCGGAAGCGTTATCGCGGCCGAAACAGTCCCCAGATATTCCACTTGAACCTGGGTGCTGGATTGGCCGGCCACCGCATAAGGTACGATCGCATTCACCTGCCCGGCCGAAGCGTAAAGCACCGGCGCCGGCAAGCCGTCGAACAATACGTGTACGCCCGCCAGTGAGTTCGCCACCAGCCGCGGATTGGTAAGCACCAGGTTGGCGGGGCTCACCGGACCAATGTCCGAGCCAAACAGCGAAACAATTTCTCCCGGCGCCACCGCGCCCGCCGTGTAGCTGGCTGCATTGCCCACTCCCGCGGCAGACAGAGCGGGCTGCGTATTGGCCAGGCGCAGCAGCGCCGCACCGTAGCCTTGCAGCGTTACCTGCATTTGCGCCGCGGGCGCCGGCGTGGTGGACAGTGGCCCGCTCAGCGGCGTCCCCGCGTCCAGCGTCACCAGCGTAGCCGAGTTGAACGTACCAAGCGCCGAAAGATCCAAGGCGAAAGTCCGCGATGCACCAGCGCCATTGTTATCCTTGAGCGCGTTCTGAACGGCGTGATTAGACATCAGAATCACCACCGAACCGTCCACGTTCCGCGCTGCCAGCGTGTGCGTATCCAGCCCCAGCGGATTCCCGCCGTTGTAGATCCACAGACAGCAGCCCGTTTCGTTGGCCTCCAGGATATCCGCGCCGGGCGGCGACCCAAGCCAGTGCGATAGATAGTAATCCACCCAGTAGCTGAGATACGGATTTCCCAAGTTATCTACCTCGCCATATTGCTGGTCTCCGCCAAACGTCCAGTGATAGAGCGCCTGCGCCCCGGCCTCCCCGAGTTCCGCGAACACCAGTGAGCGCCAGGCTGCGAAAAAAGCCGAAGTGCCTCGCGGATCGGCCACGAAATTCGTACCCGGATTGCAGTAGCTCATGCCGTTCGCAGTTTCGTAATCCGAGTTGACGTTATTCTCGGTCACCCACACGGGCACGGCGGCAAGGCGGGGCTGGGTCGCAAGCTCCGAGTAGATGTATCGGACCTCACTTCCAAAGTCAGGTACCGACGCGAATACCGCGCTGTCGGTGGCCGCCTGGCTGCAAGTCGAGTAGAAGTGTGTCCCCACCACATTCACGGGAGCCGTTACATTGGCTACGAAGGCGGGCATGAAGCCCTCCGCCGCCGTCCCGAAATCGGAAAGCTCCACGGCCACGAACCGAATGGAGGGATCCGCTTGCGCCATGGCCGGCACTACCGTGTTATACAAATCCGTGTATTGCTGCGCGGTGAGCCCATTGCCGTTGGGCTCGTTGAAGATGCCCCACCAGGCCACCGGGTAGGATGTGAGGCTCTGAAAATGGATACCCGCGTCGTCGAACCCGCCCGTGTTGTAGTAGCGCACGAGATTGGCGCTCATCTGCGCGAAGTCCGCATAGCTGCCTGGCAGGATGTCGCCGTTCGCGTCATTCATGTAGGCTGGCGCATTCGCGATCTGCAACTCGGGGCTGTGGTCGCCCGTGTTCTGGATTGGCGATAGCATCGCATTGAGTTCCGTGAAATTCCACGTGTCGGGCGCGCTCAGGGGAAGGCCGTCAGAAACCACCTGTACTCGCGTATCCTGTGGAAAAAGGTTTTCCAATAGCCCCAGGCCGTAGATCTGATAGATTCCACCCGCCAGTTGAAACGAGGTGGACATGGCCAGTTGCAAACGTCCGTTCACTCCCACCTGCTGATTCACTTGATTTAAGATCTGCACGTTCACCGTGGTGGACTGGGCCGCGGCTGCTGTACACCACAGGCACGCTATTGCACCCGGCATCGCGCCAAACCTGGCAATGGAAGCGAGACCCTGCACCTTCCTTCCAATGTACTATGCGCTATCGCCGGCTGGGACAATGCACCGGGTAATAGGCCGGGCATACACTCCGATCTGCACCCGCCGGGGCGCCGCCGATCAGTCCGGTACTTACAGACGTTGCAGTAGCCCCTTAGTACGCCCAGCGCCAGAGGCTCGCACCTGCCGTATAGCCGGCTCCCACGGCCGCGAACATCACCAGATCGCCCTTCTTCAGCCGGCCCTGCGCGAGGGCGTCCTGCGTGGCCAGGGGGAGCGTTGCCGATGTCGTATTTCCATACTTGTCGATATTGATCACCACCTGCTCGGGCTTCAAGCCCAGGCGCTCGGCTGCTCCCGTGATAATGCGGCGATTAGCCTGATGTGGGATCAGCACGCCTATGTCGGCGGCTGTCAAGCCGTTGCGATCGAGCAATTCCTGGCAAACCTCTCCCATCTTCTTAACCGCATACTTAAAGACCTGCTGGCCTTGTTGATGTACGTAGTGCAGACGTTTCTCGACTGTTTCCGCCGAGGCCGGAAGCCGGCTCCCGCCTGCCGGCATTTTGAGGAAGTCGCCGCCGGATCCATCGATCTCGCCGATAAAATCGATGAAGCCCGCGCCATCGTCGGACTCCTCGGCCGGCTCGAGCAGCATGGCCCCCGCTCCATCGCCGAACAGGATGCAGGTAGAGCGGTCCTTGTAGTCGAGAATGCGGCTCATGGTGTCCGAGCCGATCACCAGCACTTTATGATGGGTACCCCCGGCCACCAGCGCGGCGCCCGTTGTCAGCCCATAGAGGAAGCTCGAGCAAGCGGCCAGCAGATCGAATCCCCAGGCATGCCGCGCTCCCAGTTGATCCTGGATCAGGCAGGCGGTGGCAGGGAACAGCATATCCGGGGTAATCGTACACACCAGAATCAGGTCCAGTTCCGCCGCGGATATGCCGCGCGCGGCCAGCGCCGCCCGGGCGGCCTCGGTACCCATATCGGAGGTAGCCATTCCCGGGCTGGCAATATGCCGCTCACAAATGCCCGTGCGCTCCACGATCCATTCGCTGCTGGTATCCACCATCCGCTCCATATCTTTGTTGGTTAGAACGTCTGGCGGCACGTAACAACCGAGTGCGCTGATTTTGACTCTGGACACTTTTCCTCCAAAACCGCAATGTCTTAATATGTTAAATTGTTAAGAAATGCAAAACCACGGCTCGGGTCTGGCCGTTTTCAAACTCCAAAGCGCCTTGCCCCTTGAAAGCCCGGAAGAAATCTTCGCGCGCGCTTTTCGGGAAATCAAACCTCGCACTCCACTGCCGAATGTTTCCGTTGAGTTTTGCCGTTTCGCTAACCCCGACAGCTTCATCCGTCTGCAGGCCGGTGCTATCCACGCGCGGATCTCGGATCTGTTGGAGGGCGCTCCGTCTTCCGTCCTGGAGGCCTTGGCGCATATTCTTCTCGGCAAGCTCTTTCGCCGCCCCGTTGCCCGGATTTATGCCCATCGTTATCGTCTCTTTCTGAACCGGCGGGACGTCCGGCACCAGATGCACTTGGTCCGGCAGATCCGCGGCCGTAAGTTTGTATCCGGCCCACAAGGTAGCCATTATAACTTGGAGGCTGTGTTCGAGGCGCTCAACATGCAATACTTCGACGGGCTGCTGGCCCGGCCGCTGCTCGGATGGAGTCGCCAGGCGTCGCGCAGCATGTTGGGGCATTTCGATCCGTCGCACAACGCCATTATTATCAGCCGCATCTTCGATAATGCCGGCGTTCCGGGACTTGCGCTGGAGTATGTGATGTTTCACGAAATGCTGCACTTGCGGCATCCGGTCGAACACAGCGGCGCCCGCCGGCGGGTGCATACGCGGGAGTTCCGTCAGGCGGAGAAGCAGTTCGCGAAATTAAAAGAAGCCAAGGAAACTCTGAAGAAACTCTAAAGAAAAGAATAGACAAGGAGAAGTTACGGCGGAGCGGATTGCGTCGGTTCTCTGAGCGGAGTCTACGCGGCAGCAGCGCTCTCGGCGGGTATCATTTGTCGCAACTCCAGGCGCATGAACTCCATGGCGCCCACTAAGCCGCTAACATCGACCGTTCCCAGGCCCAGGGCGTGCAAGGCCAACCGCCACTGAACGTTCAGCATTCCGATGGCAAACAAGGCTTGCTGCTTATACAGAATGCCCGCAAGGTCGGGCCGATCCTGTGCGGCATGGGTCATAATCAACCGCAAAGCGGCGCTCACGCGATTGAAGTCGGTGTTCAAGCAAGCTAGGTATGCCCGGAATAGCCGACGTCGCTCGGACCGCATGCGGCGTACCATCTTACCGTTGCTTCCGGGCTGGCTCGCCAAAAATCGCTCGTCCTCCGGGCTTAACAGCCTTTCCATGGGCCGGTAACGGATGGCGGAAAGATCGTTGATCCAATCCACGGAGACAGG
>Ga0302325_10008789_pt1 | contig 22159 bp, 18 predicted proteins | sample Palsa_T0_2_FD_201948 | JGI IMG/M metagenome (GOLD analysis project Ga0302325, IMG submission 201948) | Peat permafrost microbial communities from Stordalen Mire near Abisko, Sweden - Palsa_T0_2 | ecosystem: Environmental > Terrestrial > Soil > Palsa > Peat permafrost | place: Sweden: Abisko...
CGGGTCACTATCTTGGAGAGTCGGTTACCCATGCTTGCGGCTCCAGTAGCGCTCAGGTTCTCAGCCTTACCTTAAGAGTCAGGCGGCGAGCTTAGCAAGCTGCGCCGCCTTGTGGAGCTTCGACTACTTAATGCACGCCGTAATGCAGATCGACGAACACGGAGCGGCCGGCCGTGTTGTAACCATCGGCGAGCGCGTAGTGATGATCGAGCGCGTTTTCCAGGTGCGCGCCCAGTGACCAGCGCTCTGTGAACAGGATCTCAGCGCGCAGCCCGACCAGCAGGTAGCCGCCGTCATACACTTCCGTGCCGGTGGCGGCGCCCAGGTCATCGCGACGACCGGACTGCAGCAGATCGAGGCCGAGCCTGAACACGCCGAATTTTCGCGTGGCACTGAAGCTCGCGGTCTGCTTCGCGCGGCGCTGCAGTTGCGAATCGGTCGCGCCGGGCGAGAGATTCTCGGGATCCTGCAGACTCGCTGCCAGCCGCGCCGACCATTGATCATGCTGCCAATCCCAGCTGCCCTCAATGCCGCGGATCCGGGCCCGATCGATGTTCTGGTTCTCACCCTGATACGGCACTTCGATCGGGTCGTACACGAACATGATCAGATCATCGATGGTGTCCTGGAACGCGGCCAGTGTCAGCAGCTGCGTGGGAGAGATGCGCGTCTTGAGACCGAGCTCGTAGTTACGCGAAGTCTCGGGCAGCAGGTCCGGATTGCCGGCATAGCCAAAGCGATCGGTCGCATCGGGGGCGCGAAAGGCGGTGCCTGCCGAGGCCGTCAGCATCGTTGCCGAGGAGAGCGCGTAGCCGTATTCGGCATTCCAGGTGGTGTGATCGCCAAAGGCTGGGTGATGGTACTCGCCGCCAGCCAGCAGCAGGTGACTGGCGCCGCTGTCGAACTGATCCTGCAGATAGTAGGTCTCGGTATCGGTACTTACCGCATAGAAGGTGCCATACGAGAGCGCATGCGTCTGCTCATCATTCAGGATGGCGCCGAAGCTCAGCGTCTCGGTGATCGCCCCGGTACTCAGTATCAGATCATTCTGCCAGTCGAGCGTATTGCGTGCGGTGTAGTCGAAGTCCGGAACCGAGGGAAATGCATCGGGATCATCCTGGTTCTGGCTCAGATCATCGATCACACGACTGATGAGCAACTTCGAGTGCCAGTCGGTTGTCAGATTGCCACTGAGGTAGGCCGCGCCAGCGCTTTCGGAGAATCGTTCGCTGGCTGGCGAGTAACCGGTCACGGGGTACGGGAAATTCGGGCTGAACTCTTGATTGGCGTAGTCGCTCGTGCCGGTTGCACGCCAGTAAAAGCCACCGAGCTGGCCGGTAGTGCCTACGGAAGTTGAAGCATTGATGACACCGGTCAGATTTTTGTAGCCAGCGTCCAGATCTTCGCCGACAAAGCTCGGAAAGCCATCAGAGCGCTGACCGGCAAGCGCCAGCTGGAAATGACTGCTGGTGCCGGCATAGCTGCCATCGAGCGCAAATTGCCCGGTGCCATAGCTGCCGTAGCCGGCCATGGCATCGAAGCTCGAGGTGCCGCTGGTGCGCGTGATCAGGTTGACCACGCCGCCGATCGCATCCGTGCCGTAGATCGCCGAGCGCGGCCCCTCGACGATCTCGATGCGCTCGAACAGCTGCGGGTCCAGGTTCTGCAGCGCAGCACCGCCAATCGTCCCTTCATTGATACGCACGCCATCGATCATGATGATCGACTGATCGCTGTTGGCGCCGCGAATGAACAGAGATTCGGGCTGACCCGGGCCGCCAACGCGACCGATATCCAGTCCAGGCTGCAGTCGCAGCAGGTCGCCGACATCGATGGCGAGCGAGGCGGCCAGCTCGGCCCGGTCGATGATCAGGATCGGCTCGAGTGCCGTGTCGATCGGTTCGGGCACGCGCGTGGCGGTAATAACGATCTCATTGAGCGGATCGTTGGGGTTCGCGGCCGGCGCGGGTGCCGGCACGGTCAGGACCGATTGGGCTGAGGCCTGGGCCACGTAGAACAATGAGAGAGCCGCGATATTTCGCAGCCGTTTAGCAATGATCATGAACAGCACTCCTGACCGTGCACGCCCGCACGGCTGTGACGGAAAATCCCGGCAACGGCAGCAGGCATGGAACGAGGAAGCGCCTTTGGAAAAGCGCCAGCCCGACGCCCGCCGCGTCACTGGGTACGACTCCGTCAGGCCGGTCTCCGGGCTCGCGAGCGGGGTCTTGCAGTGAGCGTCCTTGAGGATCGAGGGCGTCACCGAAAATCCGGCGGCATCGCCTTCCCACGCGTAGTGTCCGATCCCTTGTGGGTTTTCCTCTTAATGTAGAGGAAAGACCAGGCCGTGATCAGACCGTGGCGCGCAGTGGCGTCAACTTTAAAAAAGATGCCGTATCAACTCGCTTACCGTTGCGGGGGCAGCGCCGGAATGGTCCGAAGATGACAGCAGCTGCGCCCCATTCAGCGGCACTTGGCTGTTCTTCAGGGGTCACCGGCTTCCCGAGCACCTGACAGCGGCCGCACTGTAGAATCGTGTCTGCGGGCTGTCAAATCACAATTCTTTTGCGCGCTGGTTAATAAACGAGTACCGAGCCGAAGCACATGCCATCGCCTGAACTGAGTGCCGCCCTCGATGCCGCCCGGGCGGCTGCCGAAGTCATCCAGTCCCTCTATCGCCACAATCTGGCGGTGCAACTCAAAGCCGACAAGTCCCCGGTCACCGAGGCCGATGTGCGCGCCGAGCAGGTGATCCGCGCAGCGCTTACCGAACGCTTTCCGGGCTTTGGCTTCCATGGCGAGGAGACGGGGAGCGAGCGGCTCGATGCCGAGAGTATCTGGCTCGTGGATCCGATCGATGGCACCAAGTCCTTCGTGCGCGACTGCCCGTTCTTTTCGACGCAGATCGCGCTGCAGCGGGCCGGACGCCTGGTGCTCGGTGTCTCGAGTGCGCCGGCCTATGGCGAGCTGGCCTGGGCCGAGGAGGGCCAGGGCGCTTATCTTGACGGGCAGCGGATCCGCGTCAGTGCGGTGAGCGAGCTCTCGCAGGCGATCCTCTCCACCGGTAATTTAAAGACGCTGGCCGCATCGAGCGGCTGGGTGCGCCTGGGCGCACTCGTCGGGCGCGTCAATCGCCTGCGCGGTTATGGGGATTTCCTGCACTACCATCTGCTCGCGCGCGGTGCGCTCGAGATCGTGATCGAATCCGATGTCAACATCCTCGACATCGCGGCCTTAAGTGTCATCGTCAATGAAGCCGGCGGCACCTTCACCGACCTGGCAGGCGGCGCCGTGGCGCTCGGCACGAGCAGCGTGCTCGCCAGCAACGGGGTGCTGCATGCGCAGGTTTTGGCCGCTATGCGGGGATGAACGCGCGCCGACCCGGCGCGGTGAGTTCGGTCATTGGGGTGAGGTAGAGTTCTGAGAGCGCCTGCGCATTGAGCAGCTGCGCTGCGGCGCCCAGCTGCCAGCGGCCATCCCCGTGCATCAGCAGTACCCGATCGGCAAAGCGTTCGGCAAGCGTCGGATCATGGAGCGTGGCGATCACCGCGGCGCCGGCATCGGCCAGCGCGCGGAAGATCTGCAGCACTTCGAGCTGATGATGCGGATCCAGGTGATTGGTCGGCTCATCGAGCAGATACACGCGCGGCGCCTGCGCCAGCAGCGCCGCCATCGCCGCGCGCCGCTGCTCACCGCCTGAGAGTCCGGCCAGCGGCCGCCCGGCATGGCGCGCCACCCCAAAACGCTCGAGCGACTGGGCGGCGAGCTCGCGATCGGCGGCCGATTCACGCTGCCAGAGCTTCAGGTGCGGGTGCCGCCCGGTCAGCACGGTCTCGAGCGTGGTCAGCCCGAGCGCCTCCTCGCGATCCTGCGGCAGCAGTCCAAGGCGCTGCGCAATCGCGCGCCGCTTGAGTGCGCCCAGGGCCACGCCCCCGAGGCGCACTTCGCCAGCGCGGGCCGGCCGGAGCCCCGCCAGCGTGTGCAGCGTGAGGCTCTTGCCGCAGCCGTTGCGACCCAGGATGGCGATGAATTCACCGCCCTTAACCCGCATCGAGAGCCCCTCAAGCAGCTGCAGCGGGCCGGCGTGCACCGACAGTGCGGCCACTTCCAGCAGCGGTGCGCCGCCACTCATGGCTTCACCCAGCCGATCTCGCGTGCGCTCAAAGGCCCGATGCGCACATTGGCGAGCCCCTCAGGCATCACCGCCTGGGTGGCGCTCAAGGGCAGGCGCCCGGCCATCAGCTCGGCCTGCTCCTGCGGGAAGCGCGGGGACTGCTCGGGATCGGCGTAGCCCTCCGGGTAGAGCGGCAGGCCGGTGTCCGGATCGTACTTGTCGGTGGCGCCAAAGGTGTGCAGCAGCTCGTGGGCGATCACGATGCGGTTCTGCGCCTCCTGGCCGCGGCTGGCGAACAGGTGCACGACGCCGGTCAGTCCGCGCTGCAGCCCGGCCGAGTGGGGCAGGGCACTGGCCAGTGCCGGATCGTGGTAGAGCAGGAACAGCGCAATCTGCGGCTTGCCGCGCGCCACGCTCGAGAGCATGCGCCAGCGGTAGTAGCGGAGCTTGAGGCTCCAGAGCACCCGTGCGAGGACGCTGGCCTGCGGCGCCAGCACCGGCGGCGCCTCGGAGAGCGGCGGATACAGCTGCAGCGAGAGCGGTTCATCGAGGCTGATGCCGTAGCGGTGCGCTTCAGAGGTAATGAAGCGGGTCACTCCATCGAGCTGCCCCTGATCGAGCTGCTCGATGTAGGCGCGGCTCACAGCGCTGCCATCGGCGCTGACCGGGAAGGCACCGACAAACACGATGCGCTGCCAGCTCGTGGTCGTGTGCTTGTCGAGCCAGGCCTGGCCGGCGACCACCACCAGGATCAGCAGCAGCACCGTGATTCGGATGAAGCGCCACATGATCTTAAGGCGTGGCCCCTGCCGCCTAGGGCTGCAGCCGGGAGACCGACCAGGGACCGGGTGCGAACGCGCCGTCCTTAGGGCTCAGGCTGCGGCTCCAGCGGGCACGGTCATGGATCCGCGCGCTGCCCTCGACCCACAGCTCGACCGATGCGGCCCACAGCTGAAATCCGCCCCAATGGGGTGGCCGCGGAATCTTCTGCCCAGGATCCGGCTGCGCCTCGTCCTCGGCCGGCGTCGGCAGTGCCAGTTTCACAGCGGCCGCGGCCACCGCCCGGAAGAGAGCCTGGCGCGAATCGATCGGCTCGCTCTGGTGGCTGGCCCAGGCACCGATGCGGCTCTGCCAGTTGCGGGATGCGAAATAGGTATCGCTTTCGGCGGCACTGGTGCGCACCACCGGGCCTTCGATGCGCACCTGGCGATGCAGCGCATCCCAGTACATGACGATGGCCGCGTGCGGATTGGCAGTCAGATCCTGCCCTTTGTGCGAGAGGTAGTTGGTATAGAAGGTCAGATACCCCGGTTGCGGCACGATCTGCTTGCAGAGCACGACCCGCGCCGAGGGCACCCCCTGGGCATCGGCCGTGGCCAGCACCATCGCATTCGGATTGGGCTGGCCGGCCCGCTGGGTGGCTTCGGTAAGCCACAGCGCCGCGATCTCGAGCGGATCGGGCGGCAGAGGATCGGGCAGATGTTCGCGATGCCACAGCATGAGCGTCAAAGTTTACGCGATACGTGGGCGCAGCCCTACATCGCTCGAGTGTGGCTTGAATCCATACTCACATCCGAGCCGTAACTGGTTCACACGGAGTCGTGATTAACGCAATTGCAATTTTGGGTTCAGCCAGCGTTCACGCAGTGGCCCTTAAACTACAGTTGTAAAGATCAGAAGACCGTTCAAGTTGTCGGCCGATTGGCCGACAAGCCAAGAGAGTAAGGATGCCGGGGCGCTATCGACGCCCCCGCGAAGTGGAAGGAGAGCAAGCCATGAAACTGAGAAACGCGACCCTGGCAGTACTGCTGGCCGGACTCAGTGTGGCCTCCGTCCAGGCCGGTGAATCCAACACGCTGGCGCGTCACGAAAGCCGTGGCCGCTCCGCGGTCCGCAGCGGCCTGAGCGTGCGTCGCGCCGAGGCCGAGCGCCCTGCGCTGCGCCGCTTCCGTCACCCCGAGAGCAGCGCCTCGCTGGCGCAGCTGAAGAGCCGCCGCGCCCCGGCGTTTTTCGCGGCGACGCTGCCCACGCGCTGGCAGCGGCATCTGGCCGACGTTCAACCTCCCGCTGTCTGATATTTAGACCCCCACAGCGGATTTGAGGCCGCGCGGGCCGGGTCCCCTTTAGTGGCCCGGCCCGCGCAACTTGCACGAGGACCGCGCCTGCCGTACAAACGCCGGCGGGTCTCCATCCAAGGCTTTCTCTACCGTGACCACACTCGATGAACTGCGGGCCTATCTCGATGGGCTCGATCAGCGCCTGCTCGAACTGATCCACGAGCGCCAGCGCGCCAGCCGCGAGATTGCGCAGGTCAAGCGCGCTACCGGCTACCCGACCCGGGACTACCTGCGCGAGCGCCAGGTGATCCTCGGGGCTCGAGCCAAGGCCGAGGCGCTCGGCATCTCCCCGGAGATTGCCGAAGCCCTGATGCGGCTGCTGATCCGCTCCTCGCTGACGACCCAGGAGCATGCCAGCGTCCTGGCGCATGGGGCCGGCAGTGGCCAGCGGGCCCTCGTGATCGGCGGCGCCGGCAAGATCGGCAGCTGGTTTGCGCAGTTCCTCGGCTCGCAGGGCTTCGAGGTTGAAATTGCCGACCCCAGGCGCCCCAAGGATCTTCCGGGTCTCGATGACTGGGCGGGGTCGGACTTGAAGCACGATTTCATCGTGGTCGCGACGCCGCTGGCCGCGACCAACGCCATCCTCACGGCGCTCGCCGCGCGCCATCCGCCGGGCGTGGTCTTCGATGTGGCCTCGATCAAGACCCCGCTGCGCTCAGGGTTGAAGGCGCTAGTTGATGCTGGCGTGCGCGCCGGCTCCGTGCACCCGATGTTCGGGCCGGACACCGAGCTGCTCTCGGGGCGCCACGTGATCTTCATCGAACTGCAGGCCGGCGACAGCCTCGAGCGGGTGCGGGCGCTGTTTGCCCCGACCATGGTCGAGCAGGTCGTGATGGGCCTTGAGGAGCACGATCGGCTGATCGCCTATGTGCTCGGGCTCTCGCATGCGCTCAACATCGCCTTCTTCACGGCACTGGCGGCGAGCGGCGAGGACGCGCCGCGCCTGGTGCAGATGTCGAGCACGACCTTCGATGCGCAGTTTGATATCGCCAGCAAGGTCGCCGAGGAAAGTCCCGAGCTGTACTTCGAGATCCAGCGCGCCAATGATTTTGGCGCCGAGTCGCTCAATGCCCTGGCGCGCGCCGTCGATTCGATCCGCACCGCCGTGGCCTCGGATGACAAGGCTGGCTTTGCGGCGCTGATGGAGCAGGGGCTGGCCTACACCCGCGGGCGCCGCCCGCTCTCTGATCGGCGCGCTTAAGGTCCGATCATCCTCATTCGCTGCGCTGGCGGCGCAGCAGCACGATGAACACCGGTGCGCCGATCAGTGCCATGACCGCACCGATCGGGAGCTGGCGTGGCGCTGCCACGGTGCGGCTCAGCACGTCGGCCACGCACAGCAGTGCGCCACCGCACAGCGCCGCTGCCGGGGCCACGATCCGATGATCGGCCGTCTTGAATCCGAGGCGCACCAGGTGCGGTGCCACCAGGCCCACAAACCCGACCGGCCCCGCCGAGAGCACGGCCGTACCTGTCAGGGCCGAGGCAATCAGAAACACCCACAGGCGCGTCGGAGCCCCCGCGAGCCCGAGGCTCGCGCTGCGTAACTCACCCGAGGCCAGCACATTGAGCACGCGCCCGAGCAGCACCGCAGCGATCAGCGCTATGCCGGCAACGGCAAGGTCGTACCCGGGCCGCTCCGACCAGCTTAAGTCCCCGGCAAGCCAGAACACCATGCCGCGCAGCTGCCCGGTGCCGGCGATCGAGAGCAGCACGCTGATCACCGCTCCGCAGGCACTGGCCAGGACCACCCCGGCCAGCAGCAGGCGGGTCGTGTCGCTGGTGCGCCCGATCAGCAGCACCAGAGCGCCGATCGCGAAGGCGCCCGCGGTCGCGTACCAGTGCAGCAGCGCGATCCCGGCGCCAGCCAGCATGCCGCTGAGCGCACCGACCGCCGCGCCGCCCGACACACCGAGTACAAACGGATCCGCGAGCGGATTGCGGAACAGGGCCTGCAGCAGCACACCGGCGAGCGCCAGCAGACTCCCGACGGCAAAGGCCGCGAGGCTGCGCGGTACGCGGACCGCGCCCATAATGGTGCGCGCCATCTCATCGCCCCCGCCGCTCAAGGCGGCCAAGGCGCGCCCAAGGGGCAAATCCGCCGGACCAATCAGCAGCGAGGCGAGCAGCGCCAGTGCTGCAATGGCCACCAGGAGTCCCAGGCCCCACCCATAGCTGCGTGTCCTCATGGGTATCAAGCCTATAGAGATAACGCCCTCACGAACAAGACAACCTAAGCTTGAGCCGCAACCGGCCGCCGGGGTACAAAGTCAGTCATTCATGAGCGACGTCATCGATCGCGACGGGTTCCGGGCCAATGTGGGCATCATTCTGATGCACGCGGACGGGCGGCTGTTCATTGGTCGTCGCGCCGGCGGTCGCGGCTGGCAGTTCCCGCAAGGCGGCATGCGCCCGGGCGAGCAGCCCGAGGAGTCGGTGTTCCGCGAGCTTGCGGAGGAGATCGGCCTGCACCCGGCTGATGTCAGCATCGTGGCGCGCACGGATGGCTGGCTGCGCTATCGGCTGCCGCAGCGTTATGTCCGCCGTGACAGCAGGCCACTGTGCATCGGCCAGAAGCAGCGCTGGTACCTGCTGCGCATGCAAGCGCAGGAATCGGCGCTGCGTTTCGATAGCACGGCTGAGCCGGAGTTTGATCGCTGGAAGTGGGTCGATTACTGGCAGCCGATCCGCGAGGTCATCTATTTCAAGCGCCCGGTATATACCCGCGCGCTTCACGAACTGGGTCGCAGCGCCTTTCCCGCGGGCCTGCCAGCCTACCCCTCGTGGTGGCACGGCCCCTCGACCAGCGCCAGCAGTGCGCCGCCCCCGCCCTAGCCGGCGAATGCGCCCGCGCGCCTCAGACTCTTTCTAAGGATCCCGAGAAGCTCAACTGATGCAGATCCCTGGCAAACTGGTTATCCGCACCCATGCGCCGGTGCGTCGCTGGCTGATGCTGCTCACCTGGGTGCTGTTCACGGCCCTTGGGCTGTACCTCGTGTTTGAACTGGGCCGCTACAAGGCCGGGTTCGACGGGATCGATGCGGCCAAGCAGCGCGCGGTACTCGAGGATCAGATCAGCGCGCTCATAAAGGCGCAGCGTGATCTGCGCGTGCAGCTGGCGGCTGCCAACGAGACCCAGGTCGCGCAGGCGCAGGAGCGCGCCGATATCGCGCGCTCGATCGGGGATCTGCAGGCGCAGGTCTCGGCCCAGCAGCGTGATCTGGAGTTTTATCGCGGACTGGTGGCGCAGCCGGGTACCAAACCGGCCTCGGTCCAGGTGCAACAGCTGAAAATCGTGCCGCAGAGCGTCGCCGGCCAGTTTCTGCTGCGCCTCACGCTGACCCGGGCGGTGCGGCAGGAGGACTCGATCAGTGGCACGCTGACGGTGACGATCGATGGCGATCGGGGCGGAGCCGCTGCAAGTCTCGATCTGGCGCAGGTGGCCGGTATTCAGCGCGGATCCTTGCCGTTCAGTTTCCGGTTTTATGCGAACATGGATCAATTGGTTACACTGCCGGCCGACTTCAAGCCGCAGCGCGTGACGGTGGAGGTCCGACCTTCGCGCAGCGGGGCCGCGCCCTACCGGCAGACTTATGTCTGGGTGCCGACCTCGAACTAATGACAACTGGCGGCTGTCTGCGGGGCAGCGCTCATCACCGACCTTAAGGTTTGGATCATGTTTAAAAAGCGCGAGAAGAACACTACCGCCCGCATTGATACCTTGATCGGCAAGAGTGCCGCCGTGCAGGGCGACATCGAGTTCAGCGGGGGACTGCACATCGACGGGCGGGTGACCGGGAGTGTCCGGACCACGACCGGTGCGGCAGGTCAGCTGTCGGTCAGCGAGCATGGGGTCATCGAAGGTTCGGTCGAGGCGCCGCAGGTGGTCGTGAACGGGCGCGTCAATGGCGACATCATGGCCAGCGAGCGCGTCGTACTCGGCGCCAAGGCGCGGATTCTGGGCAACGTGCATTACGGGGTGATTGAGATGGCGCTGGGCGCCGAAATCACCGGCAAGCTGGTGCCGCGCAATGCGGCCGAGCCACTGGTCGAGCCGGCACCGAACTAAGCAGCGGGCGCCTCACAGCGCGCTCGTTCACTGACCGCCGCCAAAACATCACCGGCAGCGGGTAATTTGTCGCGACACACCCTCTCAGGGCGCCGACCTGCCGCATCTGGATCACTGCCTGGAACTATTGATCGAGCATGTTCAGCGCTGGGATTTACGGGCGCCGGATGAACTGAGCGTCGCGGGACGGCAGGCGAGCGCTGCCGAAGATTGCGGCGATAGCGGGCTCGCGTGCAAATGCTGCATGCATTCACCGGATGACACGCCGAGTGTGTCGCGCCCACACAACGATTTGAGTTACAACCGAGTAACTGGATTCACGATCGGCAATGAGTCAACGCGCGCGCTGTAAATCTACGGCGTCTGTTTTGTGCTAGAGTTCTCAGCGCTTTCGTAGCCTCGGTAGGGCTGAAGCGAAACAAATATTCTGGTTTGGGGGAATTTACACATGGTGTTACGCGACAAGATTTTGTTGCCGGCCGCGGCCGTGTTGCTTTCGAGCTACGCGTCGCTGAGTTTCTCGCAGGCTGCTCCTGCGACTCCGGCCGCTGCCGCTCCACAAGCTGATGTCCTCGAAGAGGTCGTCATCACGGCGCAGAAGCGCACGGAACGGCTCGAGGACGTGACAGTCTCTGCGCAGGTTATTTCAGCCGATGCGTTGGCCAATGCGGATGTCGCCGACCTTTCGGATCTGAACAAACTTTCGCCGTCCGTTCAGCTGAACGGCACGATCAATGGGCGCGTGCCCACCGGCGTCCGCGGCGTATCAAGCGTCTCAAATGAAGGTACCGTCGGCATATCCTCCGGCGTACTCGTCACGGTCGATGGCATTCCCGTGCCGTCCGACTCCTTCGCCGCCAATAACGTCGCCGGTATACAAAATGTTGAAATTCTGATGGGCCCGCAGTCGACCCTGGGTGGCCGAACCGCTGCTTCGGGCGAAATCAACCTCATTACCCGCGGACCGACCGATACTCTGCAGGGCAACGTCACGCTGCTGGCTACCGACGATAACGAGAAGCGCCTCGATGCCTTCATCTCCGGTCCGCTCAGCAGTGCCGTCGACGGCAGTCTGTCGGTCTACGGCAGCCGGACTTCCTATCCGATCACGAATCTGCAGTTCGACAGCAAGACGACACAGGAAGTCTCCGGGGTGCGCGCCAAGCTGCTGTTCAAGCTGACCGACGATCTGGACGTCACGCTGGTAGGCCACGCCGAGAACACCGTCGGTCACGGCTTCAATTTCGTCTACAACTACATCACGCCGGGCAACGATCTGCTGTTTACGCCTGGACCGTTCACGCAGGCGGCACTGCTCCCTGGCATTACGCCTTCATGGAAGAACCTCGACTACGCCAGCCCGGTGACCGACGCCGGCGCCGATCATCACGACATTGACTACAGCGTCATCATCAATCAGCGGTTCGCCGGCGGTTACACGCTGACTTCCACCACTGCCTACTCGCAGGAAAACCAGCATCAGGTGCAGGACCTGTTCGCGGTCGATGAGTTCTTCTTCAACGTGCTGTGCGGTGGCTGTAATGTCTTTCTGAACACGCAGGAGCAGACCACCTCCGTCCAGCAGACGATGGAAGAGCTGAAGCTGGTTTCGCCAGTCGACCTGCCGGTCAGCTGGGTAGTCGGTGGCTTTTATTCCGACGTTACCGTTCACGAGCTGGAGCTGCGTACGCTGCCGCCGGCGCTGCTGGACGTGAACGACAAACCGACGACACAGACGCTCGATGCGTACGGCAGAGCGACATGGAAGTTGAATGACAGCAACTCGCTGGTTACGGGCCTGCGCTACAACCACGACGAAATCAGCCTGTACTACGACCAGCTGGGCCAGGCACCCTACGTGTCGCCGATCTACACCAACGACAGCAACGCATCGAACACGCTGGTAGGCGATATCGCCTTCAAGCACCAGTTCGCGCCCGAATCGATGGGGTATGTCAGCTACTCGCGTGGCTATTCGCCGTCAGCCTATAACACGGCCGCGACGCTGCCGCTCCCGTCGCAACTGGTTGCTGGCCAGCCGCCGATGAACTGCAACGCCACTGCATCTTGCCTCAGCGCGATTTCCCCGCCGGTTGGCGAGGAGCACATCGATAGCTTTGAAATCGGTTCTAAAGGCACGTACTTTAACCATACGCTGACCTTGAATGCCGACCTGTTCTATACGATCTATCACCCCTACCAGATTCAGAGCTTTGCCTACGCGCCGGGCGTGCTGACGCCACCGTTGGCGCTTACCGCCGTGGGTAAGGCCGAGACCCGTGGTGCGGAGTTGGATGCCAAGTGGCTCGCGACTCCAACGACGTTGCTGGGCTTCAACATCTCCTACATCGATGCCTACTTTGCCGACTACAAGAACGCGCCCTGTTACGGACTGCAGACGCTGGCTGAGGGCTGCACACCGGGGGTGGCCGGCGCAACGCCTTCTCAGAACGTCACGGGCGACACGATGCCGAACTCACCGAAGGTGAAGTTCGTCGCCTCGGCCGAGCAGCGCCTGCCGCTGGGCGGCATTCCGTGGGAGCTGGTGTTCGGTGGCACGTACACGTACCGCAGCTCGGCCCAGATGCTGCCTGATCAGAATCCGTACTCGATCCAGAGTGCCTTCGGCCTGCTGAACCTGTACGGGGCAATCAACAGCACGAATGGCAAATACTCGGCGCGGCTGTTCGTGAATAACGTCACCAATCACGTCTACTACACCGACGTTGAGGATTTCTGGAGCGGCCCATGGAACGGCAACGCCGTCATTGGCCAGCCGGCGCGCGATGCGCAGCGCTACGCTGGCATCAAGTTGTCGGCCAGCCTCTAGCAGTAGCGATCCCGTTGATTGCAAAGGCCGCCTCCGGGCGGCCTTTGCTTTTTGGACGCCGGTTTCTTGGGTGACCTTTTCGGACCCATCCCGTAATCTAGGTGTGCTGCCCGGTGCGCCGGTGAGAGCGCGAACCGCGCACGCTGGAATTACGAGTTACCGCAATGAATCAGTTCAGGTCCGATTTTCTGCACACGCTCAACGAGCGTGGCTTTATTCACCAGCAGACCGATGCGCCCGGTCTCGACGCGGCCGCGCAGGCCGGCGTGGTCACCGCGTATATCGGATTTGATGCCACGGCTGACAGCCTGCACGTCGGCAACCTGGTGGGCATCATGCTGTTGCGGCGCCTGCAGCAGGCCGGTCATCGCCCGATCGTGCTGATGGGTGGCGGAACGACACGGGTGGGCGACCCCTCGGGCAAGGATGAGACGCGCCAGCTGCTCAGTGAAGGGCAGATCAATGAAAACATCGCCAGCATCCGCGAGATCTTCAGCCATTACCTGCGCTTCGATGACAGCCCGACCGGCGCCATCATGGCGAACAACGATGACTGGCTCGGCAAGCTCGAGTACATCCCGTTCCTGCGCGACATCGGCCGGCACTTCACGATCAACCGCATGCTGACGATGGACAGCGTCAGGCTGCGGCTCGAGCGCGAACAGCCGCTGACCTTCCTCGAATTCAACTACATGATCCTGCAGGGCTACGATTTCGTGGAACTGCACAAGCGCTACGGCTGCTCGTTGCAGATGGGTGGCTCGGACCAGTGGGGCAATATCGTCCAGGGCGTGGAGCTTGGCCGGCGCGTGCGCGATGCCGAACTCTACGGTCTGACCTCACCACTGATCACGACCGCCTCCGGTGCGAAGATGGGCAAGACCGCGAGCGGCGCCGTGTGGCTCAAGGCGGCGCGACTCTCGCCCTATGACTACTGGCAGTTCTGGCGCAACACTGAGGATGCCGACGTCGGGCGGTTCCTGCGCATGTTCACCGAGTTGCCGCTGGCGGAGATCGCGCGACTCGAAGCGCTCAAGGACGCCGAGATCAACGAGGCCAAGAAGATCCTGGCGAATGAGGCGACACAGCTGTGCCACGGCGCGGCGGCCGCGAAAGAGGTTGCGGCCACGGCGGCTCAAGCCTTTGCCGGCACCGCTGCCGCGGGCCTGCCGACCTACACGCTAAAGGTTGGCGAGAAGGCGACACTGATCGAGATCAACGTTGCGCTTGGCATGGCGACTTCGAACGGCGAAGCGCGCCGGCTGATCGAGCAGGGCGGCGTACGACTCAACGATAAGCCGGTTCTCGACATTGCGCATAGAGTGTCTGTGGACGACCTAGGCAGTGACGGCACCTTGCGGCTCACCGTAGGCAAGAAACGCCATGGGCTGATCCGCGGGCCTTAAAGATCGAGCCCGCCGGGGGCCCGGCAGCGTCATTGTGACGCTGCTGTGACGCAGGACCCCAATTGGGTGGGGCTGCTTTGACGCATCGGGGCCTCGCGCCTACACTTGTATCCATGGATGACATCGTCAGAACCGAGACCCAACCCGAGAGCCCGCTGGTGTTCACGGATGCTGCTGCCCGCAAGGTGGGCGATCTGATCCGTGGCGAGGGCAATCCGAACCTGAAGCTGCGCGTATTCGTGCAGGGTGGCGGCTGCTCAGGCCTCCAGTACGGCTTCGAATTCGATGAGCAGATCCAGGACGGCGATACCTGTGTCGAGAATCAGGGCGTGCAGCTGCTGATCGATCCGATGAGCGTGCAGTATCTGGGCGGCGCAGAAATTGATTTCCGCGACGGCCTCGAAGGCGCCCAGTTTGTCATCCGTAATCCGAACGCGGCCACGACCTGCGGCTGCGGATCTTCGTTCACGCCGGCCTGATCCGACGTGTCCCGAGCGGCCCGCGCCATCCCCGAGGTTCTGGCGGCGGTCGACTTAGGTTCCAACAGTTTCCATATGGTGGTCGCGCGTTACACGCACGGCCAGCTGGTGGTCATTGATCGCTTGCGCGAGATGGTGCGCTTAGGGGGCGGCATCGGCGCGGATGGCCGGCTTGATAAAGTCGCCGCGACGCGCGCACTGGCGTGCCTCGAGCGCTTTGGTCAGCGACTGCGCGATATGCACGCCCGCAGTGTCCGGGTGGTCGGCACCAACGCGCTGCGTGTGGCACGGCGCAAGCAAGCCTTCCTGGAGCGCGCGCGTGAGGCCCTCGGCCATCCGATCGAGATCATCTCGGGTATGGAAGAGGCACGCCTGATTTACCTGGGCGTGGTCCACACGCTGCCGACCGAGCCGGGCCGACGCCTGGTCATTGATATTGGCGGTGGCAGTACCGAAGTCATCATCGGCGAAGGCTTTGAACCCCTCGAGCTCGACAGCCTGCACATTGGCTGCGTCTCGGTGAGCCAGCGCTTCTTTACTGATGGCCGGTTGTCCCCGAAGCGCCTGGAGCGTGCGCGCCTGGCCGCGCGCCAGGAAATGGAGCCGATGCAGGCCGGGTTCCTGCGCCGTGGCTGGGATCATGCGGTGGGCAGTTCCGGTACCGTGCGCGCGATCGCCGAGAGCATTCGCGAACTGGACCCCACGGCCAATGGCATCACCGCGGCAGGACTCGAGAAGCTGCTTGAAGTTCTGAGCGCCACCGAGCACACGCGCTCGATCAGGCTCGCTGCGGTCACCGAGGAGCGGCGGCCGGTGTTTCCCGGCGGCGTCGTGATCATGGCCGAGCTCTTCGATGCGCTCGGGATCGAGCAGATGCGTCTGGCCGATGGCGCACTACGCGACGGCCTGTTGCAGGACATGATCGGGCGCCTGACCGATGAGGATCCGCGCGAGCGCACGGTCGGCTCGATGCAGAAGCGCTACCACGTGGATCTGGAGCAGGCCGCGCGTGTCGAGGCCACTGCGCTCGAGCTGCTCGAGCAGGTCAGGGGCACCTGGGAGCTTGAGGATACGGCGGCGGAGCTCTCGCTCAAATGGGCCGCGCGCCTGCACGAGATTGGTCTTGATGTGGCCCACAGCGGCTATCACCGCCACGGCGCCTATCTGCTGCAGAATGCTGATATGCCGGGATTCGGGCGCGAGGAGCAGTTCCTGCTGGCGCGGCTGGTCGGCGGGCACCGGCGCAAGCTCAACTTGGACGGCGTCGAGGATCTGATCCCGCCATGGGATCAGCTGGCGATCTACCTGATCGTGCTGCTACGTCTGACGATACTGCTGCATCGCGGCCGAAGTGCCACGCCACTGCCTCCGATGGAGCTGACCGCCAAGCCACGCACGCTGGAAGTGCGCTTTCCGGCGCGCTGGCTCAAGGAGCACCCGCTTTCGGTGGCCGACATGCAGCAGGAGATCGAGTACCTGCGGCCGCACGGTCTGCGGCTGCGGGTCTACTCCGGCAGCCGCGCCACCGCCGCGTAATGCTCGAGCAGGCGCGCCTGCGCATCGGTCGATTGCGCCGGATCCTCGGTCGCATGCACGTAGGTGCCATCGCTCTGTAGCAGCCAGGCATTCGCGTTGTCCTCGAGGTAGATATCCAGATCCGCGCGGATCCGGGTCTTGAGCTTGGCGCGCAGTACCGGAAAGGCGACCTCGATGCGCCGGAAGAAGTTGCGCTCCATCCAGTCGGCACTGGAGAGGTAGAGCTGACTCTTGCCGGCATTCTCGAACCACAGCACGCGCGAGTGTTCGAGAAAGCGCCCGACGATGGAGCGCACGCGGATGTTCTCCGAAACGCCGGGCACGCCCGGGCGCAGCGCGCACACGCCGCGCACGATCAGATCGACTTTTACGCCAGCATTTGAGGCGCGGTAGAGATTCTCGATCGTCTGCGGATCGACCACCGCATTGAGCTTGGCGATGATGCGGGCCTTCTTGCCCTCGCGTGCGTGGATGATCTCGCGCTCGATCATCGACTGGATCGAATCATGCAGCGTGAAGGGGGCCTGTAGCAGCCGGCGCAGGTGCGGCGTGCGCATCAGGCTGGTCAGCTGCAGGAAAATCTCATGCACGTCATTGCCCACGCCCTCATCGCAGGTGAAGAGCCCGTAGTCGGTGTAGCCGCGCGCGGTCCCCGGATGATAGTTGCCGGTGCCCAGGTGACAGTAGCGGCGCAGGCCTTCCTCTTCGCGGCGCACGATCAGCGTGAGCTTGGCGTGGGTCTTGAAGCCCACCACCCCGTACATGACGTGCGCGCCGGCTTCCTGCAGGCGGTTGGAGAGCTCAATGTTGTTTTCCTCATCGAAGCGCGCCCGCAGTTCGATGACGACCGTGACATCCTTGCCCGCCTGCGCGGCTTCTACCAGCGAGTCAACGATCGGGGAATGGCTGCCGGTTCGGTACAGGGTCTGCTTGATTGCAAGCACGCCGGGATCCGCGGCCGCCTGGCGCACTAGATCCATCACTGGCGCGAAGCTCTGGAACGGATGATGCACCAGCATGTCGCTGTGGCGGATCAGGGCGAATAGATCCCCCGCATTGGCCATGCGATCGGGAAGCCCGGGCATGAAGCTCGGGTACTTCAGATCCGGCCGCTGGGCCAGATCGTAGATCGCTGAGAGGCGGTTGAGGTTGACCGGCCCCGGGGCGGCGTACCAGTCGCCGCGCGTGAGCGTGAACTGCTTGAGCAGGAAATCGATCAGCTCCTGCGGACAGTCGGCCGAGGTCTCGAGCCGCACCTCATCACCGTACCGCCGTTGCGCCAGCTCGCCTTCGAGCGCGCGGCGCAGATCGTCCACCTCTTCATCGTCAACGAACAGATCGCTGTTGCGCGTGACCCGGAACTGGTAGCAGCCGAGCACTTCCATGCCGGCGAATAATGACGGTCCGAAATTCTCGACGATGGTGGAGAGGGCCACGAAGCGGCGTGTGCCGCCACCCTCGGGCAGCGCCACGATGCGCGGCAGTGAACGCGGTGCCTGCACGATGGCCAGTTCGCTGTCGCGGCCGAAGCCATCCTTGCCCGAGAGCTTGACGATGAAGTTCAGGCTCTTGTTCTGAATGCGCGGAAAGGGTCGCGCCGGATCGAGGCCGAGCGGACTCAAGACCGGTTCGACCTCGGCCTTGAAGTGTGCCTCGAGCCACGCGCGGGTCTCCTCGTCCCAGCCGGAGGCGGGCAACAGCTCGATGCCGGCTTCGGCAAGCGCCGGCAGCAGCACCTCATTGAGGATCCGGTACTGCTCGGCCACCAGTCGGCTGGTGCGCTCATGGATTGCTGCCAGCTGCTCGGCGACCGCCATCCCATCCGGGCCGATCTGTGTGGTGCCGAGCTCGGCCAGCTGCATCAGGCCCGAGACACGGATCTCGAAGAATTCATCCAGCACCGCCGAGGAGATGCACAGGAAGCGCAGCCGCTCAAGCAGCGGAATGCGCGCATCGAGGGCTTGGACCAGCACACGCTGGTTGAACTCGAGCGCCGAGAGCTCGCGATTGATGAAGTGCTGCGGCACGCGCAGGACGGGCTGGTCCACGGATCAGGCCTTGGATGTGAAGTACAGGCGGGCGATTCTAGGGGTTGGCCCGGCCCGGCACTATGAATCCTGCATCGAAGTGGGGTTTTTCAGATGTGAGCGGGTCCAATACGGCCCGGATACAGGGCGCCGAGGGGTACCGGATGGGCGGCCCCGGTCACGGACGGTACGTTGCCGGCTCGGCCTGTCAGGTAGCAGTGCGCCAACCAGGCAAAGCCGGCGCCCTCGACGTGTTCGGGCGCGATCCCGCAGCGATCCGTGGTTTCGACCGGAACGCCCGGTAGCGCAGCTGCCAGCCGGCGCATCAGATCCTGGTTGTAAGCCCCCCCGCCGCACACGAAGACACGACGCGCGCGCATCGCCTCTGGTGCCTGCCTGAGTGCGGCGGCAATGCTTTGGGCGGTCAGTTCCGCGAGCGTCGCCTGGACATTGGCCGGCGCACGATCGCTGCCCGCCATGGCCTGCTCGAGCCAACCAAAGTTGAACAGTTCTCGACCGGTACTCTTGGGTGCAGGCCTTGCGAAGTAAGGTTCAGTAAGCCAGCGTCGCAGCAACATCGCATCGACGGTGCCGCTCGCAGCCCACTCACCATGGCGGTCGAACCCGAGCCCCTGACTGTGCTTGATCCACGCATCGAGCAGGCAATTGCCTGGTCCGGTGTCAAAACCCAGTACCTGCCCGGCGCTGCTAAGCAACGAGACGTTGGCAATGCCGCCGATGTTGATGACGGCACGCGGCTCCTCGCTCGCGCCAAAGGCGGCGGCGTGGAAGCCCGGCATCAGCGGTGCGCCTTCGCCACCCGCGGCCATGTCGCGGCGCCGGAAGTCGGCCACCACATCGATGCCGGTGCGCTCGGCAATCACATTGGGATCGCCAATCTGCAGCGTGAAAGGCAGCGACCCGCCCGGCCGGTGCCGGATCGTCTGGCCGTGGCTGCCGATCGCGCGCACCGCGCTCGCGGGCTCGCCGGCAGCGGCCAGCAATCCAAGTGCTGCGCGCGCGAACTCCTCGCCCACGCCACGATCGAGTTCACCGAGTTCATCCAAACCAGTCTCGGCAGGATGGGCCACGGCGTGCTCGAGGCGCCGATGCAGTGCCTCGGGCCACACATGGTGCGTGGCCGCGCGCAACGCCATGCCGGCCGGACCGATCTGCAGCAGCACCGCATCGATGCCATCGATGCTGGTGCCGGACATCAGGCCGATATAAAGACTCATGGCGTGCTCGCCTTTACTGGCAGTGGTGTGGGTGGCGGCGGATCGAGCGCCGCGAGTAGCGGCGCGCTCTGCTGCAGGAACGCGGGTCGCAGCGGGCTGTCGATCGGCGTCGCATCGGGCAGCTTGACCTTCTGCGGGTCCTGGAAGCGGCCGTTGATCCGATACTCATAATGAAGGTGTGGCCCGGTGGCCAGGCCGGTCATTCCGACATAGGCAATCGTATCGCCCTGCGCAACCTGCGCGCCCGGGCGCGTGTGCGGTGCGAAGCGCGACAAGTGTCCATAGAGCGTCACGATGCCGCCGCCGTGATCGATCTGTACTTCGTTGCCGTAGCCGCCGGCCCAGCCGCGGAAACTGATATGACCTGCGCCTGCTGCGTGCACTGGCGTGCCGATTGGCGCGGCGTAGTCGGTACCCTGGTGGGCGCGGATGCGATTGAGGATCGGGTGAAAGCGCGCGCTGCTGAACACCGAGCTGACCCGGGTGAATTCCAGCGGCGCGCGCAGGAAGGCTTTGTCCATGCTGCGGCCATCCGGCGTGTAGTAACGCGCCGTGCCATCGGCGTCCTGGTAGCGCACGGCTTCATAGCTGTGGCCCTGATTGATAAAGCGCGCTGCCAGGATCTCGCCATCCTGCACGAACTGACCGTTCTGGAATACGCGCTCGTAACTGACCACAAACGCATCGCCGGCCCGCAGGTCCAGCACGAAGTCGATGTCCCAGCCAAAGATCTTCGCGAGCTTGAGCACGGTGCCATCCTGAAGTCCCGCCGCGTTACCCGACTCGAACAGTGAAGAGTGGATCGTGCCGCGGGCGAGCGCCGGGCGCATTTCAATCGGACGTGGCACGACCGCCGCGTGGAAGCCATCATCGGCGCGGTGCACCTGCAGCTGCTCGGTGAGCGAGATGTTCCGCTGCAGATCTACCAGCGCGCCGTCGCGATGCACGAGTGTCAGCTGCTCGCCGGGCATCAGCCGATCGAGCAGCTGGCGGGTGGCGCCGATGGCGCGCAGGTTGGCCAGATCGGAGAGGTTCAGGGCGAGTTTGCGAAAGATCTGATCCAGCGTGTCGTTGCGCCGCACGATGACCACGATCGTGGAGAGTCCTGAGGCCATCTGATCGAGCGTGGCGACCGTCGCGGCAATTGGCTTCTGTAGCGGGGGGGGCAGGGCGTTGAGCGAGGGCACCCAGGCATGGGGTACCAGCAGGGCCAGCAGCAGGGCGCTGCAGGCCAGGAACTTGAAGGCACGACGGCGGCCTTGCCCGCGCCATCCAGGCTTGTGCTGATCCGATTCGGCCACCAACCGTGCTCCTTCCAGGTCCGTTCTCTCTATGTGGCGCGGGGCGGCCGGAGGCGACCGTACCCGAGCGCCGCTTGGGCGGTCAATGTGGACCGCGTGCGGCGGCCGGCGAAGGCCCGGTCAGGGCCTAAATGGAAAGCGGGAGGCCAGCAACCGCCCCCGGACGCGCACCGGCTGAGGTCCAAAGGCACTGGGCGCCTGAACTGGGTGGTTTGCTGGGTGTCCGGTTGGCGCTCTGCGGAGCAGCGGACTGTGGCCTTCGGCGGCCTGCCTCGCCTCCTTATCAAGGGCGGGCGCGGGAGCGGTTCGGCGGGCGCCAAAGCACCCGGTTGAGCACGAATTAACCGAACTAAATTCCTATCCAGAACAGCAGCTTATAACTATTTGAAACAATTTTATTTCGTTTCGTTGACAGCCGCCTTTGCAGCCCTATAATGCGCGCCCTCAGCTTGAACCGCTCCGCGGATCTCGCGGTAGCGGAAAAAGATGTTGGATTAAGTTGACGGGAAGAGCCGCAGGGCTATACTTCCCGGCCCTTTCCTCGGCCTAAATGGCCGAGGTGCTGTTTAAAAATTTGGCAGGTAACTTGTGTGGGAACTCGCGTCAATGCGTCTTTGAGGTGCATTTGAATCGAGTGACCAAAAGTCCAGCGATGGGCAATTGGATGCACTCATCATTGAGAGACTCATTGTCTTTAAGTGAAGAGTTTGATCCTGGCTCAGATTGAACGCTGGCGGCGTGCCTAACACATGCAAGTCGAGCGGCAGCGCGGTAGCAATACTGGCGGCGAGCGGCGAACGGGTGAGTAACGCTTCGGAATCTACCTAGTAGTGGGGAATAACTAACCGAAAGGTTAGCTAATGCCGCATACGTTCTACGGAAGAAAGCGGGGGATCGTAAGACCTCGCGCTATTAGATGAGCCGAAGTCGGATTAGCTAGTTGGTAGGGTAACGGCCTACCAAGGCGACAATCCGTAGCTGGTCTGAGAGGACGACCAGCCACACTGGGACTGAGACACGGCCCAGACTCCTACGGGAGGCA
>Ga0302325_10008790_pt1 | contig 22159 bp, 16 predicted proteins | sample Palsa_T0_2_FD_201948 | JGI IMG/M metagenome (GOLD analysis project Ga0302325, IMG submission 201948) | Peat permafrost microbial communities from Stordalen Mire near Abisko, Sweden - Palsa_T0_2 | ecosystem: Environmental > Terrestrial > Soil > Palsa > Peat permafrost | place: Sweden: Abisko...
GTGATGGTCCGCCGTTCTTCCTGGACCGGCTCGGAACCGGACAGGCGTTCGCCACAAGCAAGGCAGAATCGGGCAATCGCCGGGTTGTCCTGCCCACACGACCCGCACGACGCCATGCCGCAGAGAGTATCCCTTGTGTTCGGAGAGGGACCTCCGTTGCCTTCGCCCTTGTGGACACCGTTTCGGGGGGAAGTCCCCATGACAAAGGGGCGACGCTGAGTACACAACAAGGCCCACCGCTGCCAGGCGGCTCCGCTCTACCGTCCGCCACGGGCGAGGACGGCCTCCACCACGCCGGGCCCTTCTTCCTGGAGGGCCCGTTCGAGCTGGGCTGTGAATTCATCGGCCGTCGTGGCCCTGGTGGCCGGTACCCCCATCCCCCGGGCCAGGGCGGCGAAGTCCAGATCGGGTCGCGAGAGGTCGAGCATGGACCGGGCCCGGGGCCCTGGCTCGCCGGCCCCCACCCGCCCGAGTTCCATCTCCAAGATGGCGTAGGAGCCGTTGTTGAAGATCACCGTGGTCACGTCGAGGCTCTCGCGCGCCTGGGTCCACAGAGCCTGGAGCGTGTACATGGCACTCCCGTCGGCCTCGAGCGAGAGGACCCGACGACCGGGACAGGCCACCGCCGCTCCCGTGGCCACCGGCATCCCCTGACCGATGGCGCCGCCGGTGAGACAGAGCCAGTCGTGGACCGGCGCGCCGGCGGTGGCGCCGGGAAGGAAGATCCCCGACGTGTTGGCCTCGTCCGACACCACCGCCCCCTCCGGCAGCAGGGCGCCGATGGCCGCCGCCGCCGCCTCGGCCGTGAGGACGCCCGTCGGCCGGGCCGGGCGCCCCGCCGCCTGCAGGACGGCGCCGTCGGGGGGCGCCCCGAGGAGCTCGGCCAGGTCCTCCAGGGCCCGGGGCCCGTCGTCGGCCGTCCCCGCCCCGGCCAGCACGTGCACCTCGCATCCCTCGGGGACGAGGTACCCGGGTCGACCGGGATAGGCGAAGAAGGAAACGGGGGCGGCGGCGTCGGCGAGGACGAGATGGCGGGCGCCGGCCAGTTGGGCTTCGGTGAACTCGGCCAGGTAGCCGAGCCTCTCCACCGCCGGCAGCCCCGCTCCCCGCTCGAGCGAGGCCGGGAAGGTCTCGCACAGGAGCTTGGCCCCGGTGGTGGCCGCCACCCGGGAGGCCGCCAGCAGGCCCCGCCGGCGGGTGGCCCGGCCCCCGAGCAGAATGACGGCGGGTTCGCCCGATCGCAACGCCTTCCCGGCCTCGGCCACGACGTCCCCGCCCACGGCGTGGGAGCGGACGGGGGCCGGAGTCACGGGCGGTCTCCCGGTCGGCTCCTCGCCCACCTCGGTCCACGACACGTCGGCCGGGAGCACCAGCGTGGCCACCGCTCCGGGCGGTCCCCAGGCGGCCGCCACGGCGTCGCTCGTGTCGGCGGCCACGGCCTCGGGGGCCGACGTCGAGCGGTACCACCCCGAGACGGGACGGGCCAGGCTCTCGATATCCGACGTCAGCGGCGGGTCGTAGCGCAGGTGCTCCCGGGCGTGGTCGCCCACGATGTTCACCATCGGCGTCCGGGCCCGACGGGCGTTGTGGAGGTTGGCGATCCCGTTCCCGAGGCCCGGCCCCAGATGCAGCAACGTGGCCGCCGGTTGGCCGGCCATCCGGCCGTAGCCGTCGGCCGCCCCTGTCACCACCCCCTCGAAGAGCCCGAGAACGGCCCTCATCTCGGGCACGTCGTCGAGGGCGGCCACGAAATGCATCTCCGACGTCCCCGGATTGGCGAAGCAGACGTCGACGCCGCATTCCACCAGCGTTCTGATCAGCCTCTGGCCGCCGTTCATCGGTCGAACAGTACGTCGGGGGCGAGGATGCCGCGGGGGTCGAACGCCTCTTTGATGCGCTCCATGAGAGCCACCTTGACCGGATCCTCGAGCTCCCGGAAGTACGTCTTCTTCGCCGTCCCGATCCCGTGCTCGCCCGAGATGGCCCCCCCGAGATCCATCCCCGCTGCGAAGATGGCCCGCAGAACCTCCCCCCGACGCCCGGCGTCGGGCTGGAAGATCGACAGGTGGACGTTGCCGTCGCCGACGTGCCCGCACCCGGTGAGGAAGGTGCCGTGGGTGTGAGCCACCTCGGCGGTGAGGGCCAGGAAGGCGGGTATAGCCGCCCTCGGCACCACCACGTCGATGATGTCGTCGGCCCCGGCCGCCTTGGCCGCGAAGAAAGCCTTCTCCCGGGCGCTGATCAGCTGGCCGGCGGCCTGCGGGGGCAGCACGTAGATCTCCATGGCCCCCGACTTGGCCAGCAGTTCGGCCAGGCTGGCGATGTCCTCGTCGAGCCGGTCGGGACGCCCGTTCTCGAGCACGACCACCAGGTAGGCGGCGGCCCGCTCCCTGACCTCGGGCGGGATCCCGAGATCGAGGCCGACGCTGGCGGTGATCCCGACCATGGCCAGCATGTCGATGTACTCGAGAACGACGGGTCCCACCCCGCTGGCCACGATGGCGGGGACGGCCCCGCTCACCTCCTCGATGGTGGCGAAGGGGACGAGGACGGTGGCGCTGTGGGCGGCCCGGGGATGGAGTTTGAGTGTCACCTCGGTGACGAGGGCGAGCGTCCCTTCCGAACCGACGATGAGCTGGGTGAGGTCGTAGCCCGTCGACGACTTGACGAACTTCCCCCCGGTCCGGATCACCTCGCCCGTAGCCAGGACGGCTTCGAGGCCCAGCACCTGGTGCCGGGTCACCCCGTACTTGATGGCCCGCATCCCCCCGGCGTTGGTGGCCACGTTCCCCCCGAGCGAGGCGCTGTTCTCGCCCGGCGAGACGGGGTAGATGAGACCGTGGCCTGACGTGGCTCGGTCCAGTTCCTCGAGGGTGACCCCCGGTTGGACGACGGCCACGTGATTCTCGTCGTCGATCTCGAGTATCCGGTTCATCCGCTCGAACGACACCAGGATGCCGTCCGGCCTCGGCACCGACGCCCCCGACAGACCGGTCCCGCTGCCCCGGGCCACGACGGGCACCCGGTGGGCTTCGGCCACGGCCAGGATGGCGGCCACCTCGCCCGTGGCCCCGGGCTTCACGAGCACCAGAGGCGGGCTCGGCGTCGTGGTGAGCGCCTCGTCGTGGGTGTAGTCGTCGTGGATCTCGGTGCCGGTCAGGACGTGCTCGGGCCCCACCACCCGGGCCAGCTCCTCGACGACCCCCATCGGCCTTCCTCCCCCGCTGCGAACCCCCGCCAGCCTACGACCCGGCGGGACCGGTGAACCCGGCCGCGCCCCGTACCTCCACCACCACCAGGTGCGAGACCCGTAACGGCGGCGACTCGTCCCCGAAACACGGAGTTCACCTGGTCCACGTAGCCTGATGCGATGGCCACCTTCCTGGTCCGCATCGAGCTGCCCGACCGTCCCGGGGCGCTCGGTGCCGTGGCCAGCCGGATCGGAGCCGTCCGGGGCGACGTCGTCTCCATCGAGATCATCCGCCGTCAGGACGGGCGTGCGGTCGACGAGTTCGTCGTCGAGCTGGCCGACGCCGACCATGTCCCGCTGCTCCTGGTCGAGATCGCCGAGGTGGACGGCGTCTCGGTGGAAGCCGTCCACCCGGTCTCGGCCGGCGTCACCGATCAGCGCCTCGACGCCTACGACACGGCCGCCGCCATCCTGGAGGAACGGGCCCCTCACGGTGTGCTCTCCGTCCTGGCCTCACGCACCCGCCACGAGCTCGACGCCTCCTGGGTGGCCATCATCGACGGTGAGGACCACATGCTCATCGCCTCCGCCGGTCATCCCCCGGCGGCCCCCTGGCTCACGGCCCACATCCGCGAGTCGGGCCGGGTGGCCTCCGACGGCGGCGACATCGCCTGGGTCCACCTGGCGGCATGGGATCTCACCCTCGTCGTGGGCCGGCCGACGTGGCCCTTCGGTGCCCGAGACCGCAGCCGGCTGAGCTCGCTGGCCCGGCTGGCCGACGCCCGCTGGGTGGACCTCTCCGAGCGCGAGGCACGGCTGTCACACCCGAGCCACACCGGCTGACCCGCCGGCAGCGCCGGGCCACACCTCACCCGGTGGACGGGTTGTAACCGTCGAGCAGCTCGAGCAGCAGCCGGACACCGAAACCGGTGCCCCCTTTCACCACCACCCCGTCGTTGTCGTCGGACCGGGCCGGCCCGGCGATGTCGAGGTGGACCCAGGGCACGTCGCCGACGAAGCGGGCGAGCAGGAGGGCGGCGGCGATGGCGCCGGCCTGGCCCGCCTTTCCCATATTCTTCATGTCGGCCACATCCGACTCGATGTGCTTCTTGTACGCCTCGGGCATGGGTAGCGGCCACGTCGGCTCCCCCGCCCGGGCCGACGCCGACCCCACCCGGGCCGAGAGCTCTTCGTCGTTGCCGAACAACCCGGCCACCGAAGTGCCGAGTGCCACCACGCAGGCGCCGGTCAGGGTGGCGAGGTCGACGATGGCGTCGGGCTCCATCTCGGCGGCCAGCGACAGCCCGTCGGCCAGGACCAGCCGACCTTCGGCGTCGGTGTTCAGTACCTCGATCGTGTGCCCGTTGCGGATGGTGAGAACGTCACCGGGCTTGGTGGCCTTGCCTCCGGGCATGTTCTCGGTCACCGGCGTCACCGCCGTCACCCGGACCCGGACGCCGAGATCGGCGCAAGCCGACAGGGCGGCGATCACCGCCGCGGCCCCGGCCATGTCGGTCTTCATCGTCTCCATCCCGCCCGGCGTCTTGAGCGAGAGACCACCGGAATCGAAGGTGATCCCCTTGCCCACGAACACCACGTGCGGCACCCGCCCGTCGACCTCGACCGGATCGGACGGTTCGTAGGTGGCCCGGATCAGCCGCGGGGGCTCGGCCGAGCCCCGGGCCACGCCCAGCAGGCCGCCCAGCCGTTCGTCGGCGATCCTCTGCTCGTCCCAGATCTCGAGCGTCACCCCCGGTTGTGAACCCAACTCCCGTTGGGCGATGTCGGCCAACCGCCTCGGAGCCAGGGAGCTCGGCGACTCGTTCACCAGGTCACGGGCGAGGGCCACGGCGCGGGCGATCCGCACGCCCCGTTCGATCCCCCCTCGGGCGGCGTCGTCGTCGAGCCCCTGTCCGAGGACCACCACCCGGTCGACCTGTCCGCCGTCGTCGTCGCTCTTGTGCTCGACGAAGGCGTAGGTGGCCAGGACGACGGCCTCGGCCACCGCCTGGGCGACGCGCCGGTCGCCCCCCACCCCCGTCTCGGCCGCCACCGACGCCGGCAGCACCAGCACGGCCGTCCCCGACCGGCCCGCGGCCCGGACAAAGCCGGCGGCGGCGCGGCGCACCGCGTCGAGATCGACGGTGCGACGGTCACCGCACCCCACGTAGACGACGGCGGGGGCGTCGCCGGCGGCCAGGGCCACGAGGGTCCGACCCGCCTTGGCTTTGAAGCCCCGGCGGCGGAACATCTCGCTGTCGGGGGCCACCTCGACGACGGTGGTGCCCACGGTGACGGGATCGGGAGTCCCTGGGGCGAGCCGGGGCCCGTCATCGTCCTCGAAGACGAAGACGCCGACGGACGAGACGGTCGACGCCGTCTCTTCCCCGATGTCCGCCCCGTAGGGGGCGTAGTCGACCTCCATCGGCGGACGTGCTGTGGTCATGGTCCGTAACTCTCCTTATCCGACGTCATCGTGGTGTGACTTCATGGCCTTCTTCTTGGTCGCCTTCGGTGTTCCGGATGCCCGGGACAACAGGTGTTCGCCCTCCTGCCACCGGGCCATGGTCCACAACAGGTCGGAGAGCCGGTTCAGGTAGGGACCGACCTGAGAGTCGGCGTCGACCGTGGCCGTGACCACGAGACGTTCCGCCCGACGCACGACGGTGCGGGCCACGTCGAGCAGGGCCGCCACCCGACTCTGACCGGGGACCACAAATTCCTTGGGCATGACGAAGCGGGTGTTGAGCTCGTCCATCTCGGCTTCGAGAGCGGATACCATCTCGGCCGTCACCAGGGACTGCCCGGCGATGAGCTTGGGCCTGTTGGCCGGCGCCGTGGCCACCTCGGCCATGAGAACCCAGAGGTCGCGTTCGAGGCTGATGAGCAGAGAGTCGAGCTCGCCCCCGGGCGGGGCCTCGGCCCGGGCCAGGCCCATCACGGCCTGGGCCTCGTCGACCACGCCGTTGGCCTCTATCACCGGCGAATCCTTCGAGACCCGGGGACCCCCGTACAACAGACCGGTGGTGCCATCGTCACCCTTGCGCGTGTAGATCTTGGGGTTCCTGGCCACGGGAGGCGATGCTACCGGGCACATCCGGCCGCCCTCCTAGACTGGCGGGACCGTGTCCCACGATCGCCAGGAACTCCCGACCGTGCTGGCCTACGACGCGTTGGCCCTCGACGAGCGGGGGGCCTCCTATCTCCGCCAGGCGGCCAGCCGTGTGGTCATCTTCGACGGCGCCATGGGCACCTCTCTGCAGCTGGCTGGACTGAGCGCCGAGGATTTCGGGGGGCCCCAGCTCGAAGGGTGCAACGAAGCTCTCGTTCTCTCCCGCCCCGATGCCGTGTCCGCCGTCCACCGGGCCTTTCTCGAGGTCGGCGTGGACGTGATCGAGACCGACGCCTTCGGGGCCTTCGGGGTCGTCCTGGCCGAGTACGGCCTCGAGAACCGGGTAAGGGAGATCAACCTGGCCGCCGCCCGCATCGCCCGCCAGGCCGCCGACGAGGCGGCCACCGACGGGCGGCCCCGGTGGGTGGCCGGGAACCTGGGCCCGGGCACCCGCTTCCCCACCCTCGGTCAGATCCCCTACGTGGCGCTACGGGACTCCTACGAGGAGCAGGCCGCCGCCCTCCTGGCCGGTGGCGTCGACATCCTGATTATCGAGACGGTCTTCGACCTGCTGCAGGCCAAGGCGGCCATGAACGCCTGCACCCGGGCCATGGTGGCGGCCGGGCGCCGGGTCCCTCTCCAGGTCCAGGTCACCATCGAGCTCACCGGCCGGATGCTGCCCGGGACCGAGATCGGCGCCGCCCTGGCCGCCTTGGAGGCCATGCGCCCCGACGTCATCGGGCTCAACTGCGCCACCGGACCGGCGGAGATGGGTGAGGCCGTCCGCCACCTGGCCCAGCACTGCCGGGTCCCGGTGGCCGTCCAGCCCAACGCCGGCCTGCCCACCGTCGTGGACGGGGCCATGCACTACGACCTCACCCCCGACGCCCTGGCCGACCATCTCGAGCGTTTCGTCACCGAGCTGGGGGTGAACGTGATCGGCGGGTGCTGCGGCACCACCCCCGATCACCTCCGTGCCGTCGTCGAACGCTGCCGCCATCTCACCCCGGCCCCCCGGCACCCCGAGCACGAACCGGCGGCCGCCTCCATCTACAGCGCCGTCCCCTTCCACCAGGACACGTCCTTTCTCGTCGTGGGCGAGCGCACCAACGCCAACGGGTCGAAGAAATTCCGCGACGCCATGCTGGCCGCCGACTGGGACGCCACCATGGTTGTGGCCCGCGACCAGATCAAGGAGGGCGCCCACATCTTGGACGTCTGCGTCGACTACACGGGGGCCGACGGGGTGGCCGACATGAACGAAGTGGCCAGCCGTTTCGCCACCCAGGCCAGCGTGCCGCTCATGGTGGACTCCACCGAAGGTCCCGTGGTGGAGGCGGCCCTGCGCTGGATCGGGGGCCGGGCCATCCTCAACTCCGTGAACCTCGAGGAGGGCGACGAACCGGGCACCCGGCTCGACCGGTTCCTCACCCTGGCCCGGGAGTTCGGGGCGGCCGTGGTCTGCACCTGCATCGACACCGAGGGTCAGGCCCGCACGGCCGAGTGGAAGGTCCGGGCGGCCAAGGCCATCCACGACATCGCCGTGGGCCGCTACGGCCTCGAGCCCTCGGACCTGATCTTCGATCCGTTGGTCCTGCCCTTGTCGACGGGCATGGAGGAGAGTCGTCGTGACGGCATCGAGACCATCGAGGGGATCAAGCGCATCAAGGCCGAGCTCCCCGGGGTGTTCACCATCGTCGGATTGTCGAACGTCTCTTTCGGCCTGACGCCGGCGGCCCGGCACGTCCTCAACTCGATGTTCCTCCACGAATGCGTCGAAGCCGGCCTCGACGCCGCCATCGTCCACGCCGCTCGGATCCTCCCGCTGTCGAAGATCGACGAGAGGGCCCGGGAGGTCTGCCTCGACCTGATCTACGACCGACGCCGGGAGGGCTACGACCCCCTCTCCGAACTCCTGACCATGTTCGAAGGTGTCTCCTCCGGCTCGGTGGTGGCCGAAGACCGCACCGACTGGACGGTCGAACGCCGCCTCGAGCACCGTATCGTCGACGGCGAGCGCAACGGGCTCGAGGACGACCTCGAAGAGGCCCTCTCCGCCGGCCACACACCCCTGGCCATCGTCAACGACCTCCTTCTGGCCGGGATGAAGACGGTGGGTGAGCTCTTCGCCTCGGGTGAGATGCAACTGCCCTTCGTCCTGCAGTCGGCCGAGACCATGAAGACGGCCGTCTCCTACCTCGAGCCCCGCATGGAGAAGGTCGACCAGGGGGGCAAGGCCACCATCGTCCTGGCCACCGTCAAGGGCGACGTCCACGACATCGGCAAGAACCTGGTGGACATCATCCTCACCAACAACGGCTACGACGTCGTCAACCTGGGCATCAAGGTGAGCATCGCCGAGATGCTCCAGGCGGCCGAGGAGCACAAGGCCGACGCCATCGGCATGAGCGGTCTGCTGGTCAAGTCGACCCTCATCATGAGAGAGAACCTGGAGGAGCTGAACAACCGGGGGCTCGCCCATATCCCCGTCATCCTGGGCGGGGCCGCCCTCACCCGGACCTACGTGGAACGCGATCTCCGACAGGTGTACAAGGGCCGCGTCTTCTACGGCAAGGACGCCTTCGAGGGGCTCAACACCATGGACCGTCTGGTCGAGCTCCTGCGTAGCGGTGAGGACGACCCGACGTTCGGGCGGGAGCCCGGCGGGCGTAACCTGCCCCCGCGCAAGAGCCAGCTCGAGGCGGTGGCCGTGGTCGAGCGGCCGGCCCGTTCGCCCGAGGTGGTGACCGACAACCCCGTCTTTACCCCGCCCTTCCTGGGCAGTCGGGTGGCCAAGGGCATCGCCCTCGACGACATCGCCGCCTACCTGAACCTGACCGCCCTCTTCCGCAACCAGTGGGGATACCGCCCCGAGCAGGGCGAAGACGACGGAGCTTTCAAACAGCGTGTCTCGGCCCTGTTGCGACAGGAACTCGACCGGGCCAAAGCCCAGGACCTCCTGATCCCCCAGGTGGCCTGGGGGTACTTCGCCGCCAACGCCGAGGGCGACGATCTCGTGCTGTGGAGCGACGAGACCCGGCGCACCGAGCTGCAGCGCTTCTCCTTTCCCCGCCAGAAGAAGGAGCCCTGGCTCTGCATCGCCGACTTCTTCCGGCCGGCCGATTCCGGAGAACTCGACTACGCCGCCTTCCAACTGGTCACCATGGGGTCGGCCGTGTCGGAGGCGGCCGGGGTGCTCTTCGCCGAGGACCGCTACTCGGAGTACCTGCGCCTCCACGGACTCGGTGTCGAGATGGCCGAGGCCCTGGCCGAGTACTGGCACCGCCGCATCCGCGAGGAGTGGGGCTTCGCCGGCGAGGACGGTCCCACTCTCCTCGGGCTCTTCCGCCAGCAGTACCGGGGGGGCCGCTACTCCTGGGGCTATCCGGCCTGCCCCGACCTCGAGGACAACGCCAAGGTCGTCGACCTCCTGTCCGGCGACAAGATCGGCGTGGTCGTGAGTGACGGCTTCCAGCTCCATCCCGAGCAGACGACCGACGCCATCATCTGCCACCACCCCCGGGCCAAATACTTCGTGGCCTGAGCGCGCTCAGCCCGGCCCCGGGCCCGGCCACCTCGGACCGGGTGCCGGCGGCTCGTCGAGAAAGAGATGCCAGCGGCCGTCGATGGCGGCGATCACGACGCCGGCCAGGACCGACGCCCCGTCCGGGGTGAGGTGCACCCCGTCGGGGGTCCGCAGGGCGACGGCGGATCCGGCGGCGTCGACGCCGGTGGTCCGGTAGAGACCGGAGGCGGTGCCCAGAACGGGAGCAGACGAGACGTAGAGCGTCCCGGGAAAGTTCTCGGTCTGGCGTTGGTAGATGCCGTCCTCGAGTGCCATGGCCGCGTTCAGGTCGGGGTCCTGCATGGGAGGCATGCCCACCCACACCACCCGGGCCCCGGCGCCGGTCGCCTCGGCCAGAACCTCGTCCACCCGTTGGGCGTAACCGGCGGCCCACGGGGACGATCCCGGTTCGGCGGCGGTGCCGTCGATGTCGAGGCCCTGGTCGTCGTTGGCACCCAGGAAGACCACGACGACCTGCGGTCGGTCGCTCGTCAACAAGGCAGCCAGGTGTGCGGGCCAGTCGTAGAAGGAGGTGTTGGCCAGCCCCGTGTCACCGACGGAGGCCACCGTCGTGGTCACCCTGCCCGTGGCGTCGAGTTGGGGTTGGAGCTGCTCGCCCAGATCGATCCCCAGCGAATCACCGATCTCGAGGACCCGCAGGGGCGCGGAGACGGTGGCCACCAGAGGCGGCCACCTCTCCTGCAGGGCCGTGGTCGTCGTCGCCGGCATCCGACGGCCGGCCGAAGTGGCCACCGGGCGTACAGGAGTGCCGCCGTCCGACGGTGGGGGCCGGCCCCCGGGGAGACCCACCCCGATGGCGACGGCGACAACGACCATGACCCCGCCGAGTACGGGCATCGCCCGGGGAAGCCGTTCCCGGGGCCGACGGGGCGGAAAGACGAGGTTCTCGACACGACGCCACCGCATGTTCCTTCTACGAACCAGACGTCGGCGAGGTTGACGACGTTCTTGGGGGCGCATCGGCGATCGACAATCTGCAACGATGGGATTGTGAGGCCACGGAAAGACGATGGAGCGCTAGTACCGGCGTCGTATCGGCTCGGTTGGTGGCTATTACGGGCGTGGCAGCCGGCCCGTTGGTGGCAGAGGGTCCGAGCACCCGGTGTGATGTGGCCCATAATGGCGGCCTATCTTGCGCTCTTCGGTGGTGCCCTCGGCCTCCTCTCTGGCCATTACTCAGTGATCGCGGTCCTCTTTGTAGTTGCCGGGCTCATACTGGCGGTTCTGGGCCTGATGAACTTCCGCGACTAAACGGCGAATGAGCCTGAACGAGGCAAACGTTGACTATGCGGCACTAGTTTCGGCACCGTGCCCGAGGGCGAGATAGTCATCGACGATCCCCGGGCCGACGACATCCGTGCGCTGCTCGAGCGCCACCTCGTCTTCGTCAACGGACAGAGCCCGCCCGAGGATGTCCACGCCCTCGACCTCCCGGGACTCCTCGACCGTTCCGTCACCTTCTTCAGCTTCCGTGACGAGGGCGAGCTCCTCGGGGTGGGGGCCTTGAAGCGCCTGGGTCCGTACCACGCCGAGCTCAAGTCGATGCACACCACCGACGCGGCGCGTCGCCGCGGGGTCGGTCGGGCCCTGGTCGACCATCTGCTGGGCTTCGCCCGGGAGCGGGGTTTTCACCAGGTGAGCCTCGAGACCGGATCCATGGACGGCTTCGCGCCGGCCCGGGCTCTTTATGCCGGCGCCGGCTTCCGGCCCTGCCCCCCGTTCGCCGACTACTGCCCGAGTGACAACAGCACCTTCATGACACTGTGGCTGGTGGAACCCGGGGACGGCACCGACAACATCGGTTCCTCGGCCTGAACAGAGCCGGCGGGGCGGGCGCCTCTTCTCTCAGTCCGTGCTCTCCGACGGGCGCCGGAGCGCCCGGTCGACCATCTCGTCATGAGGCAACAGACGCCCGGCGTCATAGAAGCGCTCGAAGTCCTCGCCGAGGCGCTCCCGGAGAAGGGCCAGGTCCTGGGCCCGGTACTCCTTCTCCGGGCTCTCCCAGGCGCCACCATGGACCTCGAGCCGTCCGTCGGCCCCACCGTGGAGCCGGGCCGCCCACTCGGCATCACCGGCGACGGTGGCCACCCAGGCCAGGCCCAGCAGGGAGTAGGCGGGAGCGGACACATCCCCCGAGCGACGACTCGTCCGCAGCGCCTCGGTGAACAGTGACGCCGCCCCCGCCGTGTCCCCCTCCTTGAACACCACCATGCCCAGGTTGTTGAGGGTGCCGGGGGTCCTTCGGGGCACGAGCGTCCGGGTGATGGCCAGGGCGGCTTCGAACTGCTCCCGGGCTTCGGCCACCCGGCCCTCGAGGAGCAGCAGGCAGGCGTAGTTGTTCTGGAGGAACGACATCGTGAAGAGATCCCCGGACTGCTCCACGACGGAGAGCGCCTCCAGGTAGATCGCCTCGGCCGCACGGCTGTCGTCGACATAGACGACGGCGGCGTAGAAGAGCAGGGCCTGACCGAGGACGACCAGGTCCCCGAGTCGGCGGGCGATGGCCACGGCGTCGGCCCCGGGGCCGAGCCCCTCGGCGGGCAGGCCGCGGAAGTAGGCGTTGAAGCACACCAGACTCAGGGCCTCCGCTTCCAGCTCCCGGTCACCGGCGGCCCGGGCCACCTCGACGGCCGTGCCGGCGCAGGCGGCCTGGGCCACGAGGTCGGACTGGCCCAGCATGTACGCCTTGCACGTGAGGGCGGCGGCGTGGGCCGAGCTGCTGTCACCCTCGGCCCGTTCGAGGGCCCGGTCGAGCAGGGCCATGATCTCGGCCCGGTGCGGGAAGCACCACCAGTACCGGCGGGGCACCCCGAAGAGTCGGAGTGTGTCCGACGCACCGCCGGCGTCGGCCAGCAGATGCTCGGCCGCCGCCCTCAGGTTCGGGTACTCCTCCTCGAGGCGTCCGAGCCATCTCTCCTGGTTCCGTCCCGTCAGGTACGGGGCCACCTCGTGCACGAGACCCACGTAGTAGGCGGCGTGGGCGGCCCGCACGGCGGCGGCCTCGTCCCCTTCTTCGCCTTCGTCCAACCTCTCGGCCCCGTACTGGCGGATGGTCTCCAGGAGCCGGTACCGGACGGTGGTGGCGGCGGTGTCGGCCACCACCAGGCTCTTGTCCACGAGCGAGCCGAGCAGGTCGGCCACGTCGAAGACGACGAGCTCGCCGAACCCGCACACCGACTCCGCCGCCTCGAGCTCGAAACCACCGACGAAAACCGACAGGCGCCGGAGCACCGCCTGCTCGAAGTCGTTGAGCAGGTCATAGGACCAGTCGACCATGGCCCGCAACGTCTGTTGGCGCGGCAGCGCCGTGCGGCTGCCCCCGGTCAAGAGACGGAACCGTTGGTCGAGGCGGTCGTGGAGGTGGGAGAGCGACATCGACCGCAGCCGGGCGGCGGCCAGCTCGATGGCCAGGGGCATGCCGTCGAGACGGCGACAGATGGCGGCCACCATGGGAGCGGCGTCGTCGGACAGGGTGAAACCCGTGGCCAGCATCCGGGCCCGCTCCACGAACAGGGTGGCGGCGCCCGAGACGGCCAGCTCCGACGGGTCCTCGGCATCCTCCGACGGCAACGAGAGCGACGGGACCCGGAAGACCCGCTCCCCGTCGATGCCGAGCGTCTCGCGGCTGGTGGTGAGCAGGTGGGCCCGGGGACAGCTGCGGACCACCGTCTCGGCCAGCTTGGCGCACGCGCCGATCAGGTGCTCACAGTTGTCGAGGACGATGAGGACGTTCTGGTCGGCCAGGGCCGTCACCACCACGTCATTCAGGGACCGTCCGGGCTGGTCCTTGATACCGAGCACGCCGGCCACCGCTCCGGGCACCGCCTCGGGGTCCCGCACGGCGGCCAGATCCACCAGCCAGACGCCGTCGCCCGACCCGTCGAGGAGTTCGGCCGCCACCTGCAGGCCCAGCCGGGTCTTGCCCACGCCACCGGGACCCGTGAGGGTGACGAGGCGCGACTCCTCGACCATGGCCCGGACCTCGGCCACCTCGGCGTCGCGACCCACGAAACTCGACACCAGCTCGGGCAGGTTGTGCCGGAGCTCGGGGTTGTCGAGCGAACGCAAGGGAGGGAACTCGCCTTCCAGGGTCTCGATCTCGAGCTGGAACACCTCCTCGGGACGACCGAGGTCCTTCAGACGGTGGGTCCCGAGTTCCCGCAGCCCCACCCCGGCCGGGAGCTGGTCCCGTACCAGGTCGGTGGTGGCGCGGGCCAGAACCACCTGACCTCCGTGGGCCACGGCCTCGAGTCGGGCCACCCGGTTGAGCGCCGGCCCGAAGTAGTCGCCGTCGCGCTCCTCGCACTCCCCGGTGTGCAGGGCCATCCGCACCCGGAGCACCGCCTCCTCGGGCCACTGCTCGGCCCCGAGCGCACATTGGGCCTCGACGGCGGCCCGGACGGCCTCGGTGGCCGTGGGGAAGGTCGCCCGGAAGGCGTCGCCCACCGTCTTGAAGACATAGCCGCCCGAGCCTTCGATGGCCGACCGCAGCAGCTCGTCATGGCGCCGCAGGGCACGGGCCATGGCCTCGGGTACCTGGTCCCACAGGCGGGTGGAGCCCTCGATGTCACTGAACAGGAGGGTGACCGTCCCCGTCGGCACCTGCGGCACGGCAGCCTCCCTCGATCGCCGTCGTTGTCACCAGGATCGCGCACGGGACGCCGTCGATGCCTCGATGAGCCCGGCCGCTCACGCTGGACCCGCTGGCCCCTCCCCTCCGGCGAGCTTCTGCGGCCACGGCGGCTCGTTCAGAGCGGAGAGTGGTCGGATCAAGGTGAAGATGTCGGCCACCAGTCGTTCGGCCTCGGGGTCGTGGGCGGCCAGCGACAGCGCCTGCTGGAACAGCGCCAGGCTCGTGAGCTCCTCCAAGGGGAAATCGCCCGTGGTACGGCCGTCCTGGAAATCGGCCACGGCGGCCAGAGCCCAGGGGGTACGGGTCACCTCGAAGGCCTCGGGAAAGAAGTCCCGGGCCAGGCCGGTGAGATCCCGGCCCTCGGCGGCCCGGCGCTCGAGCACCTGCCCGAGGGCCCGGGCCTGGCAGGCGGCCGAGGCCATCCCCTGGCCGTAGAGGGGATTGAAGTGACAGACCGAGTCGCCCACGGGGACGAGGCCCTCGGGAAAGCGCTCGAGTCGCTCGAAGTGACGGCGCACCGAACGGGGGAAGCGGAAGCCGACCGGTGCGGTCACGAGCTCGGCCGTGTCGAGGGCCTCGTCCCAGGCCGGAGAGACGAGGGTGCGCCCGAACTCCCGCCAGCCATCGACGTCGGTGGGCGGGTAGTCACCGAAACGACCCCCCAGACCGGCGATCCAGTTGCCCCCCTCGATCTTCACCACGTAGGCACCCCGTGTCGTGTGGGGTCCCTCCGGCTTGGGCAGGACGAAGAACCCCGTCCCCCCGAGAGCCTCGGGATCGGCGGGCCGCACCACGGCACTGGCATAGGCGAAATCGCAGTGGACGACGGACTGCGGTGGTGCCTCGAAACCGAGCGTGGTGAGCCACTGCATGGTGCGGGCGTTGCGGCCGCTGGCGTCGACGACGAGATCGGCCGCTATCTGCTCGCCGCCCTCGACCACGATGCCCGTGACCCGCCCGTCGTCGTGCACGAGGTGGCGCACGAGGGTGCGGTCGAGCGTCTCGACATGGGCCACCTGGCCGACCCGCTGCCGCAGGCAGTGTTCGAGCAGGGGGCGCGACATGAAGTAGAGCGTCCCTGCCGGCTTCGGTTCGGGCTGGTAATCGGCGATGGCATAGGACTTCCCCTCGGGCCGGTAGACGAAGAAGTCCCGACCGCCGACGCAAGAGACGGCTCCGGCCCGTTCCAGATCGTCGCTGAAGCCGGCGAAGAGCTCACCGAGGATGTCGAGCCCGCCGGGAAGCAGGGCGTGGAAGTGCTTGCCCTGGGGGACGCCGTCGCGGGTGTGCGGGGTGTCGGGGATGGCATCGCGTTCGACGAGGACGACTTCGTCGAAGTAATCGGACAGGACGCGGGCAGCGAACAATCCGGCCATACCGCTGCCCACCACGACGGCGCGCCGGGCGCTTGTGTCGTTCACCACGGCCTCCTCGTCGCCGGGCGAGTCTTCCAGATCCCCGTCAGATCTGTCGATTCATCGGCGCACCGGGCGGGGGCGGCGGCACCGTCGTACACTTGTCGCTCCATGAGCCCCATCGACCACCGCACCATCGAGACCAACGGCATCCGCATGCATCTGGCCGAGCAGGGTGAGGGCCCGGCCGTCGTCCTGTGCCACGGCTTCCCCGAGCTGTGGTATTCGTGGCGACACCAGATCGGCGTCCTGGCCGACGCCGGATACCACGTCATCGCGCCGGACCAGCGCGGCTACGGGAGCACCGACCGGCCCGGGGCCATCGAGGACTACGACATCATCCACCTCACCGACGATCTGCTCGGTGTCCTCGACGCCCTCGGTGAGGACAGCGCCGTGTTCGTGGGTCACGACTGGGGTGCCCCCGTCGTCTGGAACCTGGCCGTGCGCGCCCCCGAGCGGGTGCGCGCCGTGGTGGGGTTGAGCGTGCCCTTCCTGCCCCGGGGGGACGTCGACCCCATAAGTCTCTTCGAGGCCCTCTTCGGCGACAACTTCTTCTACATGCTCTATTTCCAGCAGCCCGGCGTGGCCGACGCCGATCTCGGCCGCGACCCGCGCGACACCCTCCGACGGTTCATGTCGGCCATCTCGGCCGAAGGATCGGTCGACGCCTTCCGGGTCCTGCCCGCGCACGGCACCCGTCTGGCCGACTGGCTCCCCGATCCCGGGAGCCTCCCCCGTTGGCTGAGCCAGGCCGACCTCGACTACTACGTCACGGAGTTCACCCGTACCGGCTTCACCGGTGGCCTCAATTGGTACCGGAACATGCGCCGGAACTGGGGACTGACCGAAGACCTGGCCGACACCAAGGTCGTCGCCCCAGCTCTGTTCATCGCCGGTGAACAGGACCCGGTGGTGATGATGGCTCCGCCCGACGCCATGAAGGAGTGGGTCCCGGACCTGCGGGGCACGGTGATGCTGCCGGACACCGGCCACTGGACCCAGCAGGAGTCGCCGGCCGCGGTGAACGCCGCCCTGGTGGACTTCCTGGCCGGACTCGACTGACAGCGTCCGCGGGCCCAACCGTCAGCCCAGACCCTGTTGGTCGATGGCTCCGCTCGGGACAGCCACCGCCTCGGGGTCACCGAGGTCGGCAAACCGAACGTCGAGCGTCGTACCCGCGGACATGGCGTGGGTGGAGCCACACACCGTGCCCGGCGGAACCGGCTTCCCGTCGGGCAGGGTGGTGATCCTGGCCGCCGGCGGGATCGACACCGACCCCGAACTCGGCGAGCTGCCCGACGAGTTCGGGGCGACGGTACAGACGAAACCGGACCCTCCCCACGTCGAGGACACGGCCATCTGACGAACGATGTCGGCGCTGTCGACCCACACGTCGAACGACGTCACCGTGGCGCTCACATCAGGTATCCCCAGGGCCCCGAGGGCGCCGGGAGTGGTGGCGTGCAGATGGGTGAGCTCTACTCCGTCCACCCGTTGCTGGCCCAGGTCCTCCAGGCCGGCCGACGCACTGACCGCCTGGAGCAGCGTACGCGGGTCGGGGAAGGACATCGAGGCGGCGGCGTCGGGTGAGGTGTCGTGGTACCAGTGCATCTGGAGGTCGGGGCCCTTCACATAGAGGTAGAGCTGCCCGTCGACCACCCGGTTCTCCACCCCCGCCGCCCCGGCGCCGTCGCCGACGATCTCGTAGTTCACGTTCGGGCCCGAGAAGGTGACATCGATCGTGGTGGGCTCCCCCTGGATCGTGGCCCCGACGGTGTTCGTGGTCGTCTCGACGGCCGTGCCCGTGTCGGCGGTGGCCGCGCCCGACTGCAACGAGATGAGCCGAACCATGGCCGAGGTGATCACCCTCGGAGCATGCCCGCCGGGTCGCGCTCCGGGCCGGGTCGTCGTGGGCGACCCCGGGCCGCCGGCCGGGACAAGGAGCACGACGGCGACGACGGCGGCCGCCATGGTCGCCAGCGCGGCGGCGACGACGACGACAGGTCGGCGGCGAACGATGGGATTTGATGGCGCCGGCCCCGGGGGACTCTCTTGGTGGCTGGCGGCGAGCACTAGGTCGACGGCCGCTTGGATGACGGCGTCGTGAGCGGGCGGGGCTTCCCCCATCTCGTCGAGCAGTTGCAGAACATCCATTGGTCAGGCCTCCTCGCTGGCGCGGTACAGGACAGTCGGAACGACAGGAGCGCCATCGAGACGCGCCTGGACGAGATGACGGGCCCGGTGCAGTCGCCACCGGGCCGTGCCCGGGGCGATGCCCAGACTCACCGCCGCCTCGGCCGGGGTCAGGTGCTCCCAGGCCACCAGCAGCAGCACGTCGCGGTCCTCCCGACGCAATTCGCCGAGCGCCGCCCGGACAGCGGGCCACAGCCGCGCCGCGTCGAGCCGGGCGTCGGCGTCGGACCAGGGGTCGTGACCCACCTCGCCCCGGTTGTCATGGTCGACGACCCTCCGCCGCCAATGGGCGCGCAAGGCGTTGCCGGCGATCCCGTACAGCCACGGTCGGGCGCTCGGCCACCTCTGGTCATAGGTCTGACGAGAGTGAAAGGCCCGGAGCCAGACGTCACCGAGCAGATCGTCGGCCGTCTGGCGGTCTGACCGCCGGAACAGGTAGCCGTGGACCACCTGGCCGTGCCGGCGGACGAGAACGGCGAAAGCCTCAGGCTCGCCGGCCAGGGACCGGGCCACTGCTTCGCCGTCTTCGAGCTCCACGCCATGTCCTTTCCGGTCGCCCCCGGTGTTCCTCCTACGGGTATTGCGCGGCCGGCCACCGGGCGTTGGCTCTGGCCTCCCGCCGGAGGACCTCAGGCACCCGGGATACCGGTGCCATGGCCAAGGGACGGGCGGCCCCGCCCATCGTCCTTCCACTGGTCCTCGTCATCCGACCGATCCGGGCCCGGACGTGTCACACTGCCGAGGCGGTCGTCGTAACGGGGGCGGTCAGGGGGCTCCGGCTTGTGATGGCACCGGTGCGACATCAGAGACACCGCGGGAGGCAATCATGACGACACCCATGGCTCCGACGCCAGCGGGCGCCGGCCCCGTCCAACTCGCCCTCGACGCACCGCTCACGGTGGCGCGCTGGCGGGTGATCGGCAACCCGATCATGGCCATTCCCCACTTCGTCATTCTCTACGTTCTGTCGCTCGTGCTCAACGTGGTCACGATCATCGCCTGGTTTGCCATCCTGTTCACCGGCAACTACCCACAGGGTCTCTTCGACTTCTCCGCCGGTATTTTGAGATACCAGTGGCGCGTGCTCACCTTCTATTTCTTCATGCGCGAGCCGTACCCGGCCTTCGGCGTACCGACGGGGCCCGGTGATCCGGGCGACGACCCGGCCAAGCTCTACATCGCCCGCCCCGAGAGGTTGAGCCGCGGGCTGATCTTCATCAAGTGGCTCCTGCTGATCCCGGTGGCCGTCGTGCTGATCATCCTCGGCATCGGCGCCTACGTCGCCCTCATCATCGCCTTCTTCGCCGTTCTCTTCACCGGGAAGTGGCCCGAGGGTCTGCGCAACTACGTCATCGGGGTGTTCCGTCTGGGCATGCGGTTGAACGTGTACCACTACCTCATGAGCGACGTCTACCCGGGATTCTCCACGCAGTAACGAGCCGGCGCCACCGGGGTTTCTCGACCCGCCCGGGTGTGAGCGCCTGCGGAAGGTGGCGGCTAGAGAGCCAAGGTGGCGCCACCGTCGACAACCACGGCGGCACCGTTCACGAAGGCGGCCGGCGCCGAACAGAGAAAGGCGACCACCCGGCCGAAGTCGGCGGGATCGCCCATCGGGCCCCCGCCGCCGCCCCCCAGTTGGCGCATCCGCTCGGTGGCGTGGGGTCCGGGACAGGCCAGATTCACGGTGATCCCGCTCTGCTCGGCGGCCAGGTCGGCGGCGGCGGTCTTGGCCCAGGCCCACAGCCCCACCCGGGCGGTGTTCGACAGGGCCAGCCCCGGCAGCGCCTGGACGATCGAATAGGACGTGATGCAGCAGATCCGACCCCAGCCCCGGCTCCTCATGGAGGGGACCGAGGCGCGCACGAGCCTCACGGCACTGAGGAAATTGGCCTCCACGGCCTGGCGGATCCCGTCGTCGTCGACCTCGAGAGCCCGACCGGGTGGGGGGCCACCGGCGTTGGCCACCACGATGTCGATCTGCCCGTAGCGCTCGAGGGCGGCCGTCACCAGTCGTTCGGGGACCTCGGGATCGGTGACGTCGGCCACGACCCCGAACACCTCGGCCCCGGCGGCGCGCAGCTCCTGCTCGGTCTGGTCGAGGGTCTCGGCCCCCCGGGCGCTGAGCACGAGCCGCACACCCTCGGCGGCCAGGGCCTCGGCACTGGCCCGTCCGAGTCCACGCGACGAGGCCGTGACGAGGGCGACGCGTCCGTCGATCCCGAGGTCCACCGGGGTCAGCTCTCCACCACGACGAGGGCGTGGTCGACGGTGTTGAGGGGGTCGGGCCCGTCGGGCCCGACGACGACGATGTCCTCCAGTCGCATCCCGAAGCGGCCCGGGAAGTAGATGCCGGGCTCCACCGAGAAGGCGTGACCGGTGGCCAGGGGCGTCCGGTTCCCGGCCACCAGATAGGGGTCCTCGTGCTCCTCGATGCCGATCCCGTGGCCGGTCCGGTGGATGAAGAACTCCCCGAGGCCGCCTTCGTCGATGACCCGGCGGGCCACGGCGTCGACCTCCTCGGCCGCCACCCCGGGGCCGACGCAGGCCACGGCCGCCTCCTGGGCGGCGCGCAGGACGCCGTAACTCTCGGTCACCTCGTCGTCGGGCTCCCCGGTCACTACCGTCCTGGTGATGTCCGAGCAGTAGCCGACGTCGCCGCCCCCGCCGTACTCACCGCCGAAGTCACAGACGACGACCTCACCGGGCCCGATCCGCCGTTGTCCCGCCTCGTGGTGGGGACTGGCCCCGTTGGGGCCGCTGCCCACGATGGCGAAGTTCACCCGCCGGTGGCCGGCGGCCAGCAACCGGGCCGAGATCTCCTCCGAGACCTCCGCCTCGGTCCTGCCCACCAGCGCGATCTCGCCGGCCTGGAGGGCCGCCGCCACTTCGTCGGCCGACCGGGCGGCGGCCCGCAGTTGGGCGATCTCGTCGGCATCCTTCACCGCCCGCAGGGCCGAAGTGACGGCCGAGGCGGCGACCCACTTCACCCCCGGGAGCCGTTCCTGGAAGGCGAGAAGGGACGTGGCCCAGGCCCGGTCCGAGATGGCCAACCTCTCGGCCCGACCGCCGAGTACGTCGATGGCCAGAGCCACCGGGTCCTCGGTCTCGGCCCACGGGCGCACCGTGAAGGCACCCGACCCCTCGGGCACCCGGGGCGCCTCGAGGCCGGGAACGACGAGAACGGCGTCGCCGCTGCGCGGTACCACGAGCACGGTGAGCCGCTCCAGCGGCATGGCCCGGTAGCCGGTGAGCCAGGGGAGATCGGCCCCGTGGGACAGGAGCAGACCGTCTATCCCCCGGGCGGCCATGTGCTGACGGACGTGGTCGAGCCGGGTGACCCTGGTGCCGTCGGTGGACGTCTTCGGCTTCTTCACCGGTGGGCTCCTCCCACGACCAGGTGGACATCGTGCCGGTCGGCGTTGGTGGCGCCGGCCGCCGTCGCCGCCGCCCGGGCGTGGTAACTCGAACGGGTGAGGGGCGACGACTGGACGTGGGCGAAGCCCATGGCCTCACCCACCAGGCGCAACCTCTCGAACTCCTCGGGGCTCCACCACCGGGCCACCGGCAGATGAGCCGCACTCGGTCGCAGGTACTGCCCGAGGGTCACGATGTCGACCCCCACCCCCCGGAGGTCGGCCAGCGCCCCCACCACCTCGTCCTCGGACTCGCCCATACCCAGGATGAGACCCGACTTGACCGTCAGTCCCGCTCCTTTGGCCCGAGCCAGGACGGCCAGGCTCCGGGCGTAGCCCGCCGACGGCCGGACCGCCCGCTGGAGACGGGCCACCGTCTCCAGGTTGTGGTTGAAGACATCGGGCGCCGCCGCCATCAGCGCGTCGAGGGCGGCGGTGTCCCCTTTGCAATCGGGCACGAGGACCTCGATGGCCGTCCCCGGGCATCGCCGTCGGATGGCCTCGATGGTGGCGACGAACCCTCCCGCTCCCCCGTCGACCAGATCGTCACGGGCCACGGCGGTGACCACCGCGTGCTCGAGTCCGAGTCGCTCGACGGCGGCGGCCACCCGTTG
>Ga0302325_10008791_pt1 | contig 22158 bp, 17 predicted proteins | sample Palsa_T0_2_FD_201948 | JGI IMG/M metagenome (GOLD analysis project Ga0302325, IMG submission 201948) | Peat permafrost microbial communities from Stordalen Mire near Abisko, Sweden - Palsa_T0_2 | ecosystem: Environmental > Terrestrial > Soil > Palsa > Peat permafrost | place: Sweden: Abisko...
TCCGCCAGTGAGGAGTCAGCGTCGTGATCTCCAGTGAGCTCGTCACCAACCTCGCCATCCTCGTGCTCGCCGGGTTCGTCGGCTTCGTGGTCATCTCCAAGGTGCCGAACACCTTGCATACGCCGCTCATGTCCGGCACCAACGCGATCCACGGGATCGTCCTGCTCGGCGGTCTGCTGGTCATCGGCCTGGCCGGCAACGACTGGTTCAACGACGTCATCCTGGTCATCGCCATCGCCTTCGGCACGATCAATGTGATCGGTGGCTTCCTCGTCACCGACCGCATGCTCGAGCTGTTCAAGACCAAGCCGACGCACAAGGACGAGGACGACACGACCAAGGGGTCCTCTTCGTGACGCCGGTTCTCGGCAGCTTCGTCCAGAACGCCAACTTCCTGGACGTTCTCTACATCATCGCCTTCTCGCTGTTCATTCAGGGCCTGCGCGGGCTGTCCGGGCCGACCACCGCGGTGCGCGGCAACCGCATCGCCGCGGTCGGCATGACGATCGCGGTCATCGCCACCCTGCTGAACCCCAACGAGGGCCGCTGGTTGCTCATCCTGCTCGGGGTGGCGATCGGCACCGCGGTCGGGATTCCCGCGGCCCGCCAGGTGCGCATGACCGCGATGCCCCAGATGGTCGCGCTGTTCAACGGCGTTGGCGGCGGCGCGGTGTTCCTCATCGCCTGGGCCGAGTTCCGCCGCCACGGCGGCACCTACGGCTCCCACACCCAGGCCGCGGCAGTTCACGGCGTCAACCCGCTGACGGGGACGGCCCACACCGCGATCGTCGGGTTCACCGTGCCGGGCGTGCCCACCTACGTGGCCGTGTTCTCGGTGTTCGCGGCGATCATCGGCTCGGTTTCCTTCTGGGGTTCGAACATCGCCTTTGCCAAGCTGCAGGAGATCCTGCCGGGACGGCCGATCTCGCTCGGCTCCGCCCAGCAGGCGGTCAACGGGCTGCTGCTGGTACTCGCGGTGGCGGCCGGGGTCGCGCTCGTCGCCGGCGTGAGCTCCCAGTGGCTGTTCGTGGGGATGCTGGTGGCCGCCGCGCTGCTTGGCAACGCGGTCGTGCTGCCGATCGGCGGCGCGGACATGCCGGTGGTGATCTCGCTGCTCAACGCGCTCACCGGGCTCTCGGCCGCGGCCACCGGCATCGCCCTGGACAACACGGCGCTGATCGTGGCCGGCATGATCGTCGGCGCCTCGGGCACGATCCTCACCCGCCTGATGGCCAGCGCGATGAATCGCTCGATCCCCTCGATCGTGGCCGGCGGCTTCGGCGGCGGCGGCGCCATCGCCGGGGCCGAGGGGGCCGGTGAGCACGCCGGCACGGTGCGCTCGACCAGCGCCCAGGACGCCGCGATCCTGCTCGCCTACGCCAACCGCGTGGTCATCGTCCCCGGCTACGGCATGGCCGTCGCCCAGGCCCAGCATGCGGTGCGCGAGTTGACCAAGGACCTGGAGAAGCGCGGCGTGGACGTCAGTTACGCCATCCATCCGGTGGCCGGACGCATGCCCGGGCACATGAACGTCCTGCTGGCCGAGGCCGACGTGCCCTACGACCAGCTCAAGGAGATGGACGACGCCAACCCGGAGTTCGCCCGCACCGACGTGTCGCTGGTCATCGGCGCCAACGACGTCACCAACCCGGCGGCCAAGAACACCCCGTCCTCGCCGATCTACGGCATGCCGATCCTCGAGGTCAGCGACAGCGCCCAGGTGATCGTCATCAAGCGGTCGATGAACCCCGGCTTCGCGGGCATCGACAACGAGCTGTACTACGAGCCGAAGACCCAGATGCTGTTCGGTGACGCCAAGGGTGCGGTCAGCGAGATCACCGCCGCGCTCAGCGAGATATAGGCGCCCGCCCGCCGGCGAGACCGGCTCCCGGCGCGCGGCTTTGGAAGACTGGCCGCGTGATCAATCGTCAGGACGCCCTCAGTGCGCTGACCCGCGAGCCGTTTGACGTGGCGGTGGTGGGGGGCGGAATCACCGGTGCCGGGGTGGCCCTGGACGCCGCGACCCGGGGCTACAGCGTCGCCCTGCTCGAACGCCACGACTACGCCAGCGGGACGTCCAGCCGCTCGAGCAAACTGGTGCACGGCGGCCTGCGCTACCTGCAGAACTTCGATCTCGGGCTGGTGCGCGAGGCGCTGCTCGAGCGTCAGCTGATGGTGGCGCTGGCGCCGCATCTGGTGCGTCCGCTGCCGCTGGTGGTGGCGGCGTTCGACGGCGAGCGACCCGACCGGCTGGTCGGCGTGGGTCTGAACCTGTACGACGTCATGTCGGTCGACCGCCAGCGGCTGCGGGGACGGCGCGGGCGTCGCTCGCGCCCGGAGGAGCCCCTGGCCACCAGCGGCTGGAGCCCGGAGCGCCATCGCGTCATCTCCGGCGAGGAGGTTCTCGAGCTGCTGCCCGCGTTGCGCTCCCGCGAGCCGAGCTCGGGCTACCTGTTCTACGACTGCCAGACCGACGACGTGCGCCTCGTGCTGACCGTGCTCGGCGAGGCCGAGCGGTTCGGAGCGATCTGCGCCAACCGGGTGGAGGTGGTCGAGCTGCTCGAGGACGGCGGACGCGCGGTCGGCGTCCGGGCCCGTGACACGGTCAGCGGCGAGCCGCTGGACGTGCGGGCGGCCAATGTGGTCAACGCCACCGGCGTGTGGGCCGACCGCCTGCGACCGCACGAGCTGCACGATGAGGCCGAGCTGCCGCGCATCCGCCCGAGCCGGGGCACGCACATCACCCTGAGCCACCAGGACCTGCCGCTGGTCGGCGGCGCGATCGTGCCGGCGGGCGGCGGGCGGACGATCTTCGCGCTGCCGTGGTTGGGCCACACCCTGATCGGCACCACCGACAACGACTACGACGGCGATCTCGACCACATCCCGCCGTCCCGCGAGGACCTCGACTACCTGCTCGAGGCCACCAACGCCTTCTTCGGCGTGGCGCTCGGTTACGAGGACCTCAGCGGGGCCTACGCGGGCGTGCGGCCGCTCATCTCCACCGGCGATCCGCGCAAGTCGGTGGACATCTCGCGCAAGGCCGAGCTGTATGAGACCTCGAGCGGGCTGATCACCATCACCGGCGGCAAGTTGACCACCTGGCGGCGGATGGCCAAGGCGGCGGTCGACCGGCTGGTCGAGCGTGAGTCGCGCGACGCACCCTGTCGCACCCAGGAGATCCCGCTCGGCCAGGCGATCGACCCCGACGACCTGCCGCGGGTGGAGGGCGTGGCCGAGGAGGCCTACGCCGCGCTGGCCGCGCGCTACGGCTACGCGGCTCGCGAGGTGCTGGCCATCGCCGGCGAACGCGGCGAGCTGACCCAGCCGATCGTGGCCGGCTGCCCCGACCTGCTGGCCGAGGTGCTGATCGCCGCCCGGCGCGAACAGGCGGCCACCGTGGGCGACGTGCTGCTGCGCCGCACGCGGATCGGGCTGCTGGCCGCCCGCGAGCTCGGAGACGGCGCCGGCGGGCCGGCAGGACGGGTGGCCGACACGCTCGGGCGAGAGCTGGGCTGGGACGACGCCCGCGTCGCCGACGAGCTCGAGCGCTTTCGGGTCGAGGCGCGGGCCGAGGGGATCGAAGCCCACGTGCAGGCCGGCGGCGCCGTATCGTGATGCGCTTCATGCACGGCTTGTCCCGATCCAACCACCGCTTCGGGAGCCCGCGCGGCGCGTGGTTGGCGCTCGCCCTGCTCGCCCTGCTCCTGTGGGCCGCGCCCGCTGCTCGGGCACAGACTCCGTTCGTCGGCACGACGATCGACGGTCCCAACCCGGCCATTCTCAGCCTCGGCAACGTCTCGCTGGCTCGGGATGGCACGGGCGCCGTCAGCTACCTGCGCAGCGTCGCCGGGGTGCCTCACGCGTTCGTCAGCACGGAGAGCGACGGGGTGTGGAGCGCGCCGCTGCAACTCGACACCGGTCTGGCTGGCACGGCCTCCCAGCCGCTGGTCGCGGCGGCCAGCGGCGGGCGCGTCGCCGCGGTGGTCATCAGCGGCGGCACGCTCTACGGGCTAGTCCACAATCCCGGCACGCGCGGGTTCGGCGCGCCACAGCCACTCGTCGCCGGCGCGAGCAACCCGGCCCTGTCGATCTCGACCTTCGGCACCGCCTACGCGTCGTTCACCGCTCCCAACGGGGCCACGCCGGCCGTCTACGTGGCGCGCCTGGACCGGGCGTCGAGCACCTGGCAGGCCATGACCCAGCCGCTCAATCTCGTCGCCACCGACGCCGCGGGCTTCAACGCGGCGACCCGCTCCGCGGTCGCCGCGGCCAGCGACGGCGAGGCGCTGGTGGCCTGGGGGGAGAGCGAGGCCGACGGCCTCACCCACGTCATCGCGCGGCGCGTGTCCGCGGCGGGGCCGAGCATCGCGCCCCAGGATCTCAACCTGCCGTCGCTGTCGGGGCTGCCGGGCGGCAACGCCGACAGTCCGTCGGTGTCCCTCGAGGATGCCTCCGACTTCGGGTGGGTCGCGTTCCGCGAGAGCTTCACCCAGGGTGCGACCCAGATCTCGAGGACCATCGCCCGCCACCAGTACGGCTCGCTGTTCGACCCGCCCGAGCCACCGGCGTCCGGATTCGGAGACCTCGGGCCGACGGTGATCGACCCTCTGGTCGTCCCCACCGTCGACGGCGCCGACGATCCGCAGGTCTCGATCGACGGCTCCGGCGACGGTCTGGCCTCGATCGAGACCACCGCGACGCACGAGGTGTTCGCCGACCCGGTCAGCGATCCGTACTTCACCGGCCCGACCCGCCTCGACATCGTGACCAACCAGATCGCGCCGGAGCCGGTGGCCGCGGTCGGCGGCGTGGATCCCCTGGGCGCCGTCGCGTGGCTGCAGAGCACCGGGCCCACGGTCGCTCCGTCGGTGGCGGTGCGGGCCTACGCCACCTCGATCTTCGGGCCGGGGACGATCATCTCCTCGCCCGCCCTGGGCGCCGTGCAGATCGGCCCGGGCGCGCTGTCGGCCGCGGCCGATCAGCGCGGTGACACGTTTGTGGCCTTCGTGCAGGGCGCGCCGACCGGCACTCGCGTGGTGGTCGGTGGGGTGGCGGCGCCCCCGCAGCCGTTCCGGCTGCTCACCTCGGGGCGCACCACGCAGCGCAAGCCGGCGATCGCCTGGACGGCCTCGGCCGACGCGCTGGGGATCGCCAGCTACACGCTGCAGGTCGACGGGACCGCCGTCGGGACGACGACGGCCACCCACCTGACCGTCCCCGCCGCGCTGTCCTACGGCTCGCACACCCTGCGCGTCATCGCGGTCAACCGCTACGGCGTGAAGACGGCTTCACCGAGCGCGACGCTCGTCGTCGCCCACGCGAAGGGCATGCCCGGGTCAGCCCAGCCGTGACCGAGTATCGGGTGAGCGCCGGATCGCACGTGCTCACTCTCGGCTCGCGGCCCTGGCTCATGGGGATCGTCAACGCCTCGCCGGACTCCTTCTCCGACGGCGGACGCCACCGCACGTTGGCCGACCGGATGGCCCTCGGCCGGCAGCTCATGGCCGACGGCGCCGACATCCTTGACGTCGGCGGCGAGTCGGCCGCCACCAACCGCCCGGCCGTGGAGGTGGCAGAGGAGATCGCTCGGGTGGTGCCGCTCGTCCGCCGTCTGGTGCAGGACCTGGGGGCCCTGGTATCGGTCGACACCTACAAGCCGGCGGTGGCCCGGGCGGCGATCGAGGCCGGCGCGGTTATGGTCAACGACGTCAGCGGCCTGCGCGACCCGGAGCTGGCGGTGGTGTGCGCGCAGACCGGGGCGGCGCTGGTGATCATGCACACCCGGGCCGCGCCGAAGGTGCGGATGCAGGCGCCCGATGCCTACGAGCACGTCACGCGGGACGTCCTGGCGTTCCTGGCGCAGCGGATCGAGGTGGCCCATGCGGCCGGCGTGGCCGACGAGCAACTGATCCTCGACCCGGGCCCCGACTTCAGCAAGACGCCGGCGCAGACCATCGAGCTGCTCAGTGAGCTCCCGCGCCTGCACGAGCTCGGCCGTCCGGTGCTCATGGCCATCTCGCGCAAGGACTTCATCGGCGCGCTCACCGGGCGCAGCCCCGCCCAGCGGGGAGCCGGGACGCTGGCCGCGCTGGCCCACGGGGTGCAGGCCGGCGCCCAGATGTTCCGCGTCCACGACGTGGCGGCGGCGTCCGACTTCCTGCTCGTCTGGAGTGCGCTTCGCGGCGAGGGCGAGGTGACGCCCGATCTCGCGCTGACCGAGGCCCTGCGCCACGAGCCGTCCGGCTGAGCGGTACCCTCAGTGCACTAAACGGGTGCCGCACGCTGTCCAACGCGCGCGGACGCCAACCGCCCCTCACTGACCCGAAGGAGAGTTTCATCATGCCCGTGCTCGAACGCGACGAGCTGGAGGCGAGTCCGCTCGCCGACCTGCACGCCATCGCCAATCAGCTCGGAATCGACGGCTTCCGGCGCCTGCGCAAGGCCGAGCTCGTCGACGCCATTCTCGGCGCGCCACCCAGCGACGCCGATGCCGACGACGGGGAGGAGGACGCCGAGGCGACGTCCGAGCGATCCCCGCGCAGCCGCACCTCGCGCGCCCGCGGCGGTCGGTCCCGCGGCGCCCGGCGATCGGTCGAAGAGACCGAGGACGACGGCGGCAGCGAGCCGTCGGAGGCCGTCGAGGCGGACACCGACGCCGATCAGCCGGCTCGCGCCCGTCGCGGCACGACCCGTCGCCGCCGTGCGCGCGCCTCCGGCAACGAGGACCGCGACGCCGAGGCCGCCCAGACCGAGGAGCCCGACGACCGCCCGGCGCGGCGCGAGCGCCCGGGCGGCGAGGAGCGCACCGTCGACGGCGTGGTCGAACTGCTCGGCAACGGATCGGCGTTCCTGCGCGTCGATCCCCCCGAACCGTCGGACAACGACGTCTACGTGTCCGCCGCGCAGGTGCGTCGCTGCGAGCTGGTCTCCGGTGACCGCGTCAGCGGCCCCGCCCGGGCCCCGCGGCGCTCCGAGCGCTACCCGTCGCTCGTGCGGGTGGACACGATCAACGGCGCCTCCGCCGACACGGTAGCGGAGGGGACCCACTACGACGACCTTCCGGCGGCGTTCCCGAGTGAGCGGTTTGCCCTTGGGGCGGAAGACCCGACGCTGCGGGCGATCGAATGGCTCACGCCGATCGGACGCGGCTCGCGGGCTGTGATCGTCGGCGCGGCCCGGGCCGGCAAGAGCGAGGCGCTGCGTCGGCTGTCCGGCGCGCTGGCCGCGGTGGAGGGCTTGGATCTGACCCTCGTGCTCGCCGGCGTCCGCCCGGAGGAGATCGGCGAGTGGCAGGGCGGCCCGCTGACCGCCACCACGGCGCTCAGCTTCGCCGCGTCGGCCGACGCGCAGGGCCAGGCGGTCGAGCGCGCGGTCGACACCGCTCGACGGGTGGCCGCCCGCGGCGGCAACGCCGTCGTGCTCATCGACTCCCTCGAAGGCGTCCACCCCGCGGTGGCCCGGCGGGCGCTCGCCGCGGCGCGCAACCTGGTCGACGGCGGTTCGCTCACGGTGATCGCCACCGCCCCCGCGCCGTTCGGCGGCGAGACGACCGTGATCACGCTCGACGTGGCGCTCACCAGCACCGGCCGGCTGCCGGCGCTGGATCTGGTCGGCAGCGGGACGCTGCGCCCTGAGCTGCTCGTCGGCGACGCCGGCGCCGACGCGATCGCCCAGGCCCGGGCCACCGCGCTCGGGGCCGCGAGCGGCGTCTAGCTGTAGCCGGGTGGCTTAGGTCGAGCGGTCGCTGGCGGGTTGCTGGCGCGGGTTGCCGCGGAGTTTGAAGGTCGGGGCCTCGACCTTTTCCTGATCGGGCGGCCGTGCACCCGTGTGGCGAGAAATCCTCGGCGGAGACGAGTTTCTCGCCAAACGGGGGGTCGCCGGGAGCGGCGGGCCGGGGGGTGTGGCGAGGAATCCTTCGTATTGACCAGCTTCTCGCCAACCCCCTCCGCGGATCCGGGCGAACGATATCGTGAGGTGTCGGAGTGCGCCAGGCGCCGGCCGGCGCCGTCAAGCGACCGTCACAGCACGGGGCCTCACCGGCCGTATTGCGCTTGCCGGTCAACCTGACCGAGCCGGATACGCACGCTCAGGTCGCGGAATCAATCAGCCAGCCCGCTGCGATCGGCGCTGACGGCCGCGCGAGGCAGTCAGCGCCGGTAGGCCACCCGGCCCCAGGAGGGCTCGGGGGCGAGTTCGACGGGCTCGCCGTCGCGTTCCGGCTGCACGTAGGCGAAGGTCGCGCTGTCCTCGATGAAGCGGATGTCGAGCTCGCCCTCGTTGACCCGCTGGTCGAGCCAGGCGCCGCGGAACACCAGCCGCCGCAGCCAGTGCACGAGCGAACGGTCAGCCGGGCCGACGAGCTCGGGCCAGCAGTCGTTGACGTGCTCGCCGAGCGCCGAGGCCGGATCCTGGATCTCGCCGTTGACCGCGAGGTTGACCAGATCCTCGAGTTCGTCGTCGCCGAGCCGCCCGCCGACGAACCCGAGCTTCAGGGCCGCCTGCTCGCAGCGCTCCTGAAAATCGCGCTCGTTGAAGGTGAAGCGCAGCTCTCCGTATTCGAGAACGAAGTCCTCTCCGGAGTCGTAGTTGCCTCGGCGTGTGTTCTCCATAGGGGTCCATGGCCTGGACGCTCGGGCGCCGGGCCGTCGCAATCATAAGCTTGACTCCTTCTCGCCGCGGGCTGGTGAACGGGATGTTGCATCGACGGCCGCGTGGGCCGGCGGCAGGGCAGCCACGGGCGTCCCGCGGGACGCCGGACTCTCTAGGCTCCAGGCTGCCATGGCGCGCCTGTCAGAACACGGCCTGAGACGTTCGGTGGGGGTGTCCGGCCTGTTCGCCAGCGCCTACGGCAACGTCGGCTCCTCGATCTACTACGCCCTCGGGCTCGTCGCCGCGCACGCCCTCGGCCTCACCCCGCTGGTATTCCTGTTCGCCGGCGGCCTGTTCGCCCTCACGGCCAAGACCTACGCCGAGGGCGCCGCCATGTTCCCCGAGGCCGGCGGTTCGTCCTCGTTCGCTCGTCACGCCTTCAACGAGGTGGTCTCGTTCTTCGCGGGCTGGGCGCTGTCGCTGGACTACATCCTCACCATCGCCATCTCCGCCTTCTTCGTGCCGCACTACCTGAGCGCGTTCCCGGGACTCGGCGCGCTCAACCACAACCCCGACGACATCTTCGGGGGGCTGATCGTGATCGGGTTGCTCGTCGCCCTGAACATCCGCGGTCTGGGCGAGTCGGCCAAGCTTAATTTCGTCCTGGCGATCGTGGACCTCTCGACCCAGGTGCTGCTCGTCAGTGTGGGGGTCTTCCTCGTGCTCGACCCGTCGCTGCTCATCCATCAGGTCCATCTCGGCGTCGCCCCGAGCTGGAGCCAGCTCATCTTCGCGCTGTCGCTGGCCATGCTCGCCTACACCGGGATCGAGACGGTGTCCAACATGGCCGAGGAGGCGGTGGACCCGGGAACGATGGTGCCCAAGGCGGTCAACCTCGTGCTCGTCGCCGTGCTCGCCGTGTACGCCGGTATCTCGGTGATCGCCCTGTCCGCGCTGCCGGTCAAGGCGGTCCATCACCTCGGGCACGTGACCTACTCGACCGGCCTCGGCACGATCTACCAGAACGACCCGGTGCTCGGGATCATCGACAGCTTCGGCCTGCACGGGGCCGTCTTGCACCTGGCCCAGTACTACGTCGGACTGCTCGCGGCCACGATCCTGTTCATCGCCACCAACGCGGGCATGATCGGCATCTCGCGTCTGTCCTGGTCGCTGGCCGAGCACCGCCAGCTGCCGGCGGTGTTCGCCCGCCTGCACCCGCGCTACCGCACGCCGTGGTTCACGCTCATGTTCTTCTCGGCGCTGGCCGGCGTGCTGGTGCTGTACGGCAACACGAACGTGCTCGGCAACCTGTACTCGTTCGGGGCCATGCTGTCGTTCACCATCGCCCACGCGTCGGTCATCCGCCTGCGCATGACCGATCCCGACCGGGAGCGGCCGTATCGAATGCCGTGGAACGTGCGCATGCGCGGCGGCTGGTATCTGCCGCTCACCGCAGTGCTCGGCGGGATCGGCACCTTCGCCGCCTGGATCGCCGTGGTGGTCCTGCACTCCGAGGCGCGGCTGATCGGCATTCCCTGGATGGTGTTCGGGATGACCTTCTACTTCGTCTACCGGCACCGCGCCGGCCTCAGCGCGACCAAGAGCTACCGCATCGAGCGGGCGCAGCGTCCGCCCGACTTCGAGGAGCTCGACTACCGCACCGCACTGGTGCCGATCTTCGGCACCGATGTGAGCGCGTCGGCGCTGCGCGCCGCGGCGAAGCTGATCGGCGCCGACGGCGTCGTCTACGCCGTGTTCGTGCTTCCGGTGCCGCGACAGCTGTCGCTGGAGTCCGGGCTGGAGGATGAGGAGGCGCAGGGACGTTCGGTGCTCGAGACGGCCCGCATCGTGGCCCGGCGAGCCGGCATCAAGGTTCACACCGGTCTCATCCGCACGCGCAGCCCGGGCGCCACGCTGGTCGACGAGGCCGTTCGCGTCCACGCCGACGTCATCTACTGGTCGAGCCTGCACGCGCCCAAGGACGAGCAGGGGATCGGCCCCACGGCGAGCTACCTGCTCGCCCGGCGCCCGTGTCGGGTGATCATCGAAACCGACAACGCGCACCCGGCCGGCCCGGCCGAGGGAGGCCGCGAGCTCGCTATTGCAGGGTGAGCACGACCCGCACGGTGCGGCTGGCGCCCGAGCTGGCCGTGCCGGCCACCACGTCGGACAGCGACGCGGTGAAGCCGGGCAGGGTGCCGAAGATCGGGCTGCCGGTCAGCTGGTTGACCGAGTCGATGACGCTCAGCAGCGTCGGGAAGTCGACCAGCAGCGAGGGAGCGACGCCGGCTCCGAGCGTGCGCACCGCGGCCTGGCCGATCGAGGAGCCGCCGAGCGTGCTCGACGGGTGCAGCGCGGTCCGCACCGACGCGCTGCCGAGGCCGATGACCACCTCGCCCGGGACGTGCACGACGTCGATGCTGACCGGCAGGCCCTTCAGCGGCACGCTGACCGCGGTGTCGGCCCCGGGCACTGACAGCGCGCTGGGGGTGGCGCCGGAGGCCAGGCTCGCGGCGAGCGGTGCCACCGCGGCTCGCGCCGCGGCGTCGTCACGGGTGTGAATGACCACGCCCGCGGTGAGGTCGAGCAGGCCGTCGCCGGCCGCGAACACCCCGGTGGGGCCGGCCCAGCGCAGCAGATGCCGCGAGCCGCCGTCGAGCCTGCGCAACAGGCCGAGCGCGCGCGCGGGTAGCGAGTTGCCGAGCGAGGAGTCGCTGGGCACCGCCGCCAGCAGGCGCTCGAGCGAGGGGCCGAGTGCCCCGGTGCCCAGGGCGAGCCACGAATCGCCCGGCAGCTGGTCGAACACCTGCGCCGCGGTCGGTCCCGGCCCGGGGGCGGCGCCGCCGCCGGTCACCCGCGCCTGCAGTGCGGCCGTAGCGGCGGAGGGGATGGCCAGCGTGGCATCAACGGCGGAGATCGAGCCGGCGGCGAATACCGAGCGCGCGAGGGTGAGCAGACTGCCTGCCTCCCCGCTGCTCGGTACCGCCGCGACGAACGGCGCGGACCCGGCGTGGAGCTCGGCCACCGTGTCGGGCGCGGCGGCTCCTCGCGCCTGCGTGAACGAAGCGACGGTGGTGAGGGCCGGACCGCCGGCGTGCGTGTCGATGACCCGGTGAACGGCGTCGGTCGAGCCGACCACCAGCAGCGGACCGACGAAGCCGAACTCCACGCCGGTGGGGGTGAGCTCCAGCGACACGCCGCGATAGTTGGCGCTGCGCGCACCCGACGCGCTGGTCAGGCGCGACATGGCCGACTCGGCCTTGCCGTGATCGGCGACGTCGGCGATGAGCGCGCCCGAGCCGCCGTGCAGCGACAGGCCGCGGGGCATATTGAGGAAGTAGGCGCCGACCCGCTTGCCCACCCACGGAGCGACGTCGCGCGAGTAGACGACCGTGGGCCCGGCCAGCGCGGTGATCATCGACTCCACGCTGGCGAACGGCGTCGCGCTGCCGGCGATGTGCTGGGCGGCCGCGAAGGCCTGACGGCCCAGCGCCCCGCCGGGATGCGCGGTGACCCCCACGTACAGCGGCGCGGTCGCCGGGACGACGGTGGCCGGGTCGGGCTCGGATGATGACGATCCCGGCGACGACGATCCGCCGCAACCTGCCAGCCCGGCGAGCGCGATGACGGCGACCGCGGCCAGGGTGGCAACTCGCGCGCGTGACTCGGTCATCGGCCCCATCGGCGCGGGGAGTCTACGCCGTCTTCGGGCGATGCCGATGTGCAAGTCACCGCCCGAAACGGCGCGGTGCACGCGGTCGTGCAGGTTCAGCCCGGGGCAGGCAAGCTCGCGGCGGGCCCGAAAGATGGTCAGGAGCAGGAACTTCCTCCGTGGGGCGGGTAGACAGATGTATGAGGTGAAAGTGGGGGAAAGTGTGCAGAGAGGGTTGCATTGTGGGAGAAAGTGGGTTACGGTCGCCGCAACGAGCCGGGGTGGAGGGGCTCCTCCCACTCCTCCACCTCGGCTCGGTAACCACTTCAGGAGCACCACGTGGCCTTCCGTGGCACCTTCGATCACACGCTCGACGCAAAGAACCGGCTCACCGTCCCGGCCCGTTATCGCTCCGCCCTGGCCGACGGGGTGGTGCTCGCGATGACCATCGACCAGCGTCCGTGCGTCGGCATGTGGCGGCCCGACGACTACGAGCGGTACACCGAGCGCGCCCTGGCCGACCAGCCGCCGCTCTCGCCGGCCCGGGCCCTGCTCGAGCGGTTCGTCTACGGCAGCTCGGCCGACGTCGACCTCGACGCCGCCGGGCGGGTGATGATCCCCGGCTTTCTCTCCGGTCACGCTGGACTGCAGAAGGATGTCGTCGTCGTGGGGGTCGGCGACCGCCTGGAGCTGTGGGACCGCAGCCAATGGACCGACCATCGACCGGCGCTGCTCGACGGCGTCGCGGAGCTCACCTCGCAAAGTGGCCATCCTGCTTGACATGCCCACGGTTCACGTTCCGGTTCTGGCGGCCGAGCTCATCGCTCTGCTTGACCCCCAGCCGGGCGACACGGCGATCGACTGCACCTTCGGTGGAGGCGGCCACGCACGTCTGCTGGCCCAGCGCCTCGGGCCGCAGGGCACCCTCATCGCCATCGATCGAGATCCGATGGCCGAGGAGCGCTTCGTCGAACTGTCCGCTGAGGTCTCCTGCGCCACGCGCTTCATCCGGGCGTCGTTCGCCGACGCGCTGGTGCTGCTCGGCGACGAGGGCGTCACCGCCGATCACGTGTACTTCGATCTCGGCATGTCCTCCCTGCAGGTGGACACGCGCGAGCGCGGCTTCTCCTACTCCTATGACGCGCCCCTTGACATGCGCATGGATCCCTCCCAGGGCCTCACGGCGCGCGAGGTGGTCAATCATTGGGACCAGCGCCGCCTGGCCCGCGCGCTGCGGGACTACGGCGAGGAGCGCCACGCCGGTCAGATCGCCGCGGCGATCGTCCGGCGCCGGGCCGTGCGGGAGATCGGCACCACTCAGGATCTCGTCGAAGTCATCACCACGGCGATCCCGGTCCCGGCTCGGTTCGGCGGCGGCCATCCGGCCAAGCGTTCGTTCCAGGCCCTGCGCATCGCCGTCAACGAGGAGCTCGAGCAGATCGACCGGGCGCTGCCGCTGGCCTGGGAGCGTCTGCGCGTGGGCGGCGTCCTCGCCGGCGTGTCCTTCCATTCGCTCGAGGACCGCCGCGTGAAGCGCTTCCTGGTCGCCCGGGCGACCGGCTGCATCTGCCCGCCGGACTTTCCGGTCTGCGTGTGCGGCCGCGAGCCGGAGGCTCGGCTGCTCACCACCCGCGCGGTCATGGCTTCGGCGGGCGAGCTGGCGGCCAACTCGCGGGCTCGCTCGGCCCGGCTGCGCGCCGCCCGCAAGTTGCGCGACGGTGGGGACGAACAGCCGTGACGCCACCGACCACCGCGGCCGCCCGAGCCCGTCCGCGCAGCCCCCGCGAGCCAGCCCCGATGCCCCGGCGCGTGTCCGGCCCGACGCGGTCCAGCCGCGCGGCGGCCGCGTCGCACCGAGCCGCCGCGGTGGCTACCGCCGGTGCCCCCGCGCGGGTCCCCGGCATTGCGCTGCCCCGGCCGCGCCGCGCGCCGCGCCGCGCTCCCCGGGCCCCGTCGGTGGCGCCCCGGCGGGTGCTCGGCGCGCTGTCCGCGGTGCCGGATGCCCGGCTGCTCGACCGCCTGATCAGGGGACGGCTGTGGATCGGCTTCGTCGCCTTCGCGCTCATCGGCATCGTCGCCATGCAGCTGATGCTGCTCAAGCTGAATACCGGGATCGGGCACGCGCTCGAGCACGAGCAGCTGCTGGCGCGCCAGAACGCCAGCTACGAGATCGCCGTCTCCAGCGAGTCGGCCCCCGACGTGGTCGCCGTGGCCGCGTCTCGTCTCGGCATGGAGCCCGCCGCGCCGGGGGCGATCCAGTTCCTCTCCGGTGGCGGACACAAACTGACCTCGGCCGACGTGGCCGCGCTCGCCACGCCGGTGCCGACGGCGAGCCTGGACGCCTCGAGCGCGACGGGCGCGTCGTCGTCGGCGGGATCGTCGGCCGCGACGGACGGATCGTCGTCGGCGGCGGGATCGCCGGGCGCGGACGCGGAGTCGACGGGCGCGGATTCGACCGGCGCGAGCACCGAGTCGGCAGGCACGGGCGCTGATTCGACGGCGGCGGGCGCAGATTCGACGGCGGCCGGGACGTCGTCTCCCACCAGCGACGCCGTCGGCGGCTCCACCCCGGAGTCGAGCGACCCGACGGACTCGGGCAGCCCCACCGACGACACGCCCGCCCCGCCGGAGGCGGCGCCGACGACCGATGGCGCGGCCGTGAGCACGACCAACGGCGGTGTCGGTGCGACAGGCGGCTAGTCGGTGACCGGCGTCGCCCTCGTGCAGCGGCGCATCGGGCTGCTGTTCGGCGCGTTCTTCCTACTGCTGGTGCTGGCGATGCTCCGCACCGCCGACCTCGGCTTCCTGCGCAGCAGCTCGCTCAGCGCCGCGGCCAACGAGCAGCACCTGACTCAGGAGACGGTGCCGGCGTTGCGCGGCACGATCACCGACGCGGACGGCACCTACCTCGCCGTGTCCGAGCCGGCCGACGACGTGGCGGTGACGCCGTATCTCATCAAGCAGCCGCTCACCGTGGCCCAGCAGCTCGCGCCGATCCTCGGCCAGTCCACCGACACCGTGCTGGCCAAGATCACCCGGCACAGCGGCTTCGTCTATCTGGCCCGCGAGCTCCCGCAGGCGCAGGCGAACGCCATTGCCGACCTGAACATCCCCGGCACGACGCTCACCCCGACCACGCGGCGCGTCTACCCGCGCGACGACCTGGCCGCGCAGGTTCTCGGCCTGGTCGGTCTCGACGGGCAGGGGCTGGCCGGCCTGGAGTACTCGCTCAACGGGGAGCTGCGGGGCCGCAGCGGCGAGCGGACCATCGTCAGCGACGCCATCGGGCAGCCGATCTCGATCAAGCAGGGTCGCGCCGAGGTGTCGGGGGCCAACGTCTCGCTCACCCTGGACTCGGCCATCCAGCAGCGCACCGAGGACGTCCTGGCGGCGGTCGGCCGGGTGTATGACCCGCTCGACGCCACGGCGATCGTGATGAACCCGAACAGCGGCAGCATCCTCGCCCTGGCCAACTGGCCGCCGGTGAACGCGAACAACCCCAACTCGGCGCCGGCGAGCGCGCTCGAGGACCGCGCGGTCGAGTTCAACTACGAGCCGGGCTCGACCTTCAAGGTGGTGACCGTCGCCGGGGCCCTGTCGCAGGGACTGGTGACCCCGAACACGAACTTCTACCTGCCGCCGTCGATCCAGGTGGCCGACCGCACCATCCACGATGCCGAGGACCGCGGCCCGGAGACGCTCAGCGTCGGGCAGATCCTGGCCCAGTCGAGCAACGTGGGCGCGATCACCATCGGCGAGAAGCTCGGTCCGGACGACTTCAACACCTGGGTGCGGCGCTTCGGCTTCGGCGCACCGACCGGCGTCGACCTGCCGGGCGAGGAACAGGGCATCGTGTTGGAGCCGAGCCAGTACTCGGGCTCCTCGATGGGCAACCTGCCGATCGGCCAGGGCGAATCGGTCACGCCGATCCAGATCGCCACGGCCTACGCTGCGATCGCCAACGGCGGCATCCTGCGCCCGCCGCACATCGTCAGCTCCATCGGCGGCAAAGCGGTCCCCGAGCCGCTCGGCCACCGCATCATCTCCCCGCTGGTGGCGTCGCAGATCCGGCAGATGCTCCGCGGCGTGCTCGCCCCCGGTGGTACCGCCAGCGAGGTGAAGATCCCCGGCTATGAGCTGGCTGGGAAGACCGGCACCGCGAACAAGGTGGACCCGGCCACCGGCCAGTACTCGACCACCGCGTACGTCGCCTCGTTTGTCGGCTTTGCCCCCGCGTCGCATCCGAAGCTCGAGACGGTGGTGATCGTCGACCAGCCGCAGTCGGACATCTACGGCGGCACCGTGGCCGCTCCGGCCTTCGGCCAGATCATGGGCTTCGCCCTGCCCTACCTGAAGATCCCGCCCGGCTGACGCCCGGCCGCCGCGCTAGTCGATGCGGCTGAACTCGGCGATGGCGATGCCCAGCATGCCCAGCCCGAGGGCCAGGATGACCCCGGCGTCGAGCAGCACCGGCACGTGGAAGTTCCACCAGGTCACGCCGGGGTCGAGCGCGTGTCGGGCCGCCTCGGAGATGTTCAGGTGGGCGAACACCGCCCGGCGCATGGCGTCGACCGCGTAGGTGAGCGGGTCGAGCCGGTTGAGGATCTCCAGCCAGCGGGGGAGGCCGGAGACGGGATAGATCGCGCCGGAGAGGAAGAACATCGGGAGGATGATCAGCTGCATGAGCGCCATGAACGACTGCATCTGCTTGACCCGTGCGGCAGCCATGACGCCGAACGCGGTGATGGCGAAGGCCAGCAGCAGCTGCAGCGCGAAGATCTCGACGATGAGAGTGAACTGGTAGGACACACCGACCAGGGGGGAGATGATGATCATCACCACGCCCTGGAAGCCGGCGACGGTGGCACCGCCGAGGCACTTGCCGATGACCAGCGAGCTGCGGCGAACCGGCGCCACCATCATCTCGCGCAGGAAGCCGAACTCGCGGTCCCAGACGATCGAGGCGGCGGAGAACATCGCCGTGAACAGCACGGCCAGACAGAGCACGCCCGGGTAGACGAAGGTCCGCAGATTGACGCCGTGTGTGCCGGCGGAGGCGAGCCGCGACAGTCCGGTTCCGAGCACGAACAGATACAAGAAAGGCTGAACCAGCTGCACGACGATGCGCAGGCGATCGCGACTGAAGCGGATCAGCTCGCGCTGCCAGACGATCTTGATCGCGCGCAGGTCACCGCGCCAACTGCGCGCCGGCACCCGGACGCGGACGACCTCGGGCCCGAGCGTGCGGTCGGGCGGTGCGCTCTGGGGTTCGGTGGAGATGCTCATGCTCAGCGGCGACCCATCGCGCGCATGGTGTCGCGGTTGCGGTCTGAGGCCGTGCTCTCGGCGTCACGAATGGTGCTGCCGGTGTAGGACATGAACACGTCGTCCAGCGACGGGCGGGACACGCTGACCGCGCGAATCCCGACGCCCAGCTCGGCGAACAGTCGGGGCACGAACTCCTCGCCCGCGTCGACCCCGAAGGTAACGGCGCCCTCGGCGATCGTCGCCTCGATGCCGAACTGCTCGGCCAGCGCGGCGATCGCGGCGGCGTCGTCCTCGGTGTGGATCTGCACGCGGTCGGTGCCGACGCTGGCCTTCAGCGCCTCCGGAGTGTCGAGCACGATGATCTCGCCGTGGTCCATGATGGCGATCCGGTCGCAGTTCTCGGCCTCGTCCATGTAGTGCGTGGTCATGAAGATGGTGATGTCCTCCTGGGCCTTGAGCTCGCGGATGTAGGCCCAGATCGAGCTGCGGGTCTGGGGATCCAGTCCCACCGTGGGCTCGTCGAGGAACAGCACGCGAGGGGAATGCAGCAGGCCGCGGCCGATCTCCAGGCGGCGCTTCATGCCACCGGAGAACGTGTTCACCAGGCTGTCGCGGCGATCCCACAGGCCGACCATCTCGAGCACCTGCTGCATGCGCGGGCGGACGAGCTCGCGCGGCACGCCGTAGAGCTCAGCATGCAGACGCAGGTTCTGCGCGGCGCTCAGGTAACCATCGAGTGTGGTGTCCTGGAAGACCAGACCGATGTTCCGTCGTACCTCGTCGCGCTCGGCCACGATGTCGTGGCCGGCCACCGTGGCCCGCCCGCTGGTCGGCCGCACCAGCGTGCAGAGCATCCCGATGGTCGTGCTCTTGCCCGCCCCGTTGGGTCCCAGGAATCCGAAGGTCTCACCCGGCGCCACGCTGAAGTCGATCCCCCGGACCGCCTCGACCTCGTCGAAGCGCTTACCGAGCCCCCGGACGAGCACCGCGGCGTCCTGGTCGGGGGCGAGGTCCGGCAGGAGGATGGCATCAGAGGTACTCATCGATCGGGCGCACGTCAGCGTAGCGCTCCCCGACCGTGGTGCCGGGTGCCTCGGCGGCGGGCGGGCGGCCGGTGCGGCCGGGAGTCTGACCGCACTTCTAGACTGCGGGCCGTGTCACCTCGCCGGAGCGCACATGCGGCTTGACGCGGTGATCCCCACGGCGCCGTCGACCATCGGCTCGGTGGTGATCACCGGACTCGCCTACGACAGCCGAGCGGTCACGCTCGGCACGCTGTTCTTCTGCGTCAGCGGCCTGCAACACGACGGGCATGCCTTTGCCCCCGACGCGATCGCCGCCGGCGCGGTGGCGCTCGTGGTGCAGCGCCCACTCGGCCTCGGCGTTCCCGAGGTGATCGTGCCCTCGGTGCGGGCGGCCATGGCGCCGGCCGCCGCCCGCTTCCACGGCGATCCGAGCCGGCGCCTGCGGGTGGTCGGGATCACCGGCACCAACGGCAAGACCACCACCGCCTTCCTGGTGCGGGCGCTGATGGAGGCGACCGGGGAACCGTGCGGTCTGCTCGGCACGGTCAAGTCGGTGATCGGCGGCGTCGACCGCGAGGCGCTGCGCACCACGCCGGAGGCGGTGGACCTGCAGGCCGACTTCGCCGCGATGCTGCAGGCCGGCGATCGCGCCTGTGCCATGGAGGTGTCCTCGCACGCGCTGCACCTCGATCGGGCCGACGCCGTGCACTTCGCCGCGGCCGTCTTCACCAATCTCACCCAGGACCATCTCGACTATCACGGCACCATGGAGGAGTACTTTCTGGCCAAGCGGCGCCTGTTCGCTCCGACCAGCGCCGACGCCTACCCCCCCGCTCTGAGCGTGATCAACCTCGACGATCCGTATGGACGACGCCTGGCCGCCGAGCTGCCCCGGGCCGTCACCTTCGGGATCGATCAGCCCGCCGACTATCGAGCGGTCGACGTGGTCACCGGGGTCGACGGCGCCCGTCTGAGGCTCATCACCCCCGCGGGCGAGCGCTCGCTGTCGCTCGGCCTGCGCGGGCGGTTCAACGTGGCCAACGCGCTCGGCGCGCTCGCCACCACCCACGCGCTCGGGGGCGATCTCGACACGCTGGCCGGCGCCCTGGCTCGCGGCGTGCAGGTGCCCGGACGGTTTCAGTCGGTCGACGAGGGGCAGGACTTCGCGGTCCTGGTCGACTACGCCCATACGCCCGACTCGCTGGCCAACGTCCTGCGGGCGGCCCGGGAGCTGACCAGCCAGCGGGTGGTCTGCGTGTTCGGAGCCGGTGGCGACCGCGATCGCACCAAGCGCCCGCTGATGGGCGAATTTGCCGCCCAGCTGTCGGAGGTCCCGATCGTCACCTCGGACAACCCGCGCTCAGAGGCGCCCGAGGCGATCATCACGGAGATCATGGAGGGCGCCCGGGCGAGCGATCGCCCGGCCGCGGCCGAGGCCATCCGCGAGGTGGTCGATCGTCGGGAGGCGATCGAGCAGGCGGTGGCGCTGGCCCGCCGCGGCGACGTACTGGTGATCGCCGGCAAGGGTCACGAGCAGGGTCAGGAGTTCGCCCGCGGTGAGAAGCATCCGTTCGACGACGTCACCGTCGCGCGCGAGGCGTTGCGTCGCCGGCCGGCGATGCGGTCGGGCGCATGATCGGCTGGGACTCGGCTCAGCTCGCCGAGATCTCGGGCGCGCGGATCCTCGGCCACCCGCCGGCGTCCGGCGGGCCCTCGCGGATCGTCATCGACTCGCGCGAGGCCGGTCCGGGTGACCTGTTCGTGGGACTCACCGGCAGTCGCGGGGATGGCGGCAGCTTCGCCCAGTCGGCGCTCGACGCCGGGGCCTGGGGCGTGCTCGTGGCGCCGCAACACGCGCAGGCCGCCCACGGCCCGGGGGTCCGGCTGGCCCATCCCGAGCCGCTGCTCGCGCTGCACGCACTCGCCCGGGCCTGGCGGCGCGCGCTGGGGGCGAAGGTGATCGCCATCACCGGCTCGACCGGCAAGACCTCGACCAAGGACATCGTGGGGGCGCTGCTACGCCCGGCCCGGCGCACCGTGGCCAGCCCGCTCAATCACAACACCGAAATCGGGCTTCCGCTCACCGTGCTCGGCGCGCCCCCCGATACCGAGGTGCTCGTGCTGGAGATGGGCATGCGCGGTCTCGGTCAGATCGCCGAGCTGACCGCGGTGGCCGAACCGGACGTCGGGGTGATCGTCAGCGTCGGTCCGGTGCACCTCGAGCTGCTCGGCTCGCTGTCGGCGATCGCGGCGGCCAAGGCCGAGCTGATGGCCGGGCTGGCGCCCGGCGCCACCGCGGTGATTCCGGTTGGCGAGCCACTGCTCGAGGACCACGTGCGCGGCGACCTGAACACCGTGCGCTTCGGTCCCGGCGGCGACGTGCGACTCGAGCGGGTGCAGACCGACGGGAGGGTGGAGATCGCCGCCGGCGACGAGCGCGTCGTGCTGCGCCCGTCCTTCGCGGCCGCCCACCAGCGCGATTGGAATCTGCTCGCCGCGGTGGCGGCGGCGCGGGCGATCGGGGTGCTCCCGTCCGGCGACCTCGACGTCGCGTTCAGCGCCGGGCGGGGGGAGCGCGTGCAGCTCGCCGGGAGCGTGACGCTGGTCGACGACTGCTACAACGCCAACCCGATGTCGATGCGCGCCGCCCTGACGGACCTTGCCGCGACCGCCGACGGGCGGCGCGTGGCCGTGCTCGGGGACATGCTCGAGCTCGGACCGCAGGCGCCCGAGTTCCACGCGGCGATCGGCGCCCAGGCCGGCGCCGTCGGGGTGGGACTGCTCGTGACGGTTGGGCCGCTGGCCGCGGCGATGGCCGAGCGCTTCCCGGGCGAGCTGGTGGTCCTGGCGGACGCCCAGGCGGCGGCCGACGAGCTGCCGTCGCTGTTGCGCGACGGCGACACCGTGCTGGTGAAGGGCTCACAGGGAGTCGGGCTGGCTCGCGTGGTCGACGCGCTGCGATCGGCTCGCGACCTCGGCGCCCGGAACGGGACCCGCTGATGGGCCGCGTGCTGATCGGAGGCACCGCGGCACTGCTGATCTGCATCTTCCTCAGTCCGAAGTTCATCGCCTTCCTGCGCCGCCGCGAGTTCGGGCAGCAGATCCGCGAGGACGGACCGGAGGGGCATCACACCAAGGCGGGCACGCCCACCATGGGCGGCATCATCATCTTCCTGGCCATCGCTACGCCGTTTCTCATCCTCACGAACTACAGCGATTGGCGCGCGATCGGGGTGTTCGGGGTGATGGCGGGCTGCGCCCTGCTCGGATTCGCCGACGACTACACCAAGCTGGTGCGGCGCCGCTCGCTCGGCCTGCGCGGGCGGACGAAGCTGATCGTGACGATCGCCATCTCGATCGGGCTGTGGTGGGTCGCCCACTACAAGGCGGGTCTGCCCAACACGGTGGATCTGCGCGTGGTCGACTACCAGGTCAACCTCGGGTGGTTCTACCCCCTGTTCGTGTACCTGGTCGTCGCCGGCACGACGAGCGGGGTCAACCTGACCGATGGGCTCGACGGGCTCGCCGCCGGATGCGTGGCCATCGTCGTGCTGGCCTACATCGGCATCACCTTCATCAGCGGCAACAGCCACGACCGTGACCTATCGCTGCTGTCAG
>Ga0302325_10008792_pt1 | contig 22157 bp, 25 predicted proteins | sample Palsa_T0_2_FD_201948 | JGI IMG/M metagenome (GOLD analysis project Ga0302325, IMG submission 201948) | Peat permafrost microbial communities from Stordalen Mire near Abisko, Sweden - Palsa_T0_2 | ecosystem: Environmental > Terrestrial > Soil > Palsa > Peat permafrost | place: Sweden: Abisko...
ACGAAGGCGCCGATCACCCCCAGCACGATGTCCATGATCAGGCCCTCGCCGCGGCGATTGACGATCATGCTTCCAATCCAGCCGGCGACCAGGCCGACCACGATCCAGGCGATGAGTGACATTCTGAAGTCCCTTCCGAGTTCATCCGCGGTGCGCTGGAGCACCGAATAGGGAGGGCAATGGGCGTCGGCCGACGTGGTTCCGACGGCGCCGCTTCGCGGCGCTCAAGCGGCGATGTCGGACCGGGCTGGCGCCGTCGGACAGGATCGAACTGTCGACCTCAGCCTTACCAAGGATGCGCTCTACCACTGAGCTACGACGGCGAGCCCGCTTGAGCGGGAGGCGGGTTGTTAGCGGAGGCGCCCGGCGGTGTGAAGCGAAAAGGCGCCAGGTGCGCCGCGGCGCTCAGACGTCAGGGCCCGCCACCAGGTGGTCGTCGAAGAACTGGCCGCGCATGCGCTTCAGCAACGCCAGCACCGCGTCGGGCTGGGCCGCTGCCCCGGACAGCATGGTCTCCACCGCCAGGCCGCGCAGCGCCACGATGATCAGCCGCCGTTCCGCCGCCGCCTCGCCGCGATCGTCGCGCAGGCCGCTGCGCTCGGCGAACCGGTGCGCGCCGCGGGCGACGTTGGCCTCGCGCTGCTGGGCGAAGTCGGGGATGCGGGCGGCCAGTTCGGTGTCGTAGCGGCTGGCGATGATGATCTCGATCAGCGCCCGCGATTCCGGTTGCTGGTAGGCCTCCCAGGTCACGTCGATCGATCCGATGAAGCGCTCGCGGCCGGCCGGCCGCTGCGCCAGGCCGGCGCGGATGAAGGCGCCCTGCGCCTGCGCCGCATGCTCGGCCACCGCCAGGATCAGGTCGATGCGGGTGGGGAACTGGTGCAGCAGCGAGCCGCGCGCCACCTTGGCCTCGGCGGCGACGCGCACGGTGCTGGTCTGGGCGTAGCCGACGTCGCTGAGGCAGCGCACCGCGGCGGCCAGGATCTTGTCCCGCGTCGTCCGGCGCCGCTCGGCGTTGGGGCCGCGCGGCCCCCGAAGGTCACCCGCCATGCTCGAAGGGCCTTCGCCGCTGCTCAAGGTCCGCTACGTCGCCCCACGCGGGTGGGGTTCGTCAAGCGCGGGGTTGACGCAGCGGCGCGATGGCGTAGCGGCGGGACGATGAGCGAACCATCCGACAAGCCGCCGAAAGCGCCTGCGCCGAAACCCGCGGCCAAGCCCGAGCGCGAGGCCCGGCTGGCGGCCGCGCTGCGCCAGAACCTGCGTCGCCGCAAGGTCATCGTCGCGCCCAAAGCCGACTAGACGCTCAGCCACGGCCGACGCGGCGGACCTAGGGCGCTTTGGCGTGGAAGGTAAGGTCGACGACGAGCTTCTGATCGAACAGGTCCGCCGGTCCGTTCGAGGTGAGGTGACCGGAGATGACGCCACCGGCGACCTTGTAGTCGCTCATGGTCAGGACACCGGAGATGGAGACCGAAATCGGGGTGTGCAGAGCCGTGTGTTTCACGTCGACGCCGATCACCGTGCCGTCGGGTTCGACCTTGGCGACGAGCGCGTCGCCAAAATTGCCCATCAAGGCGTCTTCGGCCGCCTGCGGGTCGCCGCCCTGGTCCTTTTCGGTGAAGACGATCGCGATGACCGGTTGGCCGTTGAACGGATCGTCCTTGTAGGCCGTGACCTGGGTCAGCGCCGCGGGCTTGCCGTCGAGGGTGTAGGTTCCGGTCACCGGGGCGCCGGTGGCGGCCGGCGCCGCGGAGGCCGCGACCGCCGGGGCCGCGACGTTCGCCGGCGCAGCGGCGCTCGCGGGCGGCGCAGCGTTGGCCTGCGCGGCCGGCGCCGGGGGTTTGGAGCAGGCCGTGACCATGGCCAGGCCTGCCAGGCAGAGGACAAGGCGACGCATGTTGGGGATTCCTGCCCGAGCGGCGCCGCAGGTTTAAGGCCATGACCCGCCAACCCGCAACAGCTGAGCCTTACGCCGGTTGCAGCACCCGCCGCGGCCGCGTCGCCACCGCGACGACCATGAACACCGCCGCGCCGGCGAGGGCGACCAGCAGCTCGGTCCAGAGCAGCGCGCCGGCGTTCCAGCGGGTGTCGGCCCAGCCGTCCAGCGCCGGCATCAGGAACACCGGGATGTTCGAGACCGAGGCGAAGAGGGTGTACTTGGTGGCCGCTGCGCCGCCGCCGATGGCCTCCAGCGTGGCGGCCGAGAAGGCGGCGTAGGCCAGGCCCAGGGCGGCCGAATAGGCGAAGACGAAGAACAGGAACCACTCCGGCGTGCGCGGCGCCAGCGCCGTGGCGGCCGCGATCACGCCGCCCAGCACCCCGAACAGCACGTAGGCCGCCTTGCGGTCCATGTGGTCGCAGATGTAGCCGCCGACGATCGCCGCCACCGCGGTGACGCCGCCCACCATCCAGCCCACGGTCGAAAGCAGGTCGGCGTCCACCTGCCACTCCTTGGCGAGGCTCGAGAACAGCTGCGCCGCCCCGCCGGCGCCCAGCGGCATGACCAGCAGGAACAGGGTCAGCCAGCCCGTGCGCGATTTGCACACCTCCCAGCAGTCGCGGACCACCAGCTGCAGGGTCGAGACGTAGCTGGGGCGCTGCGGCAGCGGCGTCGCCTTGGGCGCGAAGAGCAGGCCCAGTGCGCAGGCGGCGCACAGGCCCCCAATGACGACCCCCGACAGCGGCAGCGAGTGGCTGTGGGCGGCGATCCATAACCCCGCGCCGCCGCCGATCCCTGCGCCGCCGAGGTTCCCCGCCTGGCTCCAGCCGCCGGCCGCGCCCCGTTGCGCCGGCGAGGTGTCGTGGGCCATCAGGCTGTCGGCCGCCATGCCCTGGAAGGTCGCGGCGATGCTGATCACTGTCGAGAGCGCCGTCAGCGCGCCCACCGAGCCGTAACCGACGGGCAGGAAGCCGGAGATCGCCACGCAGGGCGCGATCGCCGCCATCGCCAGCAGGTACCAGGCCTTGACGTTCAGCGTGGTGTCGACCAGCGGGGCCCAGAACACCTTCAGCACCTGCGGGGCGAGCGCGATGGTGACGATCAGGCCGAACGCCGCCGTGCTCACCCCGGCCTTGCTGTAGAAATACTCCACCGTGCCGGTGAGAAAGCCGCCCGACGCGCCGAAGGAAAAATACAGGACGAAGAACAGGATCGGGTGGACCGTCCGGGCGCCGGCGGGCTCAATCTGGTGCAAAAACAAGCCCTTCCGGTCCGAGGCGACGTCCCGCAGGCCGCGAGCATGGCTCACGCCCGCAGCCGGCGCAATCGCCGCTGCGGCGCCCCCTTACCGGCGAGGCGGCGCGCGTCTATGAATTGGGCAGGGGCAGGGCGCTTCGTGGCGCACGCCCCGGTCCGGGAGGCCTGGTTGGATCGCATCGTCATCACCGGCGGAGCCCGGCTGGAGGGGGTGATCCCCATTTCAGGCGCCAAGAACTCCGCCATCAAGCTGATGGTGGCGAGCCTCCTGACCGACCAGCCCCTGCGGCTCACCAACATGCCGCGCCTGGCCGACACCCGCTTCCTCGGCCGCCTGCTGCAGCGGCTGGGCGTGGTGGTGGAGGAGCGCGACGGCGCGGCGGGTCCGCAGACCATCCTGACCACGCCGGAGATCGTCTCGGCCATCGCCCCCTACGACCTGGTCCGCCAGATGCGGGCCTCGTTCAACGTCCTGGGGCCGCTCTTGGCGCGCACCGGCCAGGCCAAGGTCTCGCTGCCCGGCGGCTGCGCCATCGGCGCTCGGCCGGTGGACCTGCATCTGATGGCGCTGGAGGCGTTGGGTGCGCACATCGACCTATCGGAGGGCTATGTCTACGCCCAGGCGCCGCGCGGCTTGAAGGGCGCGCAGATCAACTTCCCCAGCGTCTCGGTGGGCGCCACCGAGCACGCCTTGCTGGCCGCCGTGCTGGCCCACGGCGAGACCGTGATCGGCAACGCCGCCTGCGAGCCGGAGATCGCCGACCTCGCCGCCTGCCTGGTCAAGATGGGCGCGCGCATCGAAGGCGCCGGATCGCCGCTGATCCGGGTGATCGGCGTCGCCCAGCTCGGCGGCGCCACCCACGAGGTGACCCCTGACCGGATCGAGACCGGCACCTACGCCCTGGCGGCCGCGATGGCCGGCGGCGACGTCCGTCTCACCCGCACCCGCGCCGACCTGATCGAGGCGCTGCTCGGCAAGATGGAGGAAGCGGGGGTGGAGGTGCATCGGCTGAACGACGGGCTGCGGGTGAAGCGCAACGGCGGCCGGCTCGCCGCCGTCGAGATCACCACCGACCCCTATCCCGGCTTCGCCACCGACCTGCAGGCCCAGTTCATGGCCCTGATGACGCTGGCCGACGGCGAGAGCGTGATCCGCGAGACCATCTTCGAGAACCGCTTCATGCACGCCCCCGAGCTGGCGCGGCTGGGGGCCGACATCAGCGTCTCCGGCGGCGAGGCCCGGGTGAGGGGGGTCGAGCGGCTGATCGGGGCGCCGGTGATGGCCACCGACCTGCGCGCCTCGGTGGGCCTGGTGATCGCAGCCCTGGCGGCGCGCGGCGAGACGGCGGTCAACCGCGTCTACCACCTCGACCGCGGCTTCGAGCGGCTGGAGGAGAAGCTGTCGGGCGTCGGCGCCAACGTGCGGCGGCTGACCGGCGAGGGCGCCGAGCCCGGGGAGGGCGAGTGAGCAAGGGCGAGCCGCTCAGGCTGCTGGCCGAGGACGCCGAGGACCTGGCGGTGATCTCCGCGGCGCTGCAGGACGCGGTGGCCAAGGTCGGCGACATCGAGTGGGACCCCAAGGGCCGCAGATTCACCCTGGCCCTCAACCGCTTCCGCTGGGAGGCGCCGGGCGTGCTGCTGAGCGAGCGGGTCCGCGCCGGGCTGCAGTTCGGCTCGGTGCTGGCGGTGAAATCGCGCAACCTGCGCCGCGAGCCGGCCGACGCGGTGGTCGAGCTGCTGGCGTTGAGCTTCGAGCCCGGCGAGCCGCCGGGCGGCGACATCCGCCTGGCCTTCGCCGGTGGCGGCGACGTGATGCTCACGGTCGAGTGCGTCGACGCGGCGCTGGCCGACATCTCCCCGCCCTGGCCGACGCCGAGCACCCCAGCGCACGAGGAATAGTTGGACGCCTGCGGCCCAGCGTCAGCCGGCGCTCACTGCGAAAGCCAGTACATCATCGACGCGTTGGGCCGCACGACGAAGCATTGCCGGTTGAGGTTGTACTTGTGGATGATGCCGGCCGCCTCATCCGCGGCGGCGTGGTCGCCGGCGTAGTCGAGCAACCAGTTGGCGCCGTCGACGACTTTCCAGCGGCCGCCGACGAATTTCGCCTGAGTGGTCGCCGGCGTAAGGTCGATGCAGTCCTGACGGGGCATCCCGCTTGATGGCACGGAAGCGCCAGTCTTCCAGTACATCATCGACGGATCCGGACGCTTCACGAAGCATTGCTCGGTGAAGTGATAGTGGCGGATCACATTCGCCGCGCGATGCGCCGCCGCCGCGTCGGCGCCGTAATCGAGCATCCACATCGAGCCCTGGACGACTTTCCAGTCCCCGCCCACCTGGGCCGCGGTGACGGCCGAGGGGTCGAAGGCGATGCAATCTTCCGCCAGAGCCGGCGCCGCAAGCGCCGTCGCTGCGAAGCACAGGGCTGCGAAGCTGCAGCCGTAGGTCATCGTTTGCAATCTCATGAAGCGTCTCCGTTGTCACGGCGGTGACCGCCGAAGGGGTCCCACCGACTAACCCCTGGAAACATACGCTACACGGTGAAGCTGTGTAAGCGGCGGCTTGGCGCCGACGTCAGGGAGACGCCGGCGCCGCTCACTCAATGGTGGCAGCGGTGGGGGTGATGGTGCCACCAGCAAACGTGGTGGTGCGGATGCGCATCCGCCGTCGTGGCCACTGACGCGAGCGCCATGGCCGCGATCATCCCCGCAAGAATCGTCCTCATTTTGCTCTCCTGATTGTCGAGACAGCCGCGAGCGTAAGGGACCACCGTTCTGGTGAACAGCGAATGAATTGTTGCAGTCCGATTCCGCGCGGCCGCCTGGGCCGCGCCGGGATCGCCGAAGAAACTCGTTGCGTTTCCGCCCCGAGCCGGCAAATCCGCGCCATGCGCCGCTTCGACTTCTCCGATCCCGACTTCGACGCCGCGTTCGATGCGTTCCTGGCCGAGGGCCGCGGCTCGCCGGCGGATGTGGACGCGGCTGTCGTCGGGGTGATCGAGGCGGTGCGGGCCGAGGGCCTGGCGGCGGTGCTGCGCTACACCGAGCGCTTCGACCGCGTCCGGCTGGACGAAGCCTCGATCCAGGTGACGCCGCGGGAGATCCAGGCCGGGGTGGACGCCTGCCCGGACGAAGTGAAGGGCGCCATCGCCTTCGCCGCCGCCCGCATCCGGGCCTACCACGCCCGCCAGCGGCCCGAGGATGCGCGGTTCATCGACGAGGCCGGCGTGCAGCTCGGCTGGCGCTGGACGCCGCTGGCGGCGGTGGGGATCTACGTGCCTGGCGGCCGGGCGGCCTACCCGTCGACGGTGCTGATGAACGCCGTGCCGGCGCGGGTGGCGGGGGTGGAGCGGATCGCCATGGTGACGCCGCCGGGCCGGCTGGAGCCGGCGGTGCTGGCGGCGGCGCGTGAGGCCGGGGTCACCGAGATCTGGCGGATCGGCGGGGCCCAGGCCTGCGCGGCGCTGGCCTACGGCGCCGGGCCGATCGCGCCGGTGGACAAGATCGTCGGCCCCGGCAACGCCTACGTCACCGCCGCCAAGCGCCGGCTCTACGGCGTGGTCGGCATCGACGCCCTAGCCGGGCCGTCGGAGATCGTGGTGGTGGCCGACGGCCTCAACGATCCGGCCTGGATCGCCGCCGACCTGCTCTCCCAGGCCGAGCACGACCCCGACGCCCAGTCGATCCTGATCACCGACGATGCGGCTTTCGCCGATCACGTCGCCGCCGAGATCGAGCGGCAGTTGCCGCTGCTGGCCACCGGCGCGGACGCCACCGCCTCCTGGCGCGACCATGGCGCCATCGTCGTCGCGCCGCTGGACGAGGCGCCCGGCCTCGTCGACCGCATCGCTCCCGAGCATGTGGAGTTCGCCATCGAGGATCCCGAGCGGCTGGCGGGCCGGGTCCGCCACGCCGGCGCGATCTTCCTCGGCCGCTACGCCCCCGAGGCGCTGGGCGACTACGTGGCCGGCTCCAACCACGTCCTGCCCACCAGCGGCGCGGCGCGCTTCTCGTCTGGCCTGTCGATCTACGACTTCCTCAAGCGCACCTCGATCATCGCCTGCGACGCTGCCGCCTTCCAGGTGCTGGCCGGCCCCACCGAGGCCCTTGCCATCGCCGAGGGCCTGCCGGCCCACGCCCGCAGCGTCTCCATCCGCCGCAATCCCCGAGGGGGATCATGAGCGGCGAGCATCGCCTGCAGAGCGTGGACCTGGACGAGCACTCGCTGTCGGCGGCCTCGCGCGACCAGGAGCAGGAGCGGCAGATCGCCATCTTCGACCTCTTGGAGGACAACCGCTTCGTCCCCGAAGGCGCCGAGGGCGGTCCCTACGCGCTGAAGATATCGCTGATCGAGAACCGCCTGGCGCTCGACATCACCGGGCCGAGCTACCAGCGCCGCCACATCCTTTCGCTGTCGCCGTTCCGCAGCGTGGTGCGCGACTACGCGATGATCTGCGACAGCTACTACCAGGCGATCCGCAACGCGACGCCGCAGAAGATCGAGACCTTGGACATGGGCCGCCGCGCCCTCCACAACGAGGGCTCGGAGCTGCTGAAGGCGCGCCTGGCCGGCAAGGTCGAGACCGACGCCGACACCGCCCGGCGGCTCTTCACCCTGATCTGCGCCCTGCACTGGCGGGGCTGAGCAGCGATGGCGCCCGAGCCGACCCCTGGGCTTCCCGGCTCAGTGCTTTTCACCTGCAACTTCAACCGCGTCCGCTCGCCGATGGCCGAGGGGCTGATGAAGCTGCTGTTCGGCCAGCGGGTCTACGTCGACAGCTGCGGCCTGAAGCGCGACGACGACGGCGACGGACCCGATCCCTTCGCCGCGGCGGTGATGGACGAGCTGGGCGCCGATCTCTCGGGCCACCATCCCAAGACCTTCGACGACCTGGAGGAGGGGTCGTTCGACCTGGTCGTCTCGCTGACCCCCGAGGCCCAGCACCGCGCCGTGGAGCTGGCCCGCCACCACGCCGTCGACATCGAGTATTGGCCGACCCACGACCCGACCCTCGCCATGGGCTCCAGAGAGGCGGTGCTCGAGGCCTACCGCGAGACTCGCGACGCGCTGGCGGCGCGTATCCGCGAGCGTTTCGGCAAGCCGGCGACGTTCGGGGGATGATGCGCCCAGCGTCATCGCGTATGTTGCAGGCCTGTCGCGGCGGACCTTCCCTGAGTCTCGGAAACCAGGCGCCGGCCGAGGCACCCGCGGGCGCGTCGCCCGAACCTGTGAGGCGCCATGGCCAAAGAAGAATTGCTGGAGTTCCCGGGCACGGTCAGCGAGTTGCTGCCCAACGCCACTTTCCGCGTGAAACTGGACAACGAACACGAGATCATCGCCCACACCGCCGGCAAGATGCGCAAGAACCGCATCCGCGTGCTCGCCGGCGACAAGGTGCTGGTGGAAATGACGCCCTATGATCTCACCAAGGGGCGCATCACCTATCGATTCAAATAGCCCAAGCAGATGGCCGTGAGCCCGGGCCCGCGGCTCGTGCTGGCCAGCGCCAGCCCGCGCCGGCTGCTGCTGCTGGCCCAGATCGGCCTCGCGCCCGACCTCATCCTCCCCGCCGAGATCGACGAGACGCCACTGGCCGGCGAGACCGCGCGCCTGCTGGCGCTGCGCCTCGCCAGGGCCAAGGCCGCGGCCGTGGCGACCATCCACCCGGACGCCTTCGTGCTGGCCGCCGACACCGTGGTGGCCGTCGGCCGCCGGCTGCTCGGCAAGCCCGAGGACGCCGCCGACGCCGGGCGGATGCTGGCCTTATTGTCCGGCCGGGCCCACAGAGTGCTGACCGCCGTCGCCGCGGTCGCGCCGGGCGGCCGCGCCGGCGCCCGCCTCTCGGAGACCCGCATCCGCTTCAAGCGCATCACACCCGGCGAGATCGCCGCCTACCTCGCCAGCGGCGAGTGGGAGGGCAAAGCCGGCGCCTATGGCGTCCAGGGCCGCGCCGGCGCCTTCGTCATGACGCTGAACGGCTCGTACACCGGCGTCGTCGGCCTGCCGCTCTACGAGACCCGGGCGCTGCTGACCGGCCTGGGATGGCCCGGCGCATGACCGAGCGCCGCGGCTATCTCGATGTGGGCGTGGGCGAGACGCGGGGCGTCGTCACCCTCGATGGCCGGCCCGAGCGGCTGCTGATCGCCCGGGGCGGCGACGTCGCCTGCCAGGTCCTGGGCGCCGAGGCGATCGGCCGGGTGCGCAAGGTCGAGCGGCAGCTGGCCCTGGCCTTCGTCGACCTGGGTGAGGGCCCGGACGGGGTGCTCAACCTGCGCCCCGACATGGCCCGCATCGCCGAGGGCCAGGCGCTGGCGGTGGAAATCCGCACCGAGGCCCGCGCCGGCAAGGGCGCCTCGCTGCGGCTGATCGGCGAGGCCGAGGGCCCGCCGCGGCTGCTGGCCGCCCCGCCCGGCGTCGAGTCCGAGCTGATCGCCCTCGCCCCGCACCACCCCCTCGTCACCGGCCACGCCGCCCGCGCCACCTGCGACGCCGCCGAGGCCGAGGCGCTGGCCACGACCTTCCCGCTGCCCGGCGGCGGCAGCCTCGCCATCGAGCGCACCCGCGCCCTCGTCGCCGTCGACGTCGACCTGGGCGAGCGCCCCGGCGGCGACGCCAAGCGCGCCACCCGCGCCGCCAACTTCGCCGCCCTCACCGCCGCCGCCCGGCTGCTGCGGCTGAAAGGCGAGGGCGGGCTGGTGGTGATCGACCTGGCCGGCCGCGGCCACGACGGCCCGGCGCTGCTCACCGGCGCCCGCAACGCCTTCGCCCCCGACAACCCCGGCGTCGCCATGGGACCGATCAGCCGCTTCGGCACGCTCGAGCTCACCGTTCCGCGCCGCCGCCGCTCGGTCCTCGACCGCCTCGAGGGCGAGAGCGGCCAGCTCACCGCCCAGACCCTGGCGCTGCGCCTTGTCCGCGCCGTCGAGCGGGAAGCCGCCGCCAACCCCGGCGCCCGTATCGCCGCCCGCGCCGCCCCCGATGTCGCCGAGGCCGCGGGCGCCTATCTGAAGGCGCTCAGCGACCGGTTCGGCGCGCGCCTCGAGCTCGCGGCCGACGCCGCCCGGCCGCGGGAGGCATTCGAGGTCGCGGCCCAGTGAACGAACCCCCCCAGCGCCAGATGCGAGCCCGCAAGTGCGCCGTCTGCGGGCGCCCCGCCGAGCCGGCCTTCAGCCCCTTCTGCTCACGGCGCTGCGCCGACCTCGACCTGCAGCGCTGGCTCACCGGCGGCTACGTCGTGCCGGGCACGGACGACGAGAACGAGGCCGCCATCCCGGGCCGCTGGGACGACGAAGCCTGACCGGCCCTGGCTGGACGCGCGCCCCCGCCTCACCTATAGACGGCCCTCCTTCGGCCAAGGCCAGGGCCTGGGTAGCTCAGTCGGTAGAGCAGCGGATTGAAAATCCGCGTGTCGGTGGTTCGATTCCGCCCCCAGGCACCATTTCTCAATGAATTCAAACCGTTAGGCCTAATATTGACCGCCGCGAGGCGGTCGTTTCTTACGGTCTCTTTCCGCTCCAACGTGAAAATAATCAATAAATACAGTTAGAGCGGATTCCGGTCAGTCGGCATCGTATCCGCAGCTGGTGAAGTAGTTGTTGGTTGCCGAGCCCGCGAGCCAGGCGGCGGCGGCGCCGAGGGCGGTGTTCCCCGGCGCCAGCCCGCTGTTGTTTCCACCGTTCCAGGAGGCGCCGCCCAAGGCGCCCGAGGCCAAAGTCGTCATCATCATCGGCCCCGTGCCCGCTATCGACGAGGGGCAGGAGGCGCCCGCCGGCGAGCGCCAGGAGGAGCCCTGCCTGTGAACCGGAGGCCTGGGCGCCGATGAAGGTTTCGGAAGGGACAGGCGACACTTCGAGCTGTCGCCGAAGCGACCCGGAAGTAGTGTGCGTCCCCACTTTTCCCAGCAAGGGTCTTGGACATGACCCTTCCAGGATGACTCGACCGACGTGGGCCTCGGCCAGTTCCAGCATGCGGGTGAGGGCGCCCTCGACGACGAGGCGCACGGCGCCGGCGCCGCGTCCGTCGGGCCGCCCCTCGCAGATGGGGATGACGGCGTCGATCTGGCCGAAGTCGGCGATCGCCCGCTCGCACATCGCCGCCACGGCGCCGGCGTCGGCCACGTCGGCCGGGTAGATCTCGGCGCGCACGCCGAGGGCGCGTGCTTCGTCGGCCACCTCGCGCGCGGCGGCCTCGTTGCCGGCGTAGTTGATCGCGACGTTCGCCCCTTCGCTGGCGAAGCGCAGCGCCACCGCCCGCCCGATGCCGCGGCCGCCGCCGGTCACCAGCGCCGTGCGCCCTTCGAGCTTGCCCATCGCCGTCGCCTCGCTTCCGATCGCTCCGGCGCCGGCTTAAGCCTTGCGGCGGGCGTCGAACAAGGGCGGTGTGAGCGCGCCGTGGGTCCGGGCCGGCGCGGTCTCGAAGGGGGGCATGAGACGGGATGTCGGAGAACCGCAGCGATCCGATCGGGACGGGCAGACCCTGGGTGCTGGGGATCATCGGCGGCTCGGGGCTCTACGAGATCGACGGCCTGGAGGACCAGCGCTGGGTGGAGCTGGCGTCGCCCTGGGGCGCGCCGTCGGACGCGGTGCTGCACGGGGTGCTGGAGGGTGTCGAGGTGCGCTTTCTGCCGCGTCATGGTCGCGGCCACCGGCTGTCGCCCAGCCACCTGAACTACCGGGCCAACATCGACGTGCTGAAGCGCGCCGGCGTCACCGATGTGCTCAGCCTGTCCGCGGTGGGCTCGCTGCGCGAGGCGCTGAGCCCTGGCTCGTTCGTGGCGGTGGACCAGTTCATCGACCGCACCTTCGCCCGCCAGAAGAGCTTCTTCGGCGAAGGGCTGGTGGCGCATGTGTCGATGGCCGACCCGGTCTGTCACCGCCTGACCGCGCTCGCCGTCGCGGCCGCCATGGACGCCGGGGCCGACGTCACCGCCGGCGGGACCTACCTCGCCATGGAAGGTCCGCAGTTCTCCACCCGGGCCGAGAGCCGGCTCTACCGGTCGTGGGGCTGCGACGTGATCGGCATGACCAACATGCCGGAAGCCAAGCTCGCCCGCGAGGCCGAGCTGCCCTACGCCTCGCTGGCCATGGTCACCGACTACGACGCCTGGCGGACGGGCGAGGCCGACCCCGTCGAGATCGCGCACGTGCTGGCGGTCATGCACGCCAACGCCGCGCTGGCCAAGGGGGCGCTGCAGCGCCTGTGCGCGGCGCTGGCCGGGACGCCGCGCGCGGCCAGCCCGATCGACACGGTGCTCGACACCGCGCTGGTGACCGCGCCCGAGCACCGCGACCCGGCGCTGCTGGCCAAGCTGGACGCCGTCGCCGGCCGCGTGCTGGCTTAGCCCGCGCCGGCGCTACCGCATCATCGCCGCGACATTGCCGCCGTCGACGGTGAAGACGCCGCCGGTGGTGGCCTGGGCGAGCGCGGCGGAGACGAAGGCCTGGGCGACGTCCGCGGCCGTCACTTCGCGCCCGAGCAGGTTGCCGGCCATGTACTGCGCCTCGCTGACGCCCCTGGCCGCCGCGCGGGCGGCGATGGCGGGCGCGTCCAGCAGGCCGGAGCGGATGCGGTCGGCGTTGACCGCGTTCACCCGCACGCCCTCCGCGCCCAGCTCCAGCGCGTACTGGCGCATCAGGGCCAGCAGCGCCGCCTTCGCCGTCCCGTAGGCGCCGAAGTCGGGCCCGGGGTTCACCGCCTGCTTGGAGACGTTGAACAGCAGCGCGCCGCCGCGGCGCTGGGCGCGCAGGACCCTCAAGGCCGCCTGCGCCACGTGCTGGTGGCCGAAGAAGTTGAGCTCGAACGAGCGGCGCAGCTCGGCTTCGGGGAGGTCCGCCATGGCGCCGGTGACGGCAGCGCCGGCGTTGGACACCACCACGTCCAGCCCGCCGAACCGCGCGGCGATGGCCTCGAAGGCGGCGCGCACCGACGCCGGGTCGGTGACGTCGCAGGCCAGCGCCAGCGCCGCGCCGCCCACGCTCTGGCCCGCCCGCGTCGCTGCGGCGCCGTCGAGGTCCAGCAGCGCCACTTCCGCCCCCTCGGCGGCGAAGGCCCGCGCGGTCGCAGAGCCGATGGCGCCGGCCGCGCCGGTCACCGCGACGACGTGGCGCGCCAGGCGCTTCTCCGCCGTCTTGCCCAGCTTGGCCTGCTCCAGCGACCAGTATTCCATGTCGAAGAGGTCGGCCTCGCCCACCGGCTCGAAGCGCCCGACGGCCTCGGCGCGCAGCAACGTCGCCGCCCACGCCTCGCCCACGTCGGCGGCGACGGCCGCGTCCGCCGCGCTGCGCCCGATGCCAGCTAGCCCGAGACCCGGGATCGCCGCCAGGCGCGGCAGCGGGTCGAGTCTTTGCTTGCCGCCGGTGCGCGCGGCGTGGCGCTCGAAGTAGGCGCGGTAGTCTTGGGCGAACCGCTCCAGCGCCGCCGCCGCCCCGGTCCGCCAATCCGCCGCGTCCGCCGGCGGCAAGACGACCGGGCCGGCCTTGGTGCGGATCACGTGATCGGGGGTCGAGACGCCGCGGCGGGCCAGCTCCGGCAGGTCCGCCCGGTCCGCCAGCTGGCGCACCTCAGGCCCGCTTCGCAGATCGAAGATCCACCGCTCGGGGGGGCCGAACGACGCCGCGAGGCGCGCCAGTTCGCCGCGGAGCACCGGCAGGCATTGCGACGCCTGCGGCGAGGCCGGCGCGGACGGAGCGGGCAGGGCGATCGGCCCCAGCGCCGGCGCGCGCGCCGCGATGAAGCGCTCGGACGCGTCCACCAGCGAGATCATGCGCTCGTAGCTCTCGCGCGCCGTCTCGCCGAACGTGAGCACGCCGTGCTTCAGCAGGATCAGCCCCTCGACGTCCGGGTTCGCCTCCCATGCCTCGATCGCCGCCTTGGCCAGGGCGAAGCCGGGCATGATGTAGGGCACGCACGCCACCCGCTCGCCCCAGACCTCCCGCGCCAGCGCCTCGGCCCCGGGCTGGTCCACCAGCGCGCAGACGGCGACGGCGTGGGTGTGGTCGACGAAGCGGTGCGGCAGGAAGGCGTGCAGCAGCGCCTCCACCGAGGGGTTGGGCGCCGCCGAGTCGAGCAGGTTCTGCCGCAGGGCGTTGACCATGTCCTCGTCCGACAGGGCCTGCAGCCGGCGCAGCTGCAGCAGCGGCGCGCGGCGGACGGCGGGGTGGCCGGCCGGCTCGATGGTGGCCAGGTCCCAGCCCGACCCCTTCACCCGCAGCACCTCCACCGGCTCGCCGTAGAGGTCGCGCGCCGTAGTCTTGACCGAGGTGTTGCCGCCGCCGTGCATCACCAGGGCGGGCTCGCGGCCGAGCAGGCGCGCGGAATAGATGCGCTGTCCCACATCCTCGTTCTCGCCGTGCGCGGCATAGTGGGCCGCCGCTGCCTCGGCCCACTGGTCGGACCACAGGCTAAGCATCAGGCGGCCCAGGCGCCGGCGTGTTCGGGGAAGAGCGCGGCCAAGCCCGTCGCCGGGGCGATCCCGCGCTCGGTGATGACGCCCCCGGTGACCAGGCGCGCCGGCGTCACGTCGAAGCCCCAGTTCGCGGCCGGCGATCCGGCCGGCGTCACCCGCACGCGCTCCACCCGGCCGTCGCGGGCGAGGCCGCTCACATGCGTCACCTCGTCCTCGCCGCGCTCCTCGATGGGGATCTCGCGCAGGCCGTCCGACAGCGTCCAGTCGATCGTGGAAAGCGGCAAGGCGGCGTAGAAGGGCACGCCATTGTCGGCCGCGGCCAGCGCCTTCAGGTAGGTGCCGATCTTGTTGCACACGTCGCCAGTCCGGGTGGTGCGGTCGGAGCCGACCAGCACCAGGTCGACGCGGCCGTGCTGCATCAGGTGGCCGCCGGCGTTGTCGACGATCACCGTGTGCGGCACGCCCTCCTGGCCCAGCTCCCACGCCGTCAGGCTGGCCCCCTGGTTCCGCGGCCGGGTCTCGTCCACCCAGACGTGCACGGGCAACCCCGCCCGTTGGGCCTTGTACACCGGCGCCAGCGCCGTACCCCAGTCGACCGCAGCCAGCCAGCCGGCGTTGCAGTGGGTGAGCACCTCGACGCGGTCGCGGCCGGAGCGGGCGAGCGCATCGCGGATCACCACCTCGCCGTGGCGGCCGATGGCCTCGCAGGCGACGGCGTCCTCATCGGCGAGCGCGGCCGCCTCGGCGAAGGCGACGTCCGCCCGCTCGGACGCCGGCGCCGGCAGGATCGCCGCCGCCAGCCGCTCCAGCGCCCAGCGGAGGTTGACCGCGGTGGGCCGCGTCACCGCCAGCGCCGCGGCGGCGGCGCGAACCCCGGCGTCCGTGGCGTCCTCGCGCATGGCCAGGGCCATCCCGTACGCCCCGGTGGCGCCGATCAGCGGGGCGCCGCGGACGATCATGTCGGCGATCGCCCGCTCAGCGTCCGAGCGCGAGCGCAGCTCGACGATCTCGAATGCGTGGGGCAGGCGGGTCTGGTCGATCACGCAGACCGCGCCGTCGCTGGTCCAGATCGTACGGTGTTCCCGGCCGCCCACGCGCATTGCGCACTCCCGTGACCCGACACCTAGCAACGGAAGGCCGGCGGGGGAACCGGCCCCGAGCGTCAGCGGGCGCGCGCGGTGCGCCACAGCGGCGAGGCCAGGCCGATCAGCGGGGTCGCCGCCATGCCGGCCGCGGCCAGCAGCAGCGTCTCGCGCGGACCGAGCCAGGCGCCCAGCGCCCCGCCGGTCAGCGCGCCGGCGACGCCCGCCAGCCCCTGGCCGGTGGCGAAGGCCCCGGCGGCGCGGCCCAGCGCGTCGTTCGCCAGCACGGTCTGGCGCAGCGTCACCTGGCCGATCTGCGACACCGCGCGGACCGCGTCGCCCGCCAGTTGCCCGAACATCAGGAAGCCCATCGCCAGCAGCGGCGGGCCGTGGGCTAGGGGGGTGACGAGGGCGATGAGGCCGCCGAGGAACGCCGAAACCACGATCGCGCGCCCCGCTCCCAGGCGCCGGGTGAAGGCCGGGGCGATCGTCGCGCCGATCAGCCCCCCGACGCCGCCGGCGGCGATGGTGAGGCCGAGCTGGGTGGTGTCCAGCGCCAGCCCCCGCAGCGCGAACAGGATGTAGAGGGCGCCGAAGAACCAGCCGAAGAAGTCGCCCATCACCGCCATCAGCCAGATCGGCCGCACCAGCGGGTGCGCCAGCACGATGCGCAGGCCCGCCAGCGGGTTGGCGCCGACCGGCGCGGCCGGCGCCTCGTCAGCGGGCGCCTGCGGCCTCGGCGCAATGGCGAACAGGAAGACGGCGGACCCCAGGTAGGTCACGGCGCTGACCGCGATGGCGATCGGGGCGGTCAGCCACTTGAACAGCACCCCGGCGATGGCCGGCCCGCCCACCTCGGCGACGGCGTCGGTGGCGGCGAGCCTGGCGTTGCCGTCCGCCAGCTGGCCCTCATCGATCAGGCTGGGCAGGTAGGCGTGGTCGGCGACGTCGAAGACCACCGTCAGGGCGCTCGTCGCCACCATCGCCAGGCCGAGCTCGGCCACGGTGAGCCGGCCCCAGATCGCCACGGCCGGGACCGCCAGCATCACCGCCGCCCGACCGAGATCGGCGCCGATCAGCAGGGCGCGCCGGGGCAGCCGGTCGGCCATCGGGCCGGCGATCATGCCGCCGAGGGCGTAGGCGCCGAGGCCGAGGGCGGCCAGCACGCCCATCGCCTCGGGCGAGGCCTTCAGCATCAACACGGCCGTCATCGGCAGCCCCTCGCGGGCCGCGCGGGCGCCGAAGCCCGACACCGATTGCGCGGCCCAAAGTTTCATGAAGTCGCGATGCCGCCAAAGGCTCGCTGCGCGCCCGGTCATCCGATCCCCCTGGCTGGAGGAGGCTCAGTCGACCGGCCCCGGCCACGGATCAATTGAATATTGTGCGTCGCCCGCGGCGACTAGGGGCCGCCGGCGCGCGCCGATCATCCCGTCGGCGGGGGCGGCTCGGGCGCGTTCAGTTGACGAGGCGGTCCAAACTTCCTCCAGCCACGATACGAAGTTCTTGATCGAACCGCAGGCAGATTCGACGGCCTGTGGGGCGCCTGGCCATGCTGCAGCGCGATACTACGACGTTGCAGAATCGGCCCAAAGCCAAGCCGTGGCTGACAATCAAGCAATGGTGCGCCGCAAACGAGCCGCAACCGTCGCGGTTCTGTCGCCAAACAGCGATCGGCCACGCCCTCTTGACGGTGAGATTTGGGATTGCCAAAGGACCCGAGCCGCAAGTCTAACAAAGCGGTAAGGACTTGCCGCTGGGCGCTCCGGCGGCAGGTCCCCAAAAAAGCGCCATCGACACGTAAGCTTCGTAAGGCCGGCTAATGAGATTGGATCGAAGCGGTGTGACGGCAAGGGCGCGGCGACTTGGGCTTTGGAATTGCGACGTCGCCCCCGGCGGCAGCGCGCCGGGCCTTCAGCTAGGGCGGACGGCCGCCCCGCGCAGGGATTCCTTCGGGTCCTAGGGCGAGCAAGACCAAAGAGCAGGAACTGGCGAAACGATGCTTCACAACAGACGAACCACTCCCATTCTGGCCCTCTTCGGCGCGCTCGCGCTGTTGACGGCGGGGATGTCCGCCGCGCCCGCGTTCGCGCAGTCGGCCACCAACGCCCCGGCCACGCCCGCGCCGGCTGCGGCCACCCCGGCCCCGGAGGCGGCGCCCGCCCCATCGGCTAGCGACGCGGCCGAGACCGCCCGCGTCGGCGGCGCCAACGCCGGCCACCTCAATCCGTGGGAGATGTTCCTCTCCGCGAGGCTCGTGGTGCAGATCGTCATGGTGCTGCTGGCGGCCTGCTCGCTGTTCTCCTGGACGATCCTGATCATCAAGATCTTCGAGTTCGCGGGGATGAACCGGGTGACCAACCGGTTCCTGGAAACCTTCCGCGGCGCCAAGTCGATCTCGGACATGGGCAAGATCGCCGAGGCCGAGGAGTTCGCCGGCAATCCGCTGGCCGACATGGCGGCGGCCGCGGCCGCCGAGGTGGAGCTGTCGCGCCAGGCCGGCCTGCACGTGGCCGGCGAGCACCGCGACACCACCATCATCCGCGCCCAGAGCGCGGTGAGCGCGGTCCAGGCCTCCCTGGCCCGCCGGCTCTCGGGCGGGATGCAGTTCCTGGCCACGGTCGGGTCGACCGGCCCCTTCGTCGGGCTGTTCGGCACCGTCTACGGGATCATGGACTCGTTCATCGGCATCGCGAACACCAACACCACCAACCTGGCGGTGGTGGCCCCCGGCATCGCCGAGGCGCTGCTGGCGACCGGTCTCGGCCTCTTTGCGGCCATCCCGTCGGTGGTGTTCTACAACTACTTCCAGACCCAGATCACCTCCTATGGCTCGCGCACCGAAGGCTTCGTGGCCGAGTTGATGAATGCGATCTCGCGTCAGCTCGACAAAGGAGCGTAACGCTCTATGGCCGCCAAACTCTCAGGGCCCGGCGGCGGCAAGTACGACGTCGAGATGAACCACAGCATCAATGTCACGCCCTTCGTGGACGTGATGCTGGTGCTCCTGATCATCTTCATGGTCGCCGCGCCGCTGGCCTCGGTCACCATCAAGGTCGCGCTGCCGACGGCCAACGCGAAGCCGCAGCCGAAGCCGGACAAGATCGTCTACATCTCGATCAAGGAGAACGGCGACCTGTTCATCGGCGACTTCCCCACCGACCTGTCGGAATTGCCGGATGCGCTGCGTCTGGCCATGGGGGTCGCGCCCGGCGCCCAGACCACCGAGCGGGTGTTCATCCGCGGCGACCAGAACGTCGAGTACGGCAAGTTCCTCGATGTGATGAACACCTTGCAGGACAACGGGTTCTATAGCGTGGCCCTGGTGGGTGAGGACCGGTCGGGAGTGAAACCGAAACCATGACCGACATCGATATCGCCCACCCGGCGCACAATCCGTTCGACATCCCGCGCTCCAACCGGCGCACCGTGCCGCTGTTCATCGGCGCCTTCGCCGCGGCGCTGCTGTTCAACTTCCTGATCTTCTATTTCGCCGGCACCTCGAAGTTCAAAGCCAACTACAAGACCTATTCCGACGAGAAGGAGGTGGTGAACATCCTGCACCCGCCTCCGCCGCCGCCGCCGCCCCCGCCGCCGCCGCCGCCGCCCAAGGTGGTGGCCAAGCCGCCGCCGATCCAGCCCCGGCCTCCGGTGGCCGCACCGCCCAACATCGCCCCGCCGCCGCCGCTGAACATCGCGCCGGTGGCCCACCCGGCGCCGCCGCCGCAGGCCCCGCCGGTGGTGACCCCGGAGCGGCCGCCGCCGCCTCGGCCGACCGTGGTCAGCCAGCCTGACTGGTCGCACCGTCCCGACGCCGACGACCTGGCCCGGCTCTATCCGGACCGGGCGAGCCGGATGAGCGTCAACGGGCACACCGTCATGGTCTGCACCGTCAACGTGAACGGCACGGTCGGCGACTGCGAAGTCACCTCCGAGAACCCGCCGGACTACGGCTTCGGCTCGGCGGCCCTGGCGGCCTCGAAGCTGTTCAAGATGAAGCCGATGAGCCGCGACGGCGTGCCGGTGGCCGGCGGCCACGTCACCATCGGCATGGTCTGGCAGATTCCCAAGGACTAGGGCCAGCGCCCGCTTTTCTTCTTGGCCCCGGAGTTCGGTCTCCGGGGCCGTTTCGTTGCAGCTGTCGGCGCCGGCCTTGATCGCTGGCGCCGCTCCGCTTAAACGACCCCTTCGCGACACGCCGCCTTAGCTCAGTTGGTTAGAGCGCTAGATTGTGGATCTAGAGGTCCTCCGTTCGATCCGGAGAGGCGGTACCATCGTAGCGAGGCGCTCGCCCGCGATCAGGCGGCGGCAAGCGCGAAGTCCTCGATGAGGCGGGTGAGCACCAGCGGCTGATCGCTCTGCACCGCATGGCCGGCGCCCGGCACGACCTCGAGCCGCAGCGAGGGCAACCGGCGGCGCATCTTTGCGACGTCGTCGTCGGTGACGTACTTGGACTCCCCGCCCCGAACCTAGCATCGCTGGACAGGCGATGCGCGAGACATCGTCCCAGAGCCGGGTGAAGTCGCTGGAGGGCCGCGCCACCGGGCCGCCGAACAGGTCGTAGCGCCAGCCCCAGCGGCCGTCCGGCAGGCGCCGGGCGTTGTGGCGCACCCCGCGGCGCACGCCCTGCGCCGATCGATAGGGGCTGAGCGCGATGGCGGCGTCCACCATCGCCTCCAGCGACTCATAGGTCGGCGGACCGCCGATCAGCGCCACCGTGCCGCGGTCGGCGCGCGACATCTGCCGCGACGGGTCATTCACCTGCGGCGTGACATCGACGATCACCGCCTTCTTGACCAGGCTGGGATGCTCGGCCGCCTTCCTGATGGACCTGGGCGAGTTCGGCGGCCTCTTCTCCGGCCCGGCGAAATCCGATCAGGAAGACGTCTTCTACGACTACACCTGGTCGGCCGCGCTCAGGATCGCGGGCGGCGCCGACGAGGTGCTGAAGAACCAGCTCGCCGAACGCGTGCTCGGCATGCCCAGCGAGGTGCGCGCCGCGGCGCTGGCCGAATTCGCTTGACGGCCGGCCGTGTGAGCGCAAGCCGTGCCCCGCCGGACGCCCGCAGGCGCCGAGCGCGTCGGCAAATCTGCGCAAGGGGCTGGGTGAAGTCCGGATGCCGATTGCGGGCGAGCGAGGCGGATCGGTTTTGGGCCGGGCACACGGGAGACTCGGCTCATGCCAGACTTGGTTCGACAGGCGAACGAGGATCGGATGGTGAGAAAGGTGGTGCGAACGGCGTCGGCGATTTCCCGGGTCGGACCCTCCCCGTCCGAGACGCGCCCCGGCGCGCCGTCGATCCGCGCCGGCCAGGTGATCCGAATCCCCAAGACCGCCGAGGTGGTCGCGGCCGACATCCGCAAGATGATCATCCGCGGCGAGATGCAGGAGGGCGACTTCCTGCAGCCGGAAGCGCAGCTGATGGAATATTACGGCACCTCGCGGCCGACCATCCGCGAAGCCTTCCGCATCCTCGAGAACGAGCAGTTCATCAGCGTCACCCGCGGCTCGCGCAGCGGCGCGCGGGTGCATTCGCCGAAGGTCGACAGCGTGGCGCGCTACGCCGGGTTCGCGCTGCAGGCCCAGGGCGCGCTGCTGTCGGACGTCTATCAGGCGCGGCTCGCCGTCGAGCCATTCGCGGCCAGGTTGGCGGCCACCACGCGCAAGTCCGCGGACATCGCCCGGCTGCGCCAGGAGTTGGACAGCGTCACGGCGCTGCTGGAAGCCCACCAGGATGCGGAGTTCCGCGCGGCGGTGGCTCGCCTGCACCTGTCGATCGTCGAATTGGCGGCAAGCCCGACCCTGACCATGATCGCGGCCATGCTGGAGCGGGTGGTCGAGAGCCACCAATGGAAGTTCGTGTCGCGCTCGGCGGACGCGCGGGCCCAATCGCCCGAGGAAGCCATGAAGCGCAACCGCGGCGCGCTGCGCTCCTTCAAGCGGGTGATCGACTTCATCGAGGCGCGGGACGCCGACGGCGCCGAGACCCAGCTGCGCCGCCACATCGAAAACGCCAACGCCACCTGGCTGCACGGCTACGACCAGACGGCGGTCATCGACGTCCTCGACTGAGAGGCCGCCGGCCGAAAAGACAAACAAGGGAAAAAGAAGCGAGGGCGGCGCCGCCGCCACTCGCTCCAGGGACGTCCCTCTAGATTGGAACGCGTGCCGTCAGCCTCGGACAATGAGGCTTGGGAGTGCGAACGACCTGCCGAGATGTATAACCAGGTGGGACAGCAAATGCGAGCCCTCTTAGGGCGCCGCAGTTCGGCTTAGTCCTCGGCCGGCTTGCCGCGCCGCCGCGCAGGGCGGGGCTGGTCGTCGGGCGGCTGGCCGGTGGCCATGGCGTGCAGCAGCGCCGCGGTCGCGTTGACGAGCTGGCTGTGGGTGAAGCCGGAATCGCGCAGCAGCTCGTAGCGCACGCAGATCGACAGCAGGATGCCGACGCACTCGTAGCCGGCCAGGCGCGGCTGC
>Ga0302325_10008794_pt1 | contig 22156 bp, 24 predicted proteins | sample Palsa_T0_2_FD_201948 | JGI IMG/M metagenome (GOLD analysis project Ga0302325, IMG submission 201948) | Peat permafrost microbial communities from Stordalen Mire near Abisko, Sweden - Palsa_T0_2 | ecosystem: Environmental > Terrestrial > Soil > Palsa > Peat permafrost | place: Sweden: Abisko...
CCACCGAGCTTTTCCGCCCATTGCGGCGCGTCCTTTTTGACCGAGAGATCGAGTGCCGGCTCGCGTCCGTTGGCGGCGGCAATCTCGCGCGCGATTGCTTCACCGTAGGTCGCGATCCAGCGCTGCATGAGCCACGGCGGCGTATCGAGCAGCACGGTATCGAGCGCCGCGAGCCGCTCCTTGCCCTCGCGGGTCATCCGGCGGAGCACGGCATTCACCAACCCACGGAAGTGCGATGCGGGGCGATCTTCCTGCGCAAGCCGGACCGAGAGATCGACGGCGGCATGATCCGGCACATCGAGAAACAAAATCTGCGCCGCGCCGAGCAACAGCGCGGTCTCGAGCCGCGGCGCCTTCGCTGGCAGTCCGCGATCGAGAAAAAACTCGAGCAGGTGACGCAAGGTGCCAAGCCGGCGCAGCACCACGGCGACCAGCGCCCTGGTCAGCGCGCGATCGCGATCCGGCAGGGCGGCAAGCGCGGCGCTGTTTTCGCCGCCATCAAGCAACTCATCAAGCGGACGGTTCCGGCGCAGAACACCTTCGACAATGTCGGCCGCAATGCGCCGCACCGCGAGGCCCGGCGTATCGGGCGCGTTTTCTTCGGATTCCGGCTTTGCTTTGCGGGCAGGCTTCACGCGAACAAATTCCTTCTTGCAGTGCGCGCAGGGCTACGCCAAGTCAGGGGCGATGCCAACCGATCCCCCAAACACTTCCAAAGAGCAGACGCCCCACGCCGAAAAACGGCCGCTAACGCCGGAGGCGGAACGCGCGCTCGCTGAAGCCGCCGTCCGGCGCGCCGAGCAGGCGCGCCAACAGGCTGAAGCGTCCAAGGAGCAAGGCGGCCGCGGCGGCCTTGAGCCGACCCGGTACGGCGACTGGGAAAAAGACGGTCTGACCTCGGATTTCTAAGGGCTTTGGCCACTTCGGCAGCAGAAGGCTGCACTCTCTTATTGCTCTTTTTCGGTATTATATACTTGACAAACCAAGAGGGCTAAAATAGGCTAGTTCTATTGGAGAACTGCCATGTCCGTTCTATCTCGCCCCTACTTTCACAGCGTCCCGGCGGCTTACGACTATATGGAAAAAATCCTATGGTCGGATGGCGTCGTTTGCCCCCACTGCGGCACGGTCGGGAACGCCACGAAATTGCAGGGTAAGGCGACGCGTCCGGGCGTGTGGAAATGCAAAGAACGCGTTTGCCGCAAGCAGTTCACCGTCACGGTCAAAACCGTTTTCGAGAGCCGTCATGTCCCGCTGCCGAAAATGCTACAGGCGGCCTACCTCATGTCGTGCTCGAAAAAGGGCGTGAGCGCGCACCAACTGCACCGCATTCTTGGCGTCACCTATAAAACCGCTTGGTTTCTGGCTCACCGCATCCGTGAGGCCATGCGCGACGGCAAGCTAGCGCCCATGGGCGGGGCTGGCGGCATCGTGGAGGTGGACGAAACCTATTTCGGCAAGCAAGAGGACCCGCAGCCATCCGCGCAGCGTAAGGGCCGTCCCTACGTCACCCGTGGGGGTCGCGGAGCCGCTGGCAAGCGGGCTGTGGTTGCTCTTGTAGAGCGCGGTGGACGCGTCCGTTCATTCCATCCGCAGCAAGCCGATGGCCCCACGGTCGCGAAGATCGTGTCTGAAAACATTTCCCGTGAAGCGCGTTTGATGACCGATGATAGTCGTCTCTATATGCGCCCCGGCAAGTCGTTCGCGTCGCATGAAACGGTCACGCATTCGCGCGGTGAATACGTGCGCGGCGACGTACATACGAACACGATTGAAAACTACTTTTCAGTGTTCAAGCGCGGAATGCGCGGCGTGTATCAGCATTGCAGCGAGCAACACTTGCATCGTTATCTCGCTGAATTTGACTTCCGTTATAACCGCCGCTCCGCGCTTGGCATTGAAGATGCGGAGCGCACCCGTAGCGCGCTTGCTGGTATCGTCGGCAAGCGCTTGACCTATCGAAATCCTAACGGCACCGCGGCCAAGTAAGCAGCAGCGTGACGCGGCAAGGCGGCTGGCGGAAAATCAACAGCTTGAGTTCGATTTTGTTAAGTGATTCGCTGTAGAGTCGAAAATGCGGGCGAATTCAAGGGGTTCCACAACCCCTTGAGAACAAATGCGGAATTCACTACATTTAGTACAACGCCAGCGCGTCACAAGCGCGGTGGCCTGATGGTACATTAATCCATCGGACGGGGCGTTGCGCAAGCTTCGCCCCGTTCTAGTGTCTAGTAGGGCAGGTATTTGATCCCGTAGCCGACGATCCGACCGTCCTCGATTCGTCGATGATATTTGTACGGTCCTACAAACTGCATCACGCGTTCGGCGAACGGCGAAAACTGCACAGGCCAGTGACTATGTTGCCGCACAAATTGATGGCTTGGGTGAGCGATTAAATCGCAGAGCTGCAAACCGGCGATGTTGTCCCGCTTCGATTTGAATTTTAATTCCCGGGTTGGTATTTGCTCAGCGATCGTTGTGCTCGTGATGTAGTCCGTTCCGTTTTTTCGGACCTCATCGAAAGCGGATTGCAATTCCTGATCCTGTCTGCCGCGTCGCGCTTCAGGCATGATGTCTCCGGTACTCGTTCGATCAAGTAGAAACCGCGCGTATTTCTCAACCAGGATATCCATCAGATAGTGATATGGATGCATCTTCTTCCAATGGGTCATGCGCCGCATCGCAAGTTTGTCTATGACGATGGTGATAACGCGGAAATCCAGATCTTGAATGTAGCCAATAACGGCATCATCGAAGTCGTCGCTCACAAAAATGTCTCGCAGAATGCCAAAAGGTCCCCGCCGGTTCATGATATCCTTGCGGTGAAAAATCACGCGATTTGACGGAAGATCGAAAAATCGCGCCTTGATCGCGTCTAGCCGTTGTGTTGCTGTGGTGGCGGCGTAACGCTCGCCCATAATGACGCCGGTGAGACTTAGGAATCGATGGCGATCATCATCTGCGTGCAGCAGATCGTCGTCGCCAACCTCATCAAGGAAAAGGCGATAGCGCATGGTGGAAAAATCTCAGGTTCAAAAATTTCGCGAAGCTGCCAAGCAGCTCGACGCTGATGAATCAGAAAAAGGTTTCGATGAAGCGATGCGCAAAATCGGGCGGCATCGTCCAAAAGACGAAAAAGAAACCGCGCGCAAATCTGCGCCGACTAAAGAGCGTTCAAAGTAGTTCATCGGTCGCAGTCCAATTTGACCGCGACCACGGCAGCGTTGACAATTACGCCAAATCAGAACGTACTCACGCTACGCGTACATTTCCGGGGAGCCAGCCAACAACTGCCGTGGTCTTGGTTCCTAAAAAGAGGGGTGGCCGCGTCAACGGTCGCCCCTCACTCCCCGCATACCACACGGCCTGTCGGCTAAGTCGTCATATACGAAAAAACTCAATAAAATCAGTCGTATATCTCGGGTAGAGCGCAACATTATTTGCGCGCGACTCCCTCCCACTACGAATCTTACCCCTTAAGCCATTGAGACTACAGGCGAACTCGCTCAAGCGAATCGCTCGAATTTAATAAATACCAATAAAATCAGGGTGTTGCATGGTTTGCGAAGTATATAAATCTGCTCTTTTTCCTAACTTTAGAATATAGTCCGCATATTGTACTTCCCGGACCCAGCCGGTATACTGGTTTTCAAAAGGGGATTTTGAATGATCCCCTTTGAACAATTTGCCCCAGCTCTTTATGCGACTGGCAGTCGCTTCAGGCCGACGCTCGTGCTGTACGCCTATTATGATGAAACCGGCACGCACCAAAGTTCTAGCGCGATCAGCATATTGCTTGATCGGAAATGAGGAGGCCTGGAAAGGCGTCGAAGAAAAATGGATCGCTCGCAAAGACGAGGACCGAATCAAGGTCTTTCATAGTTTTGACTGTAGGACTGGAAAAAAGGAGTTTTGCTATCTACCCAGACCGAAACGCGATTTGTTAATGAGCGATCTTGCTGAAGTTGTAGGTCAGTCCGAACTTTATAGCGTCGGTCTTACGGTTAAAAGACGCGATTGGGAAAATGTGACCAATGAAGCGTTTAAAATACGTTATCAGACGCCTTATCATTTGTGCTTCGAGAATGCCGTCATTGGGGCGACGGAATGGTCGAAACAACACGCAAATAGAGAACCAGTATCGGTAGTTTTTGCGCGACAAGACGAATACAAGGAATTCTCCGACGCTCTGATCGACTTTCTTATGAAAACAACGATGTCGGAAATTGTGGCCTCGATTGCCATTTCAACCCCTGAAAAAATGGTCCCTTTGCAAGTTGCAGACTTGGCTGCAAATTTAACTGGTCGACGTTTTTTGGCGCGTAATCGTCCACTAAGCCCCTTGGATAAGAAATTTGCTGGAAACAATCGCACCTCCAAGGAGATGCTGAAGATTATAGACACGAAATCTATGTTGGGTATCGTGGAAGCTTTGCAGGCCGGTAACTCTGAACGGCGCCGGTCCACAAAACTTAGTGCCTTTTATACCCGAAAAGCTGATCAGGAATCTCGTCGGCAGAGGAAAAGCTGGGGCCTATTACCAACGGTGCAAGCAGCCGTGAATAAAATTAGGCGAAAAGCAAAACCTAAAGATTAGCGCTTGGATTTGGAGGGAACGATTCTTTCTAATGCCAGATCAAACTCCCGCCCGCTTTCATCCACGCCAATAACCCGAGCGGTCTCTATAAACCGCTCGGATTGCGTCTTTTCTGAATTCTCACTCTCGCTTCGGCTTTTCGTTTTAACTTTGCCCGGACCTTTGCGAGCTTGGGGCTTTTTAGACATTCGCCCTCCTCAGTTACGAGCTGTTCGATAGGTCAACCGCTTTCCGGTGATGCCAGTCAAAATGCCGTCGGCGCGCTTCGTATCGTTCACGCCTAGCGCTACGCGGTTATTGTGCCGGAAATCAAATTCCGCAAGATAGCGATGCAGATGCTTTTCGGCGCAGTGTTGATAGGTGCCGCGCATGCCCCGCTTGAATACCGAGAAACAGCCTTCAACATTGTTGGTATGAACGTCACCGCGCACATATTCACCGCGATGGTGATTGACGGAATGATGTTCGACAACCTGCTTCTTAAGCCGCGAGTACAATCGGCTTTCGTCAGTATGAACGCGAGTTTCGGCGTTCAGATTTTCGTTCACGATCTTGGTGACAGTCGATTGGTCCGCGTGCTCGACATGAAATGAGCGAACCTTACCGCCACGCTCGACCAGCGAAACGATAGCGCGCTTGTTTGAAGGGCCCGTCTTGCCGCTCTTGGTGTAGGGGCGACCACTGGTAGTAACGTCGCGCGGAACAGCTACCTTGCCGTGATAGGTCTCATCCCTTTCCACAATCTTGCCAGCGCCGCCCAGCGGAGCCAGCTTGCCGTCACGCATTGCTTCACGGACGCGATGGGACATAAACCATGCGGTTTTGAGGGTGACGCCCAAGGTCCGAGAAAGCTGGTTGCTCGAAATACCCTTTTTGCTCGACGACAGAAGGGCAACCGCCTGCAGCCAGATATGCAGCTTGACGTGGCTGGCCTCAAAAACGGTTCCAACCTTCACGCTGAATTGCATCCGGCATTATAGCACTTGTAGACGCCTATCCGGGTGGACTTGCCTTCCATCTTGGAAATGCGGTCAGTGCCGCCGCAATGCGGACAAACCGGCCCGTTGGGCCAGATCCGCGCCTCTAGGAATTTATACGCAGCAGTTTCATCATGGAAATGCTTGGCAGACAGGACTGATTTCATGGACAACCCCTTATGAAACCAGCATAATAGGTCCATTGGGTCCGTTAAGTATAGCGTTAGGAATATAGTCGCATTTATATACTTGACAAAAGAAGGACCGAAGTCCTAAATCGGCAAGCGTGACAGGCCGATGCCCACCAAGGGCAAATCAAGCGTATCTCTCAATCGAGCGGGCTGGACTAAGAGGGGTCCGCTCGCGATTGAAAGGCCCCGTGTGAATGCGAGCGGGGAAAATGCGTTTAACCGCCCCTCTGCGGTTAAACGAAATGGAAACAAATTTTCCTGCTTTGGAAAAGCAATGCGATTACTGCAACGGAGAAGGTATCATTGACGGCGATACTTGCGTTGTCTGTAAAGGTGATCGCCAGGTGCTTACAGAGTTTGGCGAGCGCGTTGCCGATTTAATTGATCGGCGGATTAACTCTCGGCTTCGCCGGATTTAATAGCGTTGGCGACGAGCCATTGCTCTACTACATAGATCAAGCCGAAAGTTCTCATGCTTGAAGCGTGTATCAAGTCGGCAACAACTTTGCCGTCCAGTTGTATTTTTTCTCCGATGTTAAATTTTGGCAGCGTCTGGAAATCTTTCGTTCTACTCACGTACTCAGAGTCGGCGATTGCTGACTTATGGACGATGACATTTCGGAGAGCACTGAGCCGATCAAAACAATTGTCTGTAAGTGTTTTATCAATGTCGTCTGACTTTTTATAGAATGCAGCCTCATACGCCTCGCGTATACCCCACAGCGTAGTGAAGGCAAATTTATCACGAAGTATAGAACCCATTTTGTTTTTTGTGTCCCAGCTATAGCTTCGGATGGTTGCCAATTTTACTAGCTTCTCAAGCTTCGCGGAATCGTCGTCAATCCTTTTGTGTTCCTTACCTTTGTAACGTTTTTTGCCACTTAAGTCGGCAAGACCTTGAGGACGATGATTGAGTGCAGCCTCCCAGAGATCGCCAGCAGCGGTTTCAAATATCGTCCACGCAGATGTAATGTAAGACATCATTGCGAGTTCAAAATTGTTGAGCGCCGCTGGCGCTCCCGCGATAATCATAGTAATCGCGGCACCCTTCTCCATCATATCCTGAGCGTGCGCTGCGACCTTTGCTGGATCATTTCTTATTTGTTGAAGTGTTGCGTTATGTTCATGGAACAGATGGATGAACCGTTCAAATAATTCCTGCGCAACCGGCAATTCATTCCGCCGAGAATCAATGTTAAGGTCGCCAAATTTTTCAAAATGGGCCTGAAGTTGCAGTCGGTGAATGATCCCGGCAAAATCTGCGAGATATGCCGGAAAGGTCATCATGGACTTCAAGCGCAATAGGTTCGCGGTGAAAGCCTTTGCGATTTCTGCTATCGAGGGAATGGTGAAATCAGCTTTAGGTGGATCGCCCATACCGAAGTCATAGGTATGGAGAAGGCCGAGCTTATCCGCGTTCGGAGGGATATAAACCATGACGCAAACCAAAGACAAAAAATTACAAGACACCAAACGATTAATGGGAGCATTGTTGCGAATGCCACCCAAGCTACACTCTGAAATGAAACTTAAGCCAAAGTCCCCTAAGAGTCCTCGAAAGAATCGCGGGTCTGGCGCCTCCGCCAAGCCAAAAAGCGCTTAGCGGTATAGCGAATAAAACCGGGCTTTTCGCTAGTTAGTCGGCCGGTACGTCAGGCGCTTACCCTCGATACCCTTAAGAGCAGCCGCCGTCCGTTCCCCGTCAGTGAAGCCGAGTTTGGTGCGGTGATTGTGCCTGAACTCAAACTCGTTCAGGTAGCGTTGTAAATGTTGCTCGCCGCAAAAGCGATACGTGCCCTTCATTGAGCGCTTGAAATTACCGAAAAAGTTTTCGACGGCGTTTGTTGTTTGACCGTCTTTGCCGACATACTCGCCGCCTTGGTGTGAACCGTGGACAACGGTCTTATGTGCGGCAAATTCCTTGCCGGTCTCAGTATAAAGGCGACTTTCATCAGTGTGCAGTTCGGACGTGCGGTGCATATTGGTAACAAGAAAGTCGCGGACTTTCTGGCTCATGGGGCGGCGGCCCTTTTCAGGGGCGATCTGCACGACGCGAGCGCGGCCTTTAGGTTCGACCAGAGCGACGATAACGGCCTTTTTGCTGTGGCCCTTGCGGTAGCCTTTAGAGCGCTTCGAGGAATTGCCGTAGTAGGTTTCGTCCGCTTGCACAGACTGGCCTTCACCGCCCATAGGAGCGGGATTCAATTCGTTCATGGCTTCGCGCAAGCGGTGCATCATGAACCACGCGGTTTTATAGGTGACGCCAAGCGTGCGGTGAATTTCGTGGGCGCTCACGCCGTTCTTGCCGCTGTTGAACATGTGGGCGGCCATAAGCCACTTGGTCAAAGGCACCTTTGACCGTTCCAGCACAGTGCCGACCGTGACGGTGAATTGGCTCTTGCACTCGTTGCAGTAATAGAGGCCCGCACGATGGCTCTGCTTCTTGCCCTCGACCTTGGCAATTTTGTCAGCATCGACATTGCCGCAATGGCGGCAAACGGGACCATTGGGCCACAACTCAGCCTCTAGGGCTTCGCGGGCCGCGTCCTCGTTCTGAAACATGGGGTGCTGGAAAGTCGCGTTCTTGGCCATTGGGTATCCCCTATGACCATAAACCTATCCCCGGCCCGTACTTTTGTCAAGTATATAAATACGAATATAGTCCTATATAGATTCCTTCTGGCACACGATTCGGTGGCCATGCGGCATCCATCATTTTCGACATTCGCATCGTCCCATTGCGGCAGCCTGTTGCCGGTGAAACGGGAACAGCCTTTGCGCTCGGCCTGTTGATCGGCACAGCGATGCATTCTTCCTGGTCGTCACTTAGCGCCGCCAAACCCGCGCCCCTGGTTGGGGCACAAGAGACGACGGCTGCGGTCACACCATCTCCAACGCGTTTCGATTGGAATGTCAGCTACCCCGCCGAGGTCATCCGCGTCCTCGACGGCGACACGTTCGAGGCACGGGTGCGGGTGTGGCCGGGTATCGACATCGACACCAAGGTCCGGCTGCGCGGTATCGATGCCGCCGAGCTGCATGCGCGCTGCGGCGACGAGCTTGTGAAGGCCGAAGCCGCGCGCACAGCGCTGCAAACCATCCTCGCGCAAGGCGACGTGCGTCTGTCTCAGATCGGCATCGACAAGTATGGCGGCCGCGTCGATGCCGCCGTCGCGACCCGCACGACCGCCGACGTCTCAGCCGCGCTGCTCAGCGGCGGCTTCGCCCGCGCTTACGGCGGCGGCAAGCGCGGCACGTGGTGCGGATAAATGACGCTGCCCGTCGCACTGCCACCCGCAATATGACAGGGACGTGACAGGGCTGATTTCAACAACTAAGTTGAACGGTGTTGTTTGTTGCGTAAGGGGGCGTCAGTGATCGAGACCCGATTCCAGTTCTATGTGTTTTACATCGGCACAGCCGCGCTGTTCGCGATAACGGCTTACGCGGCTTTCAAGACAATCTGGCTTTGAAATAGCGGCGACGAGCGGCGTAGCTGCGATAACGCGCGTAACATTCATCCGCTCGTCCCCACGACCTGCCTACGCTCGGAAGTCGAGCTTCGGCAGGTTTGTAGTCCACCGAAGCTCAGAGAGCGAAGGCGGAAAGCGGGGACCCAGCGGGAAGATGGATTCCCGCTGGAGTTTACCCCCGACAACGATCGGGGGCGGGAATGATCGGAAGAATACTCGGTTGCGCGGCTGACTACTGCACCACCACGACCGGCGTGCCGAGCGGCACGTGTGCGAACAACTCCATCACGTCTTCGTTGTACATGCGAATGCAGCCGTGTGACACGAAATGGCCGATCTTGCCTGGCTCGTTGGTGCCGTGGATGGCGTAATCGGTGCCGGCGACCGTCATTGCCGCGACACCCATCGGATTGTGCGGCGAACCGCCCGGAATCATCGGCGGCAGTTTCGGATTTTCGCGCCGGATATCCGGCGGCGGCTCCCAGGCCGGCTGGATGTATTTGCCGTCGATGGTGGACGCACCGGACCACTGCATGCCGGCGCGGCCGACGCCGACCGGATAGCTGATCGCCGAGCCGTTTCCGAGCGTGAAATAAAGCCGGCGCTCCCGCGTCGCCACGACGATCGTGCCAGGCCGGTAGCCGGCGCTGAACGGCACCATGTCGCCGCGGGCCAGCGCCGCATCGGGGGCGAGACCAAACACCACAACGGCGGCCGCGAGCGCTGCCGCAAACGCCAACACCTTACGCATACGCTACTTCCTGCTTCCCACTGTCGTCCCGGTAACCATCTTGGGATGCAATTCGTAAACCATGGTGAAGGCGGGCATGTGAAGAGCCGCGCGGGATGAACGTGGTGAAGAAGGAGTAAATGCCGCTGTCCGGCGCCGCCCATCGGGCATCCGCCTTTGGCTGTCTCGGCTTCCGTGCCACAATTCAAACGTGAGCGGTCGGCTACGCCGCCGGCGCAGTGAGGGGTATTTGAAAAAATCGAAATCCGCCGATCGAGACGCCAGCTGGGAGGATGAACTTCGCGAGCTGAAGCCGTTCACCCGCTTCTGGCGCCTCCATATCCGCGTACTCCTTTCAGTCGTGTTCGGCGTGGCGGTTACACTGTTGTTGCTCGCACTGCCTTGGCAAACGCCGACGCGCATTCTTGTCGGCTGGGATGCCGGCGCCTTGTTGTATCTCGTGCTGATCTACTGGACGATGTCGCGGGCAACGATCTCCAGTATCCGGCAAAGGGCGGCGGTCGAGGATGAAGGCGCGCTGGCGCTGCTGACGCTGACGACAGCGGCGGCAGTCGCTAGCCTCGCCGCGGTGCTTGTCGAACTCGGCCACAAGCCCGGCGCTTTTCAGCTCGTGCTCGGCGTCGGCACGATTCTGATGTCGTGGGCGTTCATGCACTCGATCTTCGCTCTGCACTATACGCACGAATTCTATGGCGAGGGGCGCGACCAGAAGACCGGCGGACTGATATTTCCGGGCGACGAAATGCCGGACTATTGGGACTTCCTGTACTACTCGCTGGTGGTCGCGATGACCGCGCAGGTATCCGACGTACAGATTTCCAGCAAAACGATCCGCCGGCTAACGATGCTGCACGGCGTCGTTTCGTTTTTCTTCAACGTCGCGGTGCTGGCGCTTACGATCAATATCGTCTCGAGCCTGATGTAGCCAGGTCGCCTCACCTCACTTCCGTCACCGCCGGGCTCGACCCGGCGGTCCATGATGCGGAGAGGCCTACGCGGAGTTATCGGCAAAATATTCGGCAGCCGTGAAACCGCATGGATTGCCGGATCAAGTCCGGCAATGACGAGAGGAACTATGCGCTTTTGCGGTTCTGGCGGTTATTGACGAGGTCGTCGACCACCGTGGGATCGGCCAGCGTCGAGGTGTCGCCGAGATTGCCGTATTCGTCCTCGGCGATCTTGCGCAGGATGCGGCGCATGATCTTGCCGGAGCGGGTTTTCGGCAGGTTCGGCGCGAATTGAATGAGATCGGGCGAGGCGATCGGCCCGATCTCCTTGCGCACCCAACCGCCAAGCTCCTTGCGCAAGGCGTCGCTGGGCTGCTCGCCCGTCATCAGCGTGACATAGGCGTAGATGCCCTGCCCTTTGATGTCGTGCGGATAGCCGACCACCGCGGCCTCGGACACTTTCGGATGCGCGACCAGCGCCGACTCCACCTCGGCGGTGCCCATGCGATGGCCGGACACGTTGATCACGTCGTCGACGCGGCCGGTGATCCAGTAGTAGCCGTCCGCGTCGCGGCGGCAGCCGTCGCCGGTGAAATACTTGCCGGGATAAGCGCTGAAATAAGTTTCGACGAAGCGCGCATGGTCGCCATAGAGCGTGCGCATCTGGCCCGGCCACGAATCGGCAATGCAAAGGTTGCCCTCGGTTTTGCCTTCCTGAACCTTACCTTCGGCATCGACGATTTGCGGGATGATGCCGAAGAACGGCAGCGTCGCCGAACCGGGTTTTAGTTTGGTCGCGCCGGGCAGCGGCGTAATCAAAATGCCCCCGGTTTCGGTTTGCCACCAGGTATCGACAATCGGACAGCGGCTATCGCCGACCACGCGATAGTACCACTCCCACGCTTCCGGATTGATCGGCTCGCCAACGGAGCCAAGGAGTCGCAGCGACGCGCGCGAGGTTTTCGTCACCGGCCCGTCGCCGGCCTGCATCAGCGCGCGGATCGCGGTCGGCGCGGTGTAGAAAATGTTGACCTTGTGCTTGTCGATGACTTCCCAGAACCGCGAGTTGGTCGGGTAATTCGGAACGCCTTCGAACATCAGCGTGGTGGCGCCGTTCGCGAGCGGGCCATAGACGATGTAGCTGTGGCCGGTAACCCAGCCGACGTCGGCGGTGCACCAGTAGACGTCGCCGTCGTGATAATCGAACACGTACTGATGCGTCATCGAGGTGTAGATCAGATAACCGGCGGTGGTGTGCAACACGCCCTTCGGTTTGCCGGTCGAGCCCGAGGTGTAAAGGATGAACAGTGGATCTTCGGCGTTCATCTCCTCGCAAGGGCAATCCGCGTTCACCACTTCCTTGGCTTCGTGGTACCAGACGTCGCGAACCGGATCCATGTCGACCGCGCCGCCGGTGCGCTTGACCACGATGACATTGTCGACCGCAACTCCACTCTTTGCGACTTTTGCGATCGCGGCATCGGTGTTGGCCTTTAGCGGCACCTTGCGACCGCCGCGCAAGCCTTCATCGGCGGTGATGACGACGGTCGATTTGCAATCCTCGATGCGACCAGCGAGCGAATCCGGCGAGAAGCCGCCAAACACCACGGAGTGGATCGCGCCAATGCGCGCGCAAGCGAGCATGGCGTAAGCGGCTTCCGGAATCATCGGCATATAGATGGTGACTCGGTCACCTTTCTTGACGTTGCGGGTGCGCAGGATGTTGGCAAAGCGGCAGACCTCGTCGTGCAGCTCCCTGTAGGTAATGTGCTTGGAGTCTTTCGGATCGTCGCCTTCCCAGATGATCGCTGTCTGATCGCCGCGGCTGTGGAGGTGACGGTCGATGCAGTTATAGGCGACGTTAGTCGCGCCATCCTCGAACCATTTGATCGAGACATTCGCCTTGTCGAACGAGGTATTCTTCACCTTGCTGAAATGCTTCATCCAGTGGATGCGTTTGGCCTGCTCGGTCCAAAATCCGTTCGGATCGGCAAGCGAGCGCGAATACATCTCCTCGTATTCGGCTTCGGTGATGAAGGCCCGCTTCACCCAATCGGAGGGAACATCATAAATCTTGTCCGACATCACATCCTCCACACGCGGCACGCTGGCACGCACGTTTATGTTCGCTGCTCGTATTATGCGCCGCCTGCCAGACGAGCGACAAGACTTGGAGCCTAACGCTTTAGGCTAAAGTCCTGGTTCGGAAACGCCGATGCGTCGGGCGCCCTGATCACCACGTAAGCGTGATTGAGCTCCATGTGGCAAGCGTTACAGCCCTGCGTCAGCCGGTCATAGGCGGTGGTAAACTTCTGCGTGTCCTGTTGCTTGATCGCGGCATCGAGCGCGGTGAGCGGCGGAACCATCGCGACATCCACCAGTTCGCCGACCGGCATGCCGGCGAATTTCGGCTGTGCCTTGACGATACCGGCGAACGCCTGCCGAATTTCGGCCGCGGCGTAAGCCGCCAATGTCCAGTTCTCGGCGTGGCCGGCCAGTGCCAGCTTGGCATGGCGCGGCTGGATCAGCGTGTTCATCATGTCGCCCATGGTCATGATGTAAGGCGACGATGCCGCGCCACCCGCCGGGGCCACGCCGGCAGGCTGCGGAGCGTTCTGCGCGTAGGCCGCGACGGCGGCGGCGAGCGCCGAGGCGGCGATCAGCGCAAACGCGATCCGGATCTTCATACGCCCATCCCGCCGACGATTGCGCCCATCACCAGCAACACCAGCAGCCAGTTACCGAGATCGATCAGAATGAGACGCATGCCGCGGCCGTGAAAGCTGTAATTCACGAACAGGGTGGTCAGGATGAAACCGAACCACAGGAACGCCGCCGAGACGACGCCGTTCTGCAACGTCACCTGCCCCACACCGAGATGGCCGAGCAAGCCAGCCAGCATCCAGGCGATGATGATATTGGCCACGAACGCGTAAATGAACGGCAGGAACGCACCGGGCTTTTTCATTTCCAGCTGGCACTGCTCGGCCGTCTTGCCGAGGGCGGCCGGATAGACACGGCTTAAACTCATGTACCAGCAGGCGCTAACCAGCCAAGCCACCACCGCGGCTATGATGACGGCGAGATAGTTGATCCCGGCAAAAGTCACGGCTTTCCTCCCTGGTTTCGCGGGAGTGTACCGCCGAACGGTTCGCCGCGAAAAGACCGGGCGGTTTCGGCCGGATGGCGATCAGGCACAAATCGTGCAATAGGCGGCTGAAGGGGCGCACTGACCAAAGCTGACGGTGAAGACGATGTCGCAACCCGAGCGACTGAAGCGGGGTAATTCGAACCACGCTTACAAAACTATCGGCGCCGGCGGACTTGCCCTCCTGGCGTTGACGTGTGCGGCATGGGCCGATTTCAGCTACGGCGCTTACTTCGCTTTCAGCCTGACCAAGGATTATCTGGTCGTCGCCATCGACAGCCGCCGCCAGACCGATACCGACAAAGGCACTGTCATGACTGACGATCAGTGCAAGATCGCACCGCTCGGCGATCAGGCCGTGTTCATCGCCACCGGCATGACCGCAAGCACGGATACGCGCGTTGAGCCGTTCGATGTCTTTGCGCTCGCTACCGCTGCTTACAAGGGGGCAGCACATCCGGCCAACCTGGAAAAAGTCGCAACCGCCTGGGGCGCCGATCTACGTTCGCGTCTGGAGGCGCTCTATCCGCTTTATCCAAAAGTTTTCGATCAGGATTATATCGGCGACGTAACGTTCGGGTATTTTCTCGGCTTCGACGCCGAAGGCGTTCTCGGCGGCTCGCTGGTTGACGTTTCGCACCGCGACGCGGGCAAGAAATTCGCTGCCGATGTCATCCCGATTCCAAAGCCCGCGGTCAGTATGACCGGGTACCGCAAGCAAGTCGGCGAGCTGTTCGAGGGCAGCAGCGACCGCGCCAGTGTCGCTACCCGCAAGCTGACGAGCGAGAGTGCCGGCAAGTCCAATGCCGAGCGGGAAATGCTCCGCATGAAGCTTGTTGTCGAAACAGTTCCTGGGTGGGCCGGCGACAACACCGCGGGCGGCGACATCGCCCAGGTCATCTTCGACGCCAAGACGCATCAATGGCGCTGGTATCACCGGCCAGCATTTTGCCCGGAACGATGAAGGCGCAGTGCCTGATGAACGACGCCATCAGGCTTTCTTCAAGCCGCTCATCTTGCAGACCAGCTTCCATTGCTCGTCCGTGACCGGCTGCACGGATAGGCGTCCGTATTTCACCAGCGCCATGTCTTTCAGTTTCGGCTCGGCCTTGATCGCGGCGAGCGTCACCGGATTCGGCACCGGCTCGACCGCTGCGGTCGTCACCGCGACCCACGGCTCGCCTTTCTTGGCGGTCGGATCGGGGAAGGCTTCCGCAAGAATCTCGCCGATGCCGACCACCTGCTTCTCGTCGCCGGTATGATAGAAAAAGAACTTGTCGCCCTTTTTCATGTCCTTCAGATTCTTGCGCGCGGTGAAATTGCGCACGCCGCTCCACGCTTCACCCTTCTTGCCGCGTTTGACCTGATCGTCCCAGGAGAATTCTTCCGGCTCAGTCTTCATCAGCCAATACGCCATGACGCGCTCCTTAATCCGCTACTCGGTCACAGACCGCCCATTTTACGAGCCGTAATCCACTCATCGGCGGTGACCGGCTGCACCGAGAGCCGCGTATTGTTGACGAGCGCCATGGCTTTGAGCCGCGGCTCGGCCCTGGCTTCGGCCAAGGTAACCGGCTTCCGCAACGGCTCAACCGCTTTCACATCAACGACCACCCACGGCTCCCCGGCCTTGGCGGTCGGATCAGGATAGTGCTCGCGCACCACTTCGACCACGCCGACGATCTCCTTGCCTTCGTTGGAATGATAGAAGAAAGCGCGGTCGCCTTTCTTCATCTTCATCAGGTTGAGCTTGGCTTGATGGTTGCGCACGCCAGTCCAAGCCTCGCCCTTGGCGCCGCTCTTCACCTCGTCGTCCCAGGAGAACACGCCGGGCTCGGATTTTATCAGCCAATACGCCATGACACGGTTGTCCTCACTCCTCCGCCTTCAATGGCCGCGCCAATAACGATTCGATGGCCTGGTCGACAGTCATTTTCTCTTCGATCAGTGCCGCGACCGCTGCCGAGATCGGCATATCGATCGAGCGTTCGCGCGCCATCTCCAGCAATACCGCTGCGGTGAAAGCGCCTTCGGCAAGCCCGGTGGTTTTCTGAATCGCACCGGGCTTCTCGCCGCGGCCGAGCTTCATGCCAAACGAAAAATTACGCGACTGTGCGCTGGAACAGGTCAGCAACAGATCGCCGAGACCCGACAGCCCCATCATGGTCTGCGGTTTCGCTCCATAAGCTTTGCCAAACCGCGACAGCTCGGCGAAACCGCGCGTGGTCAGCGCCGCACCGGCACTGGCGCCAAGGCCGCGGCCGGCAACGATGCCGGCGGCAATCGCCAGCACATTTTTGGTCGCGCCGCCGATCTCGACACCGCGCACGTCGGTCGCGTGATAGAGACGAAAGCTCGCCGCACTGATCGCTTGCGCAAGCTGCTGCGCGATCTTGCTGTCGGGCGCGGCCAGCGTCACCGCGGTCGGCAGTTTCCGCGCCACGTCGGCGGCAAAGCTTGGGCCGGAGAGGATCGCCGGCATCGCGTCGGGCGCGCACTCCGCAACAATCTCGCTCATGAATTTCTTGGTGCCGCGCTCGATGCCTTTGGCGCACACGATCACCGGCGTCTTCGGCGCGAGCAAAGGCGCAAGCGCCTTGGTCGCGCTGCGCACAGCTTGCGCGGGCACGACCAAAAGAATGGCATCGGTGCGTGCGGCTTCGCCCAACTCGCGGGCAAGCCCGATGCCGTCATCAAGACGGACGCCGGGCAGGAACAGGCTCTCGCGTTTACTCGCGAGCTGCGCGGCATTGGCGGCATCATGCTCCCACAGCGTGACCTGCCGCCCGGCGCGAGCGCAGGTCAGCGCCAGCGCGGTGCCCCAGGCGCCGGCGCCGATGACCGAGATGCGATTGAAATTCATTGAGAGAGGAACCCGGCTGGAACGATGTTACTTTCCGCTCGTCCCCGCGAAAGCGGGGACCCAGCCCTGGATTCCCGCTTGCGCGGGAATGAGCGGAGTAAGCACGAAGGCATGACTACAACAATTCCCCCCGCAGCAGTTTGGGCACTTCACCGACCAGGCCGGCAGCCTCGCGAATGAACAGCCGCTTCAGGTTCGGCACCCGATCGACCAGGCCGAGCCCGATATCGCGCACCGCGCGCAGCACATCGGAGCGGTTGGAGAACAGCCGGTTGAGGCTATCGGTGGCGATGCCCATGGCGACAGTATCGAACCGCCGCCAGCGCTGATAACGCTCCAGCACCGTCGCTGAACCTGGGTCGAGCCCGAGCCGCGCCGCATCGACGATCACTTCGGCAAGCGCTGCGACATCCTTCAAGCCCATATTGAGGCCCTGACCCGCGATCGGATGAATGACATGGGCCGCATCGCCGATCAGCGCCAGGCGCTCGGCGATGAACGAACGCGCGACAAAAAAACCGAGCGGATGCACGCGGCGCGCCCCGACCGCGGCGATCTCGCCGAGCTGCAGCTTGAAACGTTGCTCGAGCTCGGCGTGAAATTCCGCATCCGGCAACGCGACGATGCGTTCGGCCTCCGGTGTCTTTTCCGTCCACACGATCGACGAGCGGTTGCCCTTCAGCGGCAGGATCGCAAACGGCCCCGCCGGCAGAAAATGCTCTTCGGCCTTGCCGCCGTGATCGCGTTCGTGGGCAACGGTCGTAACGATGGCCGATTGATCGTAATTCCAGCCGTGGGTGGCGATGCCCGCTTTGCTGCGGAGCTTCGACTGCGCGCCGTCGGCAGCGACCAACAATCGGGTTGAAAGCGAAGCGCCATCGCCCAACACGACATCGGCGCGTTCTGCAGGATGGGAAAAATCAGTCACCGCCGTTGCGCGGAGGTCGACGCCGATCTCAGTCGCCTTCGCCGTCAGCACATCGACCAGATGCCGGTTCTCGATCATGTGGGCGAACGGTTCGCCCCGCTCGACTTCGCCGGCGAAGGTGAGGAACACCGGCCGTACCGCGTCGCCAAGCCGGCTGTCGGTCACCGCCATATCGAGGATCGGCTGTGCGTCGGCGGCAACCGCATCCCAAACGCCGATGGTCTCAAACAGCCGCCGCGCCGCGGCGACAATCGCGGAAGCGCGCTCATCATCGGCGTGGCTGTTGCCGAGCGCCGGATCGGCAACCGTCACGGAAAATGACGGCCCGAGCGCTTGCCGAAGCGCAATAGCCAAAGTCAGCCCGGCAAAGCCGCCACCCGCGATCAATACATCGGCGTTGTTACGCGTCATGCCTGCCATTCTACCATCTGGCGGCGGGCTTGACCCAGCCCGCAATCCCGTATGCAACAAGGCGAAATTCACTTGCGGCGGACAAGCATGGCCTCCCCGGTTCAGGAAATTATCGACATCCTCGATCTTGAGACGCTCGAGCTGAACCTGTTCCGTGGCCACTCGCCGCAGAACGGCTGGAAGCGGGTGTTCGGCGGCCAGGTGGTTGGACAGGCTCTGGTTGCGGCGTGCCGCACCGTCGATGACGTGACGACCCGGCCGCCGCATTCGCTGCACGCCTATTTCCTGCTCGGCGGCGATCCCAAAGCGCCGATCATCTACGAGGTCGATCGCATCCGCGACGGCAAAAGCTTCACTACGCGCAACGTCAAGGCGATCCAGCACGGTCACGCCATCTTCTCGATGTCGGTGTCGTTTCACGGCGCCGAGCCCGGGCTGTCGCATCAATTCAAGATGCCGGACGTGCCGAAGCCCGATCAGCTGCCTGCCGAAGCCGAACTGAGAGAGAAAATATTTCCGCTGCTGCCCGAGCCGGCGCGGCGCTATTACGACCGCGCGCGGCCGATCGAATTCAAGCCGGTTGAGTTCAGCCGCTATCTCGGCGAGCGATCGGAAACCGGGCGCTTCGACATCTGGATCCGCGCCAATGGCCGCCTGCCCGACGAGCCGGCGATTCATCAATGCGTGCTGGCTTACGCGTCCGACATGATGCTGCTTGATGCCGCGCTGATCCCCCATGGCCGCAGCGTGTTCTCGGAAGACATCATGGCGGCGAGCCTCGATCATGCGCTGTGGTTTCACCGTCCGTTCCGCGCCGATGAGTGGTTGCTCTATTCCCAGGACAGTCCAAACCTAGCCGGCTCGCGCGGATTTGCACGCGGCCTGATCTTCACGGCCGACGGAACCCTGGTGGCATCCGTCGCTCAGGAAGGCCTGCTCCGGCAGCGCCGCCCGAAAACTTGAGAAAACTTTCGTGGCGATCTCGATTTTCGTTACGGAATAGCTTAATCCTCGGGCGGCTTGCCTATGCCATATGCAGAGATCGGCAGGCCACAGGAGCCGCGAAGATGGTGCATCCATGAAGCTGGTTATCGCCATCATCAAGCCTTTCAAACTCGACGAGGTCCGCGACGCGCTGCTTGCGATCGGCGTCCAGGGCATGACCGTTACCGAGGTCAAAGGCTACGGCCGGCAAAAGGGCCATACCGAGATTTACCGCGGTGCCGAGTATGCGGTGAACTTCCTGCCGAAGCTGCGAGTCGAGGTCGCGGTATCCGAGGAGCAAGCGGACAAAGTCGTAGAAGCCATCGGCGTCGCAGCAAAGACCGGCGCGATCGGCGACGGGAAAGTCTTCGTTACACCGATCGAACAAGCGGTGCGCATCCGAACCGGCGAAACCGACGCCGACGCGCTGTAACGAACGGCGCCGCGCGCATAGCCAAATCATCTCAATGTCGCGATCCGTCCATTCTAGCGAAACCGCGCTGCCTATAATTTGTTCAATCCGGCTCGCGAGACGCTCGAGGCGGACGTGCAGCCGCAACGAGCGGGCGGCAACGCACCCGATCTGTTCTTGATTCCATCAATTTATCAATGGCTTGTCGGCTAGTTCCGGAACTGGCACGGGGCTTGATTAGTAACGGTGCCGCCAGCGGCACGATGCAGCGCGCGGGAGGACAGGAGAGGCAACAGATGAAAGTAGTCATGGCTGTCATCAAGCCATTCAAGCTTGATGAGGTCCGCGACGCGTTGACCAAGATTGGCGTCCAGGGACTCACGGTGACCGAAGTGAAGGGTTACGGCCGCCAGAAGGGCCACACCGAGATTTATCGCGGCGCTGAATATGCCGTGAGTTTTCTGCCGAAAATCAAAATCGAAATCGCCTGCGCTTCCGATCAGGTGGACAAGGTTATCGAGTCAATCACGACGGCGGCCAAGACCGGACAGATCGGCGACGGCAAGATTTTCGTGTTCGGCCTCGATCATGCCGTGCGGATCCGCACTGGCGAGATCGACGCCGCCGCGCTCTAGTTGGAGCATGATCATTTCGGAAAACCGGTATCCACCCACGGATCAAGTCCGAGGGCATGCTTTTCCGGATCATGCTCTGAAAAATCCCCGCACCACGACAGGAGTTACCACGATGAGGCTCAAGATGTTTTCGCGCGCGGGGCTGTTTGCTCTCGCCCTGACGATGCTGCTCGGCATCGCTCTGAGCGCGCCGACTTTGCACTCTTCTTATGCGCAGGCACCCGCAGCCACGGACCAGGCACCCGCGGCTGCGGCGGCTGCGCCCGCGCCGCCCGCTTGCGACGCCAAGACGCTTGAGAAATGCACACCGAATTCCGGCGACACCGCCTGGATGCTGACGTCGATGGCCATCGTGCTGATGATGACCATTCCCGGCCTGGCGCTGTTCTATGGCGGCATGGTGCGCAAGAAGAACGTCGGCGACACGGTGATGACGAGCTTTGCCATTACCTGCCTGATCTCAATTCTCTGGTTGCTGTTCACTTACAGCATCGCATTCCGTGCCGGTAATCCCTTCATCGGCGGACTGGATCGCGCCGGTTTGCAGGGAATCCTGAGCGACATATCGACCGGCATCGGCAATCCGAACCCGCTGGCGCCGACGATACCTGAAACCGTCTATTCGATGTTCCAGCTCACCTTCGCCATCATCACCGCGGCGCTGATTGGGGGCTCGTTCGCCGAGCGCATGAAGTTTTCGGCGATGCTGTGGTTCATCGGACTGTGGGCGATCTTCGTCTATTCGCCGATCGCGCACTGGGTGTGGGGACCGGACGGCTTCCTCAACAGCGCCAATCCTGACGCGAAGTTTCACGTGCTCGATTTCGCCGGCGGCACCGTCGTGCATGTCAATTCCGGCGTCGCCGGCCTGATGTGCGCGCTGATGCTCGGCAAGCGCAAGGAGACCGGACCGCCCCATAACATGGTGCTGACCATGATCGGCGCTTCGCTGCTGTGGGTGGGCTGGTTCGGCTTCAACGCCGGCTCGGCGGTCAGCGCCGGCATGCAGGCCGGCATGGCGATGACGGTGACGCACATTTGCACCGCGACCGCCGGTTTCACGTGGATGCTGGTCGAGTGGATGTTGCGCGGCAAGCCGACCGTGATCGGCATCTGCTCCGGCGCCGTCGCCGGGCTGGTGGTGATCACGCCGGCTTCCGGCTTCGTCGGCCCGATGGGCGCATTCGCCATGGGCATCGCCGCTGGCATCGTCTGCTACTGGGGCTGCACCGGACTGAAGCACCTGTTCGGTTATGATGACGCCCTCGACGCGTTCGGCGTGCACGGCCTTGGCGGCGCCACCGGTGCCATCCTGACCGGCGTGTTCGCGATCAACGAATACGGCGGCACGTCCGGCCTGATCGAAGGCAATGCCGGCCAGGTGGTCAATCAGTTGATCGGTGTCGGCATCATCGTCGTCTACGACGTGGTGGTGACGTTGATCATCCTGAAGATCATCGACCTGGTGATCGGCTTGCGTGTGAGCGAAGAAGTGGAGCGCGACGGCCTCGACTTCGCGCTGCACGGCGAGACGATCCAGTAAGGTCAACGACACAACTGGGCGAAGGAGCGTCACCATCCGCTCCTTGCAGCTGGAGGCCTCGGCGCAAGCCGGGGCCTCTTTTTTTGACAGCACCGACTTCGTTATTGCCGGACTTGATCCGCAATCCACGTCTTTTCAACACGTCTTGCGAGCTACGCCGTTCTTTGGTCGATGTCGGGCGCAAAGATGGGGTAATCGGCCGGGCAGCTTGTGGATAGCTGAAGATTTGAGGTGCTGCGCTTCAGGCTGATGGTTCAACGAGGTCCGTGTGCACGGCCTCAAGCATCAGAAGGAGA
>Ga0302325_10008795_pt1 | contig 22156 bp, 26 predicted proteins | sample Palsa_T0_2_FD_201948 | JGI IMG/M metagenome (GOLD analysis project Ga0302325, IMG submission 201948) | Peat permafrost microbial communities from Stordalen Mire near Abisko, Sweden - Palsa_T0_2 | ecosystem: Environmental > Terrestrial > Soil > Palsa > Peat permafrost | place: Sweden: Abisko...
TCTATACAGAAACTTCACAACCATATCCGCTCATACTCTCATCATCTCATCATGTCTCCTTTCGTTCACTTCTCTCTTGCCTCACCTCAGTCGCCGTTTGCCACACGTTACCCAAAGTCCATCCACCCTTGCCACCGATCTCCTTTCCAATTGCTCTCGTATTTTCGACCGCTTTCGCAGCAATAGCAGAAAAGCTGTTCGAAGTCGTTCCCAGCCTCTCTTTTGCAGTGATTTCTGAATCCGCCCCCTTCTCTCTAGCTTTATCGAGAAGTCCTTTGAAACCTTGATGGGGCAGGCTATCCTTCACTTGTGCCGCGTCAGGAGCATTCACCATATTTTCGTCCGCCTTGTACTCTTTCTTGGCATCTACTCTTCTTGTCAGGTATACCGTCGCGGCCTTGCCTTGAGCAGCACGGATGCGATCGACTTCTTGTTGGTAGGCCGTATCGTAGATGCTAAATTCAGCGGCTGTTGGAGATTCGGCGACAATGCCATCTGATGGTTCTTCGGGCGAGTCTTGGCCTCCCGTCCCAATGCCGAGGAAGAGAGGTTCTTCTTCTAAAGGATCATGAGCGTGGCCTTTCTCCCCAGATTCCTGCCGGTGGACTTCTGGGTGGTCCGGAAGCTCGCCTGAACCGAGTTTGTGTCCCTGGTGGTGAGGCGTGCCGTGTTCTGGGGATTCTGTTGGCGCATCGATCATTGTGACTGAGGAATCCATTTTATTTGTCATTGCTTTCTGAAGATCGGCGTCTGGATTTTGAATATCGTGATGTACACCCTCAGTAGCAAGTGCAGTTTCGACCTTTCTTCGATCGTCAAGATCTGTACTTCTTGACCTGTGAAGTGCAGGTTCCGCTTGGCCATACATATTGTCAGAAGGGTGCAAAGTTCGAATGCCTTTGCCCAGGACACCCGATAGAGCTGCTGGTCGCTTATTGTCTAACAAGGCTCTGAATTTTTGAACAGCTTTCATCTAGTTCAAATCAGCGTTCAAACAATATGTTCACTCAGGAATTACTTTGGTCAGACTTACCACAACAAGCAAATGCTTCATCTTTGCTGTGATGGCATGGTTGACTTCGAGTTCACTCGGTGGCTCTACCAAATCTGCGGTATTCTCCTCTGCAGATAACAGAGGATCTGTGCCATTCTTAGTGACCCAGGGATGTACCTGTGAGTTCGTTAGTATTCTTGTACTTGCTCTCGGAGACATGAAAAAACATACCCGCAATTCCACCATCTTTATTCTCTTTGTCGGATCCTTTTCTAGCAGCTTCTCCATCAAATCAGCGAACTGGGGCCCATGATCAGGGTCAATTTCCGGTTTATCATTCCTGATAGCCTCATACAGCTCCAGAACTCCGGATCGCTCGAACGGTATGCAGCCAAATCTAAGACAGTAAAGAGAGACTCCCATTGACCAGATATCCGCGGCTTTTCCAGAGATATCTCCGTGTTTAGTGACACATAATTCCGGCGGTAAGAAGGCAGGCGATCCAGCTGACTTGGCAGTCAACATCTCAGACTGCTTCTCAAACATCTCAGAGACTCCAAAGTCAACAATTTTCAGGACATCATCCTCAGTGAGGAGAAGATTATCAGGCTTGATGTCTCTGTGAACCACGCCTTGTGCATGCACTGGAAAAATTCAGTAACTTTCTCGACAAGTGCGGCAGTAAACTTACAGTACTCGATTCCGAGAATAAGATCTCTAAACCAACACCTACAACTTTCCGCATCATACGGATCGGACTTTTCATTCAATCCAACTTTCATCACCACCCCCTTTTTGCACATTTCTAACACCATGTATAGCGAGTCCTCTTCGGGGTCGTCTAGTACCTCAATAAGTGAAACCAGGTTCGGGTGATTGAGCTTCTTCATAATTGCAATCTCCTCCTTGATCAGGTACAACGGATTCCCTTGTTCTTCCCCGTCGTGAATATCTGAAGCTGGATGGCGATGTAGTGGCGAATTTAATCCACTTCCTGCAGCTAAATGTCCGGGTCGTTTGACAGAGTGAGGTCTCCTGAGGATATTCGACTGAGCACGCTTCCGTAATCTTGATTTCGAGAACTCTTTGACAGCCTAGGCCTTCTGATTAACCACAAGTTTCCGGGACACAATCCAACTGAGAGAATGTTCTCACATATTCCCTTCCATACTGGTCAACAGCCAGATGCACGGCACCGAAAGACCCTCTTCCAATCTCATCCTTGATTATGTACTGATTGATGTGATGCTCCGCCTTGCCATCTTCTTCATTATTCGTATACTCAGACCGCGCATTCAGTGTCTCCTTGATCGTGCGGTGTTGCGAGGGCGTGCGACGGTGATGTCTGAGGGGACTTTGGTAGGCGGGGGTGGAGCTTTAGAAATCAGCACCACTTCCCCACATCACAAGCTATCCACGAGTCTTGAACGTACAGATGTTGGATTATAGGAGGTCTGCCCTGTTCTGTCACGCCAGGAACATCCAGGGAAATGCCTGTAAAAATCGTTATTTTACTGGACGAGCAGGAACATCGAGGTCAATCATACCATGCGATGGTAGGATACCGATCTCAGCTTCCCTCTTGGTAATATCACCCGCATGGCCTGGCTGTTCGCAATCGCCCGCAAAGGAATTCATGCTTTGATCCATAATACGCTCTGCTGCATCTTCCCTTGCGCCGTGCTTCGCGAGAGCGCTCTGGAGATCCTAGAAACTGAAGCATGCGAAATCAGCTACTGCGGCATGAGGCTGGCGGAACCGGGATACCGGTATCTCATTCGCCAAGGCTTGCTTCCCCCTGCAAAAGCTTGTTTCTCAACTAGCCTTGTCACTTCTGGGCACTACTCTCTGAGCCTCGTTGCGGCTCCTGCATGTGAACTGTGAACCTTCTCGATCGAAACAAGATGGTGGTTTACAGCTTCTACATCTTCGATCGGCATAGTAAGTCCCTGACTTCAATCATGTATCGAGGACTACAACGCTGATCCCACCTAGCGGAATGCATCTACTCACGCCTCTGGGCCCGACAAGATCGCCCCATCTCCTCGTCCGGGACGTCGACACGCCCTATCTCCACCTCAAGCACCGCATCTGGAGGTAACACTCTCGCACCTGACCTCGGACCAGCTCGCGCTCGTCCCGCCCGGCTAAGCGCTCAAGACGATGCAAAGCTCATCTTCGGAACGATCTTTTCTCTGAGGAATATGGTGCGGAAACTTGGTAGTCCAGACGATAGTTTCATATCGTTTAGGACGGGACAGTATAAGCTTCATTACTACGAGACGCCGACGAGTATTAAGTTTGTAATGTTGACGGATACGCAAACGTTGAATATGAGGAATGTGTTGCATCAGATTTATGTCAATCTGTATGTGGAGTTTGGTGAGTAAAAAGGGATTGCTGTTAAGTGAGAAAATATTGATCGTCTATAGTGGTTAAGAATCCGTTATCGCCGGTTGAACATCCAGGAGGGGAAGGTGTTGCGAATGAGTTATTTGAATTGGCTTTAGACCAGTTTGTGAAAGGGGTTCTATGAGGTTACGAGCTATTGCGTTGCTCTTGCGAGAGAGCTGGCATGGTTAGGCGTTCATAAGAAAGCATTGCAGGCGTTTAGAGACACGGATCCATGAATTTGAAAATACCATCGATGCTTAGAGGTATTATTCGGTATCTTACATTTCTCATTCTCATCCATCGTTTTTTTAAGCAACACTTCCGCTACACCCACTACCGTCAACCAAACCAAAACTCTCTACCCTTATTTACCACTCAGGCCAGAGTTTCTTTCTCGGCACTATCAACAGCCTTGCCCCATGCACTCTCAAATGTACTGGCACTCCCAACATCCACAACACTCTCTTGGCCTGTGACCAGTTCTGCTGGATCGATAGGATTATCCTTCATCGCGATTCCAGAGTCGTCGTTCACAGGATGAATCTCATTCTCCCAATTGCTAGAGTATACAACAGCTGCGAATGCTTCCAAATCTCGGACTTGTTCCATAGATTGAAGGTACTCATTTGACTCTCCATTCCCAATTGAGTGAGCCTGTCTTGTCAGAATCGCAAGAACAATTGGTAACTTGACAGGCTTAACATCGACTACTTCCGTGACCCGCAGAGTATTTAGATCCGGGATATCAGACGTTGGCGGAACTTTGTAAGCTTGCTGTGCGATTTTTTGATCAACGAGCGTTGAGTACCCAGCATCCAAGAGCAATGTCAAAACGTGTGAGAACGGCGGCGAGTCAATGAGGTCCGACGTCTCATCTAGTAGGCGTCGGAGTGGTGTGATATCTGATGATGATATCGAAACGGATCCTGATGGGGACGACTCCTTGGTCATTCCCGATTCCTTGAGAACAAATTCCTCCTCTTTCGGCGGTAACAAATACTGCAACCACGTGCTTGCCTGTCTCTCGGCTTCTGTAGCTCCTTCGACCTTCTTACGGACCTCAAGAGTCAATTCCGAAAATCTTTGCATGCTAATATCATCCCTGGGGCTAAGACCGCCGAAAACTTCTTTTACAGCTACTTCAACTTTCAGCATTACCTCCCTCCAGCCCCTGTGCAGAAGCCACCAACTGAATGTCAGATATCGTCTGTTCGTCTCGAAATCGTTCCCATAAGCCTGATCGGGGTTATCATCATCGTGGTTCTCCAGGCTGATTGTTGACTGTTCCATTCCACCTGTTGCAAGAGATACTACACTGGACAAATAACTCCTCCGGCCCAGGAGATTTAGTTGTATTCGAGTGAGGAGGGTAAGCAGAGCTAGTGTATATATTAATGTAAAAGCCCGAGTTATTGCTGTTGAAGTGTTAGTTAAGCTACTGAAGGCTTGCTGGACATAACTTACAGCTAATCTTGAGATCATTCCATAGCTGCAACTTGGTTTTCCTAGCCTTTTGAGCCTGCTGCCCACCATCTTGGGGCCCATCCCCAACTGCTGAAGCAGATGGAATACCCATCTGGCTCGCATGCACACCACTTTCGCTCTGCAAACTCGCCATGCTCCTTCCATCGTCGTCCATCACACTTGGCGGGCCAGAGCCCAACTCTGACGGATTTATCTCTCCATTACGTGCCAACTTCGCCGCCTTTTGTTGTTGTAGCTCGAAAGTTATCCTCTCGGTTTCCAATTCATGGATAATATTGTCCGTAGCTGTTGGGAGTAAGGCTAGGACTGTGAAGGTGCAATCTTCTTGATTTTGCTCGAATCTCCGGCGCAGGCTGTGGAATTTGGATGAGCCGATATTCCATGACCTAGACAAAGAATAAACCTACTTCTCTCGAGCTATGCGATCACTGCTCATGCGCTCACGCGCATCGGAGATCTTTCCCAACACATATTGAGTAGCAACATAGCCTGCCCCAATAAGACCAAATCCGATAGCAATAGGAGTTCTATTCCGCTTCAGCCATTTCCTAGTGGCGGAAATCATGACTCGAGTTGATTAGGTTTGCAACAGTAACATGCCTCTTGGAAATCTGCGAGTTGTGACTGTTTAACAGCGAAAAGTGATGTGAACGTGAACAAGGCTTTCGTGCCCCTTATGATGACCTTGCCAGGCCGAGGTTTGCAAGTGGCTGGTGGAAATTCCCGGTCCGTCTGAATCGCGCGTGGGTCCGCTTTCCACGATAAGACACCTAGCACCTTGGAAGCCCACATCCACATGCATGAATCTACCCCTCCATTTATCGCACAAAGCACAGCATCTAACAAGACCGCCGTTCAATTTACAAGCAAATGCTCGAAAATATCTTAGCCATGGAACAACGCCGTCCACCGGAGTACATTATAGAAGTCTTCGCGGATCCCTCCTCAGTGAAGGATGTTGTTAGAGGTATTTTCCACTTCCGCGAAGGGAGGAAGGGCCGCAAGCTGATCGCAAAACCCAGGAATTTTACATACAATCTTCTTTCATAGATTCTTTCCTTCTGTTCGACCGAAGACGAGAGATATTCTAGATTTAACCTTGCCATTTGTGGACGATGTAGAGCTGGAGACATTGATCGATCAAAGGACAGCAACGCTTGTGAGACAATTGGACTCGAGTTCTGATCTGGGTGCAAGGAATACTGGCGTGAGAGGCTTAATGGCCGTTCAGTTCTTTGAAAAGAAGCGGCGGAAGGCTTGGTTTATGAAGGGTGAGGAGGAGGTATGCTGGGAGCAATGGACGCTGGACGTGACGCTTGCAACTCCGAGGACGGAAAGTGGTATGTATTCATGCTGCTGGATGAAGTATGATGCTAACATCTTCCAGAGAGAGCCAAGGTTCGAAAAGCTATGGAAGCTATGCTTCTGAAGGCTGCTATGAAGATTGTGACGACTGTAAACAGGGAGAAGGATCACATTCCCCCAATAACCACTAGCGAAGCAAATCCATTTCCCTATCAGATTGTAATTAATCCAAAGGATAATGGTTGGGGAGCACGGATGGGAATATTTTGAATGTAAAAAGAAATGCAGCATTGTATATGAGGGGCCTGGGAGTCTGGGAGTTTGAGATAGATGGATCTGGATCTGGAAACCGATACCCGAATAAAATGGCATCATGAAGTCTTGTTATATGATCCGGGAGCTTCAGAGCTTATGGAGAAGCCATTTTCATGATTTGTAAGTCATAAATCATATCAACTCCTGCTGAATCCCCCTCTACCATGTCCACCACCTCGACCAAATCTTACGCTTGGTGGGACGAATTTTAATGCAGACATCGCACCTGATAAACCATCCATATCCGCGTCCTTCTTGGTCCCATCTGTCGCCGTTATTGAGCTTTCTTCTTTCACTTCCTCGTTCTCACCGCTCTCACCCGGCTTCTTGAGGGCATCGATAGTTTCTAGAGCTGAGTGGCGTCGTCTTCTCTCCTCGATTTCCGTCATATGCTGAGCTGCTGAGCTTCGTCTTCGGTGTTTCCCTGACCGTAACATAGAATTTCGGCGATCAATTCCATCGTTCACAATATAAAAATCGTAGTCTTTGGGAAACATATGCTTGTCGATTAGATGCATACGCCTCTTCTGTGAAGTCGAACACTTCCGATCACAGTCTTCCACGAAGCACGAGTACTACAATTTCATGTTAATCACTCTCCGCTTTGAGGAAAGGCATGACTTACTGTCTTCTCTCCCCTCTCCCTCCTGACGCTAACCAGGGCGTCATGGTTTTCTTCAATGTGAAGATTCAAGAAGTGCTCCGTTGGGAAATTCTTTCTGCACTCAACACAGCGGTTGACATGTGTTTTCGCATAATGTATATCATACTCTTCGAATGACGCAAAATTGAGGGTTTGTCGATGTGGTGGGAGAGAACATCGCATCTCAGTGACACGAGGAGCTTCACCGCCTTCCAGGTCGAGATGGACAATTTTGGGGATGTTCGAGGCCGCTGATATCGCGCTTGGATGGACAACTGATCGAGCAGACGGTGTAGATTCTTGTGTGCTCTCGGACTCTGGAGATGAAGGCTCAAAGTCTTCTCGTGAGCGCTTGGCCATCTTGAAATGCTGAACAGCGGGGTAAATACTTTGAAAAGACTTCTCTCTTGTTTGACCTGCTATTTCTGCATCGGTTCCAGGGCTTAAATATCATTCGCCGAACGAGGTTAACGAGCTGCAGTTGTTGAGATTGGCTGTGCCTCGAAAAGTCTTGTACTTCTTATATTGTGGGACACTGGATTCTGCCACGAGAAAGCCTTATGCTGCCTTGCCCCCCCCCAAGCCACGTTCAGCCTCGCTCTACAGTAGTCTGTGCTGCGCTGCCAAGAAGCAGGGGGCCAGCGGCAGCAGGGGACAGGGCACTGGCGATCCCAACTGACTCCTCCTCACTTCGATCGTGATGCCTTGAAACCAGCCCAAACCTCGTGCATCTACTTCTGGGCCGATGTTGGTTCTTTGCACTTCGCCTTCACTCACTCTTCGGCCGATTCACTGTTCTGCGTCTATTCGTTAGCGCCCTTTGGTTTCCTCGAACAGCCAGCCCGGTTCAAAAGGTGGTGAATTTCGAAACAAAATCTCTACCTATGGATTGCATCTACCACCCGAGATTTGCGGAATTCCACGCGCAAATCTAGCACAGATCGGTAGTGGAGTATAACAGCTCCGCAATCATAGCACAAGAAAAGCAATGGCCACGCCCGCAGTGCAACAATGGAAGTACGTTGTTTGATCTCACTCTGACCATGCGCCGGGCTAACAGAATGTCCAGGTACGCGCAGCAGGTTGAGAATAAGCTGGTACCGCTCTTGACAAAGTGGGGAAGGGATGGTCCGACCTTTGATGAGATTGACTACCTGATCAATGAGTGAGTAGATTCCGAAGATGTCTCATCTTGTCTTGCTAAAGAGGTCAGGTTGCGCAAGGCTTGCGAAAGTACGATCTTCCTCGATTTCGAATATGCCACCAGTCAAGGAGTAGGGCAGCATCTCTGGGATGCGCATACGAAGATCAACACCCGGTTCAAGAAGCTCTTGGCCGAATACCGAAAGGGAGACCAGAAAAAGGCAGTTGTGGAGAAGCGCAAATTCGAAAAGCGATATGCGGACTTCATCAAGACCAGCCAGTTCTTTTACAAGGGCTACATTCAACGTCTTGCATCTCATTTCACCGGCATGAAGGAGCTTCACCGAATTGCACACCGGCTGTCGCTCAGCACTCTGTCCGTGGACGCGCGTATTCAAGTTCCCCCACATGTTGAGCATCTCATCGAATTGTCTTGCCATGCAAGTCTCTTACGATTGGGTGATTTATCACGCTATCGCAACAACATGAGGACTAAGGATCGTAGTTGGGAGCCCGCTATGGCATTCTATTCCTTGGCTAATGACCTCTACCCAGATTCTGGGGCTGCTCACAACCAAATGGCTGTTATTGCTACCACTGATGGCAACCACTTGGATGCTGTCTACCACTTTTACAGAGCCATTACCACAAAGGAGCCGCACCCCCTTGCCCATGGCAACCTAGAACTGGAATTCAAGAAGATCACTACGGCTTGGGAGAAGAAGCGTTCACATCCTAAGACGGATAGTCTCACAACCCTCATCTGGTGGTTTGTTCTTCTTCATGCGAAGTTTTACGAAGGAGTTGAATTCTCTACTCATGAAGAGCTTGAAAATGAGGTGTTATCCCGCCTAGCTTTGCTTCTGAAGGAGCAGTCGTTCAGTGAAACTCTGGAGAAATTTGTTCTTATCAACATCGCTGCAGAGTCTCTTGCCGGCCAAAGAATCCGAGGTAGGTGAAACTGAGATTTTTCTTTTCTTTTCGAAAATGACTAACGAAATTCCTGCAGAGAAAGTTGCTAATGCCGGCCCTGAGGTCTTCCAATCGTTCTACTTCTGCCTCGCCTTCAACATCCGGATGATGTTTGTCTTACTCCAAGTCTTGCTGCCAGAGCTTGAAGATCCTGCAAGTGGCGAGGAGCTTCCTAATGGCCCAGACGGATCACAGCCGAGTAGACCGAAGGAGAAGATTACAGCTATTGCTGCCAGAGTCTTCCCGGCCCTTCGCCAATATAGTGTCTGGCTTGCCTCTGAAGCTGGAACGATCCTTGCTACTGTTGATACTGGTCCCATTAACATCCACAAAAAGGAGATGTGGAAGATGTATGCCGATGTACTTACCCGACTTGCAAACTTTTTTCCCGTTGAGGAGCTGGCACCAGTCAGTTACTTGTTGGAGGAGGACGCATCTACTGTTGGCTTTCAACCCCTTCGCAACCCCGAGCTGAGTACTGAATGTAACCTCTATACCAGCGTGCGTGGAGATTTAAAACCTCGGATAACGGATCTTGGTATCAAGCGCGACCTTCCAAATATTGAGATGCAAGCACGAGTGCTGAACATCCTCATCTGCGGTCTCAGTCTTCAGCTTATGGATGAGGTACCCATCGCCTTGAACAGTGACACTGGCTCGCCTGTTTTTACCTTCGTTGAGGAGGGCTTGCCAATGACCAGTCACGTCCGCTTGCAAGGAACAACTTCTGACTACGCAAGCCCAGTCCGAACAAATGACAACTACGAAATGCAATCGGCAAATGGAGCCTACGAAGTTCGTGATGAAAGTGTTGCAGCCTCCGACTCTCACCAAAGCATGGATACCTATCTGCACCAAATGGTCGACAGCCTTCTCGAGCCTCCGTCTAGTGGTAGAAACACAACCAGCAACGAGACATCCTATGGAATGCATAGTGCTACAGCAAATGAGGTTTTTGCCCCCATGGGCTCAAATGGCTTCGAATCTCGCCTTCAGAGCACTCCCAAGATGTTGCCAAGTTTGCCAGATTACTATCACTCGGCTTTCACCCCGCAACCAAACGAGCTTCAGCCTCACAGCCCTAACCGCCCGATGACTGCACGTCAGCTCTCGCCTCTCTCGCTTGCAACTCCCGAGCAACGACTCCAAGCAGCGATAGCTCTCGATGAGATTACTGGATACGGTCCATCAAAGAATGGTTCCTGGGGAAGAAAGGCTTCAAGACCGCTGTCCAATCCAATTTCTCAACCTGTCAACCAAATTCTACAGGAGTCACTTGCACAGCAGTTCATGCCATTGGCATCATCTGCTTTCTCTGATTCTAGTAGTATCTATGCCAACAACACTCCTCAACTTCAGAATCGTGCCATGAACGGACCCTTGCGAAACGGGCTTCCTGCTACCAATGGAAACAACTCTACACTCTTTGCTGGTGCTAGTGACTTCGACAGGACCACTATGCTGCAAAGCTCCCTCTGGAACGGCAGCCAGCCTACTTCCGGCGGCGGTTACGTCCGGACTCCTCCTGGTGGACAAGGTGGTTGATTCATTTTCAAGTCGTCTACTGTATCGAGTAAATACCACAACATGAGATATACTTACCAGAACGACCGCATGTGTCAGGCTCCGGTTTCGATCATCCACATCAGACTCGGATATTGCTGGCCGATCTTTAACGATCATGTTCACTAGCATAGCACTTCAGCAGTTACAGCATGAATGTGCACGGAATCGAACGGACACTTTTCAGTTCTTCTAACGCTATATTCTATGCGTGATCGTGGAGGATCATAATGGGTCATCTTCTTCATATGCAGCGGCCAAATCCTCTGATCTTAGACGCTCCCGTTGTTGAAACCTTTTTCCCCTCTGAACGCCGTCTAAAACCTCAATAATGCAATCGAATCAGATCATTTACTGGCCCTTAGGCTTGTAGATCTGCTTGGGGAATGGGTATCTACAAATTGAGTGTCAATTAGTCTGTTTTTAGGGAAAGGGGTCGCGGAAAATTGAATGTCCTTCCCGAGGAAAGGGGGAGGCAGTGTACATAATCGAAAGCAAATTTCGTAAAAATTTGGCCGTCGTCTGTGAAGTGCATATAATATGAATGAAAAGGGATGACTTACGAAGGACCCAACTCCTGAATACTAAGCTTTGCCAACCATTGTCCCTGATCAACACACTGAGCCAGACTCTCACCAGCAACAAGTCCCGCAGTGAAACCAGCAGCAAAGGCGTCTCCAGCTCCAGTAGTATCATCAATCAGCTCCTTGTTAATAGGATGAACCTCATACTCAACGATCTCCTTCCCAGCCTCAGCAACAATCGTAGGATCGGTTCCCTGCGTGATAATGGCAACCCTAGGTCTCTTCTCATTCTTCTTCGGCAGTCCAGCCAAGTGCTTCGCAATCTCCTTGATATCCTTCGTCTCCAATCCGTGGCTCTCAGCATAGCTAAGCGCCTCAGTCTCATTTCCGATAACATAGTCCCAGTAAGGCGCGGTGGCGTCAAGCGGGTCCTTGAAAAATTGGGGGATGAATGGTGCAGAAAGGGAGAAGGCAAAGACTTTGTTATTCTTAGCTGCTTCTTCAGCGAGGGCCAAAGCAGCAGGCGGGCAAACTGTCAAATGATAGCCACCAACAAAGTAGAACGAGGCGTTCTCAACCAGCTTCCAGACTTCAGGAGACTTCAAGTGGTCGAGGTCATAGTGATTTGCAGCGCCGAGATCAGTGCACATAGATCTGTTGTGGTCGGTGATGATGACACCACAGCGCCCAGTGGGTTGCTTTGGGTCAACACGGTATTCGACTCGTAGGCCTGCGGTTTTGACCGCATCGTGGAGGATGGCTGCGTACTTGTCGTCGCCAACGCCGCCAAGGTAGACAACGCTGTTTGGCGGCAAGAGGTATTGAGCTCCTCGGGCAGTGTTTTGGGCTCCACCACCAGCGATGAGCTTTGCGGAATAGTTGTTTAAGAGATCTTCGTAGAGTCCGAGGTGCCTCTCTTCGGCCAGGATAGCATCGTTGGGCTTGAGGCCGTATTTCTCGAGGAGCGCGGCATCACCTTGGGCTTGGATATCTGGAAGGAGTAGCATTAGCATTAATTCAAAAATTGGCAATGTCAGAGAGGGTTTTGTTCAGTTGCTGCTGATGTGAGGTGTCGCAAGAGTTTGCGCAACCCAAGAAAGAGGAGCTTCAATTGACTCGAAAGAAAGCTATAAATACCAAGCAATGGATTTTCCAGGCAGAGAAGAGCGTATTCTTTCGTTGGTGCCATTTTGATTGTGTTTGGCTTTGGGGAGGAGTGGTAGAATTCGAATGTTTTCTGATGGTGGGGTCGGTGAGGACGAAGCTTCTTTGGTGCGGTTTTCGCATGGCTCAGAGGGGCAAGTGAGCGGCTAGAAATAACTTTCAGCCACAAGAACATATTTCAATGTCAATGAGGGTGTGTGGATCTAATTTCTGGACTCAGGTTGATTTGGTTCTAATTTGTTTCATGCTTCCAGGACTCTTGTGACAGTCTCGCTGCCTTTATGAGGTCAATGATCCGACTAGTCACGCTACTTCGGACTTAACGTTGAATCTGTAAGTCAGAGAACTGCAAATAATTGTTTCATGTTTTTTATTCATTCTCGCAATGCTCCCGTCCTTCCGAAAGGCACATGAATGCGAAGCCAGCAAGCCCAATACAATGAACCCCCCTCCCTCTCCGCCTCGATCAAGCCATCTAGTCCTTGACCTTCTGAGTACCACGCAGTAAACCAGTTCTCCGAGCAGCAATGAGACCAGCCTTTTGACCTTGCGCAGCATATCTCGAGATCGTAGACGCCTTACCGATATGTTGATGGTTACCGCCCTGTTCCTGGTTAACAACATGCTCCTGAATACGATATTGAAGACACATACTCCGTGAGGATGATCGACGGGGTTCATGGCAACACCACGAGTCTTGGGCCAGGAGTTACGCTTGACAGCGAACTTATGCTTAGCACGGGATGCCTCTGTAGACCGACCATTAGTAAATGCAATCCAATTTATATCCAGGACCAGCTCAAACGTACTCAATAGCGGCTTGTCAGTTCGTCCACCCCCAGCAACAATGCCAATCATTCCACGCGCACTGCTCTTGATGACCTTCTTCGCACCGGATGGAAGCTTGACACGGGTCTTGCCCTCATCGGGGTTGTGGCCAATGACCGTAACATAGTTGCCAGATGTGCGTCCGAGAGCACCGCGATCTCCAGGCTTCTCCTCAACGTTCGAGACGACTGTTCCTTCAGGGACTGAGCCTAGTGGGAGGACATTTCCGACCGTCAAGTTTGCGTTCTTGCCAGCGTAAATGAATTGACCAGTGTACATGCCCTCATTCGCAATAAACGTCTCGGTGGTAAGCTTGAATCGGTATGGATCACGGAATTGGACCCTCGCGAGAGGAGCTCCTCTGCCAGGATCTGTTCAACATAAGTCAGTCATTCGAAGTCTCTTCGAGACATCCCGAAAAGGGTAATATCTGCTTACCATGGATGATCTCTTTGATGACACCGCGGATGTAACCAGAGCGCTCAGCATAATCTGAAAAGTTGAGAGTCAGTATTTCTGGCTACTACCATTTCCTAGGAACGTATTTTATTTACCTAAGTTCCTGAAGGCCGCCGGGTTTTTGTTGAGGCGAGTATGAGCAGTGAAGATGCTGCCTCTTCCCTTCCGCTGGTTGCGGATAACTCGACCCATCTTGGCTGGCGGTGGTGTTGATGTTCGAGGTTGAAAATAATGGATTTCGACGATATCCAAATTCTAGCCTTCGTGTGCGCAAGTGGAAGGCGCGCAAGCGAGCCAATCAAGCCAGACTACGCTAAAAGGCAAGAGCGAACCCAACCTCTGCTCAAGCTCGCAATCTCGCGCAACACCTTCTAAGACCAAATCACCCCAGATACTGACAGGAATTTTCTCCGCCAACGTTCTGTATAGTCCTTTAGTCTCTATTTGCTTGTTCATGTGGTTGGATGCTCTAGCGCGCATCCGAAAAATCAGATACGGTGGGGGTCAAGTGACACCGTCCTGCTGGGGCTCAAGTCCTCGTTCTGCACGACATTTCCAATATTTCTCCAAGAATCCTGACATATTATGCTTTTATATCATAGCTAAGTATCTCTCAAAGTTATGCAAACGATTTCCCCTCTCTTCTGGCCGTGGGGACCTCCTATATAGTCCTTCTATCTCTTTGAGCGGCGCATCATAATGCATCAGGCGCATCAATATCGTGGTGACGACAAACTGTCCCATCAGTGTGCGACACGATAGCGTTGAGGCGTCGGGTTGGACGTCGATCTTCAGAGCCTCGAGCCTTTTCGGGTGTTCCGGGGTCAGGAGCAGAGCTATTTCTTGCCCCCCCACCTAAATTTACGATCCTTCATTTACGAAGATTCATACGGTGGACTCTCATACTTTAGTCTCACAGAATCCCATCTCTCCATTCTAAGTTGGTATAGTGAGTCCAAAGTGTCGTTGCTGGGAGATTCCGTCCTATCCACCATGCGATGACGTTCTTGCCGAAAGCGGAAATTATGTCGAAACCATCAAAAGAGTCAAGAAAACTCGGATGATGGAGTGCGACGGGGTTTATAACAAGCGAGTTTGGTTGTGTTGGCGTGTCCGTCCCTTGGCAGGCAATTGCGAATTCAACATCACCAACTATATCACAACACACCACTACCGAGAACATCAAACAAACTCTCAACTACAGCAGAATCAACAGTATGCGGTAGGGCATTTGGACAATGGGCTTTTGCTCGCTCACTTGTCAATTCAACGCACGATATATATGAATACATACTCAGAATTTACGCGAGTTAGGACATTGCCGAGAAGGTTCGCATTGGGTGATGGATTGTGGCCGCTTGAAGGCTGGAACACTGCAGACTTTCAAGATGTGGGAGTATCCTGTGAGCGGCGTCGAGAGACATGTGGCGCTTGGACAATGGGAACATTTGATTGTATATTTACTTTTAGCACAATATAAAGGTTTCAAAATTCACTATGCTGTCCATCCTATTGTGCCCTACGCACATTGAAAGTGAAAGTGGGTGACGTTAGCTTAGACCAATAATGCTCCCTCATTCGTGGTACTTTCATTAATCGCCAAAGCTCCTTCTGACTTCATCCCCAAAACCACAACAATCTCCCACAACGAGGACAACCACCGTCTTTCAACATGAGCTCTGACGAATCCTCAGAGCTATCGTCTGCTCCGTCGGAGGATGAGCTTCAATATACCAAAAAGGATGGAATATTGAAGTTCTTCTCGAAAGCACCCCCTCCTTCTGCTGCTCCCAAAATCGAGGCTTCGCCGCCACGGCAGAAGCGCGAGCCCTCCCCTCCTCATGAATACGTCCTAGCAGATAATCCTGATATTGCTGTATGTGTATACACCTATTGTCGCGTTCTCAACAGATTTACACGTACAAAACGCGTGGTTTGATGGTTCTGTCAATGGTAACACTTTTTTGCGCAGTTTATCGTCATGTTCCGTTCCAGGTTTACAGAAGCCTTCCCAAAGTCACTTATCAACTTCGGCCCGCAAGAACTCGAACGAGATATTGTAGATACTGTCCCTGGAGAGGGTGCGGAGCATTTCCTGTGCGCATTGCTTGGACTGCTCCTCAACAGAAAACAGGATGTGAAGTGAGTTCGCTTTGTGCAGCAGGCATTCTATAATCACCGACAAATGTGGATACTAAATTTGGTGTCCAAATAGGGCAGGACATTATAATCGAGCACTCGAAGAAGCAGTTCAGACTCACAAGTCGCAATGGGCAAAGGACTGGGAGAGCAAGAATCCGTTGTCAGGGGGGGCAACCTTCACTACCATGACACCCACTCAACGAGTGAGAAACTTCCCTTCAACTTCTCTATTCAAACTTATTCTAGCATTTGAATGTACTAACTCCATGCTAGCTTACTCTCCTACGAACGCTGATTCTCTGGTCCCTTTCTTCATCCGACGCTGTCAAGGGCATAATTCAAGCCTCTTACAAGCAAACGCGCCATGACGATGATCTCAACCAACCACTTTCAGTACAGGCCTGGGGTTCAGATGGCGACAAGCGTCGATACTATCTTATTGAAGGTCTGGACGATACACACTTCAGGGTGTACCGTGAGAGCAACCACACAGCTATAAAGCGAACATGGTGGAGCGTCGCAAGTGATATCGATGAATTGAAAGCTCTTGCAGAAAAGCTTTCCAAGGAAGACGGTGGTCAGAAGGCCAGGCTTCTCAGCTCGAAGATCGTGGCTGCAATCCCTCGGTTCGAGGCTACAGAGGAGGTCCGCTCAACCCAAAACCACCGATTTGAAGCAACATTAACCTTTCTTCTAGAAGCGAAAACGCCGCGAATACAGACAAACACGCAAGAATCAGTTCAAGCGTCCAGAGCCTAATTACTCCATGTATGAAGGCCGAACACGAGGCAAGCGCATGAAGTATACATACTCAGACGACGAGGAGGATATCTATTCTGATGCTACCACAACTCGACGCTCCACACGCAATACGGGCACACATACTCCAGCTGAACCAAGCGGTCCTACCATCACTCAAAGTGGTCGTCAGGTCAAGTCTCGTCAAGGAGGTGCCTACGGCGAAACCATTCTGAGTGAAACTCATGCATCTGCTGTATCTGCTAGTGGCTTTGATGGGACCAGTGAGGAGCCTGAAACTGATGGTACCAGTGGAAGACCTAGAAGAGCTGCTGCTGCTGCTGCTGCTACCAATGTGTGGGGTGCAAAAGGTGGTCGCCACATCGAGGGCTACAACGATGTTGATGAGATGACGAGTGATGATGAGGGCGATGCTAGTGAGCAGGATTATGGTGATGATGAAGAAGAGGATGATCATGTGTCTCTTGGGAGTGATGTTGATGACCAAGACGACCTTACCGACGAGGATGAGGAAATGGATGACGCCAGCGAGAAGAAGTTGATCGTCAAACTGCCAGTCAAGACGCCAACTCCAGAGCGCAAGACTACCATCAAGCTTCGATTGTCGCCAGATAAAGATAGTCCGAAGCCAAATGCTTTGTTCCCAGCCACTGCAAATACCGAAAACGCAACCAGCGCCTCCAATTCCATAGCCAGCGGAGCAAACCAAACTGCCGTCGACGCTAAGGAGAACACAACGCCAACAACCTCCGCAGACACCAACTTGGTAAGCACGCCACCAAAGCCAATGAGTGTTCTACCCAATTCTTCATCTCATCAAATCCAAACTGCTCCCTTGTCGCCCTCTCTCGCTTTCCGTGGCAGTCCGGAAAAGGCGCCTAAGTTCCCACCATCCATTGATGTCGGTTCTAGAGGATCTTGACCAGATTACGAATGGTTTTCGTTGCACTTTCTGAGAATATCTAAACAGGTGGGCGGCATTAGTGTAAAAAAGGTTGCTTTAGAATGGCGTACTAGGGTTATTCGCACTACATGTTGGCACGCATGTCTTTAGACATCATGCAGTCCAAGACTACAGTATTGTGACTCTGAATAGAGAGATGGCTGCCCGGATACGGTTTCTCATGCATGAGACGTGATTTGATGGAATTTATTAGATCGTACCAGTGCTTTCTACATACGTTTACATGCCTACCCTGGGGCGAGCTCTGCCTCCGAATCTGTTCACAGGAACACCCATCCACCCCTCTATCTAAATTCCCAAAACGCCATCATTCCTCTCGTAAATTCTGCATCATCTAATCACCAGTAGAACTAGGGTTCTGGTTTTGATAATACTACAACCATTCATCAGCAAAAGCTCCAAGGTTCTACGCTTCCCAATCTCCATCTAAAACTCAACAACCAAAGTCTACTGACCTCACCCACGTTTGCCGCTAGTTTGCTTTCGCTTCCAATGTTCTTCAGACTCCCTGGGAGTTTCCAATTGTTCGTCGTGTACCACCATCTTCTAATCTTTGCTCCCACGGAATTACCGCTCAGCTGTGCACTCCGGTTCCAATATCGCCATCCGTGGAGAGCAAGACTCCATACCAGGCCTTGAACCAAAGGTAGCATCACCTAAGCACATCAGCCTCTGCCCTTCCACTTCCGATCCATTGTGAGAGAGATACCTGATCCCGCATCGTAATATACAGCACCTTCCACGTACTATCCGCACCCGCAATACTCGCTAAATAGCTCTGCTCAAACCTCAAATCTGGCAGAGGTCCGAAGCTCGCCCTTCGAGGAGCCGGCTTCAATACGGAATATGGAATGTCTTCTTCATCTTCGTCATCAATGGTATCGTCTTCGTCGTAGGCATATTTCTCGACGGAGGAATCGGAGAGGGGAGGTTGATGAGATATCTTGAGAGGCTCTTTTTGGGAGGCGGCGGTGGAGGGATTGAGGTCGTGGGATGGTGAAGGGTCCCGTTTTATGGAGGCTGTTTGGATTGTTTCAGCTATTTGGAGGGGAAGTGAGGAAGACATCTTATGGTTGACTTTTGTTGAGGCTTGCTGAGCAGCTGGAGGTTGTTGATGTTCGAGGTGTGGCTTGCTTGCCTTGCGGCAGAAGGATTCACCGGTCAAACGATCAAACCACTCAACCGCCCAATATTCCGAACGCTAAAAATTTGAGATTGTTCGAAGTTCTTAGAAATTTCTAAAAAGATCATAAGTCATAAAGAAAACTCCAAATATCCCGAATATAACATTGGTTTCTCCAAATTGTGGTGTTATTTTGGTCAAATCAGGGTTTGAGCTATTGAGTGGTGTGTACGTTTGACCAGTGAACCCTTCCAGCTGCCGAGGCCGATGGTTGCCACTTCGACTTCTACGCGTTTTCAAAATCAACAACTCTACCCCCCAAAAAATTTGATCTTTGCTAAAGACGGCTTATCAATGAAGAATTTTTGTTAATGAAAGAACATGAACAAATGATATGTTATTCCGTATTTTCACTGCTCTGTCCCTAGCTTCCGTCCCTCCACAATAAAATATTTTCGGGCCTTCCCAGTTACAAGTTACCTCCGCTGATGATGCTCACAGGGTAAACATTACAATTTAAAGATGCCTAAAGCCTAGGTAATCTCTAGTCTCCCTTTTTGTATATTTTGTCTTGTCAGCTTTGCCATGAAAGAGTCGAGCTCGAACGCAGGCATTTGCATCTTTGCAATTCTGGCATTTCTTTAAGTTTGTCATATGCTAGAAAGACGACTGCTCATGCTAATGTCAGATCATAGTCCTGTTGGATGACCGAATCTCAGCCGGTGACTGTTTCAAGTTTTATAAAGTGGCTGAGAAGATCATTGCTCATATTTGTACAGCTTACTTTTGTTGAATATTATTTGCAAATGCCAGTGACTCACTGTACGCGGAGACATTGATTAAGACCTATCCTATAGCCAAACAAAGGTTCCTCCAATAAATATCAGAATGTCCGAAACTTTCTCATTCTCTTTTTCCACCACTTTCACATAATCTCCCTTCTCTCTTCAAAGTAGCGAAATAGCATCCGCTAGTTTACTCCTTACAATTTCTGTCTTTCCAAGTTCCAAATTATTTCAAACCACAACTCTACAACAACAGATCAATAGCAAACCAATATATGTGCGAAATCAAATGCCCTCACTACCGATGTGGCCATTTCGGGCCCAAAATAATGGACCATTGCCCAGCTAACACAGCTTCCGAACTCAGTTCATGTCCTTTTTGGAAGGGGCAAAACGACTTGGAGCGGCCTGGTGGATGTCCAAGATGCATGCGAGGCGCGAAGAAACCGAAGCAAGACAAGGGATGTGGATGTGAGGTCATGTAGCCAAATTAGCATTGTTGAAGATAGCATGACTTGGTGGTAAGTCTTCAAGCGTTGATGGATTGGGCGATACTTTTGGATGATCTTGGAAAGAGAATAAATATCTTCCATAACATCAATTGAGTACTAGAAACGCGTAATCCTAATCACCAATACGTCGGCTGTGCCAGCGCTTTCATTGTTGTCCGTAAGTGATCTCGTGTCAAAATCTAGGCGTGCAAGTGAAGAGATTATTCCAGCACTCCAGCAAGCTTGTCTTCCATTAGAATGAATCAAGTCAAGGAATCTTACTTCTCGTTAGCTTATCCTTCCTCAATATAATTTACATCTTTGAATCAAACTATGATCCAATACAGTTGATCTTAAGTACGGTCGAATGTAGTGATTCGGAGCAACATAAGTTTCGGCGGAGGGAGGAGAGCTCCTGCTGAGCATTCACACTACCATCAATAGCTGAGACGCAACCTTCTGGAGCTAAATAGGTGCAAATCTTTCTCCATATCTATCACAACTATAACAGACTTCAATAACCACTTTAGCAAAAATCCACATCAAGAACAAGCCTCGCACCCAAGCTAACAAACTACCTCAAACAACCCCCCCCCCACAAAACTAGAAACCCTGAAAAGACTAACGACCGCCGTGCGAGAATGTGCTGCATATTATTCCAGACATACAACTACAAATGCCCCAGTGTGAATATCCCAATTATTTGCAAGTTGTACGATAAATCTTGGGGAAAGCAGTACGATAAATGCCCAGAGTGGGGAGGGGTCATTCCTGATGATCAAGAGACTCCTTGTTCAAATTGTGCAGCAAGAATACTCGTGGGAAAGTGGTTGAGAATTTGAGGAGTTGGGATTGCTGGTTGCTCAACTTCTCTCTGCTTGGGCATAATGAAGGGTACGGTATGCGGAAGCCATGATCAAGTGTCGAACCCTGATTAGGGGTAGCACCTGTACCCCTTGAATCAGCAGCCAGAACTTTGCTTTTTATATAGAAGTGATGGAGACGAGTTTCGAGATGGGCATTTCTTAGGTCCCTGGAAATCGATGGACATTCAAATATGTTTCTTGCCTCCTGTCTGGTGTTGCTGAATAAAGCCCTTTTTCCAAATTCCTCAATAGACTTCTTCCACATGTGACATGGAGAACTCAGAAAACAATGATGTCTTAGAACAGGGAGAAACTTCAAGGAAAATTCTCCGTGACAAAGGTTGAAAGGGGCATGTGAACAATCCCCTGTCCATCTGGTCCGAATAATGACAATCAACGGGAACTACTTCTACTCACAATGCCCATTGCTAATAATCTCTTCTTGTCCAGTAAATATGAAATTGAGGTGGAATCTCTATCTTCAAACTATAAGTCACCAGTAATCCCTACATAGCTTCAAATATTACTACTGTCTATGATCAGCTGTACATCGATTCTCATCTAACAGAAATAATCAACATCATCCACTTTTTATCACACAGAGCTTCAAAAAAAAGATTTCGAATTAATTATGTGTCTAATCTAAAAAAAATTACCTACATGTGCGGACGTTCTAACATAGTCAAGGAGAAATACCACCCTCGGAAGTCAGACAATCTGAGCTCTTGCGATGAGTGCAGAGGGTCCAAGCCCGCTCGGCCCCTGAAGAAATGCCCAGGTTGTTCTTTGAACGAGCGATTCACCTCTGGAAATTACGATGATGATGATGATGATGATGATGATGATGATGGAAGAAGGTCAAAGATGCGAGCAGGGTATTGAGTAAGTATGCTTGATCATGTACAGAAGAGAGTAGGGCTTTATGGCGCTGGTGCTGGCGAACTGTTTGGCAACACAGTAAACGAATTATATCAAAGAATCGGAGTAAGATCAAGCGCTCAGTGAGGATCATAAAAATAGAGAGGGAATGGAGTGATAGCCTTTCCACGGAGTCGTGGGTAATGCCTTCATCGGCCAATTTCAAGATTAAAACGTTGCGAGTGATGATTTAATTGCAGTTGGGGAAGATTGGAAGGATTAATATCGCTTTACAAGATTTTCTGGTGATATTTGTTTCGGCATAATATTGACTTTGAAATGGTCATACTTGCTACCCAGAGATGTAATGTTTCCGCCT
>Ga0302325_10008797_pt1 | contig 22150 bp, 16 predicted proteins | sample Palsa_T0_2_FD_201948 | JGI IMG/M metagenome (GOLD analysis project Ga0302325, IMG submission 201948) | Peat permafrost microbial communities from Stordalen Mire near Abisko, Sweden - Palsa_T0_2 | ecosystem: Environmental > Terrestrial > Soil > Palsa > Peat permafrost | place: Sweden: Abisko...
GCGTGTACGGCGTGAACACTGGCTTCGGCAAGCTGGCGCAGACGCGCATCCCGCGCGACAAGCTCGCCGACCTGCAGCGCAACTTGGTCGTCTCGCACGCGTGCGGCGTCGGGCCGCTGCTGTCGCGTGACGTGGTGCGGCTCGTGCTGGCGCTGAAGGTGAACTCGCTCGCGCGCGGCTACTCAGGAGTGCGCTGGCGCGTCATCGAGACGCTGTCGGCGTGCTTGGAGCACGACGTGCTGCCGGCGATCCCAGGCCAAGGCTCGGTCGGCGCATCGGGCGATCTCGCGCCGCTCGCGCACCTGTCGGCGGCGCTGATCGGCGTCGGCGATGCGATCGTCAACGGTCGTCGGATCCCGGCAGCAGAGGCGCTGAGCTCGGCGGGGATCGCGCTGCTCGAGCTGCGCGCCAAAGAAGGGCTGGCGCTGCTCAACGGAACGCAAGTGTCGACCGCTCTCGCGCTGCGCGGGCTCGTCGGCGCCGAGGATGTGCTGGCTGCCTCGTTGGTCGCCGGCGCGTTGACGATCGAAGCGGCGCTGGGCAGCGTAACGCCGTTCGACGCGCGCATCCACGCGGTGCGCGGGCACGCGTCGCAGAGCGACGTCGCCGCGGCGCTGCGCGGGCTCATCGCAGGCAGCGAGATCAACGAGTCGCACCGCGATTGCGGCCGCGTGCAAGATCCGTACAGCCTGCGCTGCATCCCGCAAGTGCTCGGCGCGTGCCTGCGCACGCTGCGCGACGCGGCGGCGATCCTCGTCGACGAGGCCAACGCCGTCTCCGACAACCCGATCGTTTTCGCCGACAGCGGCGACGTGATCTCGGGCGGGAACTTTCACGCCGAGCCGGTCGCGCTGGCAGCCGACGCGCTGGCCGTCGCGATCGCCGAGATCGGGAACATCAGCGAACGCCGCTGCGCGCTGCTGGTCGACCCGACGTTCAGCCAGCTGCCGGCGTTTCTCGCGACCGATCCTGGCCTGGAGTCGGGCTACATGATCGCGCAGGTCACAGCGGCCGCGCTGGCGTCGGAGAACAAAGGGCTCGCGCATCCGGCCAGCGTCGACTCGATCCCGACCTCGGCCGGCCAAGAGGATCACGTCAGCATGGCGACGCACGGCGCGCGCCGGCTCGACGCGATGCTGCGCAACGCGTCGAACATCGTCGCGGTCGAGCTGCTCTCGGCGGCGCGCGGCATTTCCTTTCGCCGGCCGCTTCGCACGTCGGACGCGCTGGAGGGCGTGCTGGCCGAGATCGCGCCCGACGGCGGCGGGACGGGCGACCGTTTTCTCTCGCCCGAGATCGAACGCGTCGCGGCGCTGGTGCGAGCGGGCCGTTTCACCGCGCTCGTCGCCGAGCTGTTCCCAACGACGTCAGCGTGAGCGGCCGGGCCGCTGCGCGCCGGAATGTTTCGCTCGCTTCGGCGCGAACGATGAGCCCGATCCAAGCGGAGATTCAGCAATGCCCGAGCTATCCCGAGAGCCGCTCCACGAACTCGACGCGATGATGGCGGCCCCCGATCACCACGCGATCTTGTTGGAAAACGACCGGGTGCGCGTCCTCGATACACAATTGGGGCCGGGAGAGCGAACGCCGGTGCACTCCCATCAGTGGCCGGCCTCGCTCTACGTGCTCAGCTGGAGCGACTTCGTGCGCTACGATGCCGACGACAGCCCGATCGTCGACTCGCGCGCGCTCGGCTTGAATCCTGCGCGGGGAACCGCGCTCTGGTCTGCGGCGCTTCCACCGCACTATGTCCGAAATGTCGGCACGAGCGTCTTGCACGTCATCGCGACGGAATTCAAGGACGCGTAAGCGCTGCGCATGAGGGCGCTGTTCTCCGCACTACTGGCGGGAATCGCCGTGACGTTGCTGCTCGTGCAGGGGCTCAGCGTGTCGCGGGTCGGCAAGTTGCCCGCCATCGGTCTCCACCTGGTGGACCCCTCGCGCCGGATCATCACGACGGTTTCGCCGCAAGCGGCGCAGGACGGTCTGCGCGCCGGCGACGTCTATGATTGGTCCAGGGCGACGCCTGACGAAGTCCGCCAGCGTTTTCAGGATCCTCCGGCCGGCGGCGCGCTCGAACTCCCGGTCGTTCGGGACGGCAAGCTGGTTCCCGTTCGATTGTACGCCCGTCCGCTTTCGGTGACCGATCAGCTCGCCGCTTACGGTGACCTTCTCTTCAAGATGTTCGCGATGGCCATCGGCATCGTGCTCGTTGCACGCGGTAAGGGACGATTCGGCTTGTTCTCCGGGTTGGCGCTTTTCGGCTTCGCCGCCGGGGAGGGCTTTCGGGTCAGCTACGCCATCCTCGGATGGCCGCTCGCAACGATCGTGGACAGCGTCGTCTACGCGACCGCTTTCGGGCTGCGGTATCTCATCGTCGAGGCGATGATCGCGCTGACGGGCCCGGCTTTGAAGCGGCCCGAACGCTGGTTCTTCCGCGTCGCAGGCGCCGTTGTGACGTTCTTCATCGCGCTCAGGCAAGCGGACGTCGTTACAGCGGCGTTGACCCAGGCACCGTCCCACACGACCGCCAACTTGGACTGGAGCGCTCAGCTCGCATTCCGGGTCGTGCTGCTCGGTTATGCCATCGCGCTGTTACGACCCGAGACTCGCAATCGTGATGTGATCGCGTGGGTTTTCTGGACATCCGTGATCGGCGTCAGCGGGTCGACGATCAATCTCGTCCTGGCACTGATGGGGAAGCCCGTGCCCGCCTACGGTGCGCTGAATCTCACGCTGTTCGTGCTGGCGTTCGGATACGCGTACGTTGCGTTGCGCTACCGGGTCGTCGACCTGTCGTTCGTGGTCAACCGCGCGGTCGTGTACACCGCGATTCTCTCGATGGTGGTCGCGTTGTTCACCATCGCCGAGATCGCGATCACGAAGTTCGCGGTGAGCAAAGCGGACAGCATCGTGGTCGAGGTTGGCCTCGCGCTGGTCGTCGCGTTTTCGGTCAAACCGATCGAGCGGCGAATCGACGAGGTGGTCGAACGCCTGCTCTTCGCCCGCAAGCACGCGACGGAAGAAGGCCTGCGAGCGCTCATCCGCGATTGCGCCTACGTCGAAGATGCCGAGAAGCTGCTCCAAAACGTCTGCGACGAGACGCGCCGGCTGATCGCCGCGGAGCACGTCGCGGCCTACGAACGTTTCGGTGACGTCTTGATCCCGGTCGCGGCGGCGCCGTCGCACGAGACGCTCTTGCCGATCGGAATCGACGATCCGGTCATTGTCCGCATGCGCGCCTGCCTCGGGCCGGTCGATCTCGGTGCGCTGCGGTCGTCGCTGGGGAACGCGGGCACCGCCTTTCCGATGCTTTCGCGCGGACGTATGCTCGGGGCGCTCGTGTGCGGCGAGAAGCCCGGTCAGCGCACGTACGATCCGGATGAGCGCGCACTACTGGCGGAAGTCGCGCACGAAGCCGGCACGTCGTTGCTGTTCCTGCGGTCCGCAACGCTACCGGCACCGGCGCCCGCCGTCGCTGGACACGCTTTGTAGGCGCCGCTCAGCCCCTGCCTGAATTCGTCGCCGAGTTGTTCCCTACGAAATCCGCTCATCACCGTCTAAGAATCAGGAGCTACCTTACCTTCCAATGCAACACCAATCATCGTACCAAGTCGCGCGCGCCGAGTTCGTTCCCATCGCGGGTGGGAAGCGCGGATACTACGCGGTGCCCCAAGGCGACGGGCCGTTTCCCGGCGTGCTCGTCTACCAAGAAGCGTTCGGCATCAACGGCTACATGGAGAGCGAGGTGCGCCGCTTGGCCGAGCACGGCTACGCGGCGATCGCGCCCGATCTGTTCGACGGCGAGACGTTCTCGTACGACCAGTTCGACAAAGTGATGCCGAAGCTGCAGACGATGACCGACGACGTGCAGCTCGGGTACGTGAAGGCCGCGCTGGCGTTCCTCGACGGCGAGGCGAACGTCACCCACGACGCGTACGGGGCGGTCGGCTTTTGCATGGGCGGGCGGCTGGCGTTCCTGACCTCCGTCACCTACGGCGAGAAGATCGCCGCCGCGTCGTCGTTCTACGGCGGCGGAATCGCGCCCGATCAACCGCGGCATTTCAAACCGCTGCTCGATCGCGTGCCGGACGTCAAAGGCGAACTGCTCCTCAACTATGGCGCCGACGACGAGGGGATCACACCGCAAGAGCACGCACGATTGGCTGAGGCGCTCTCGCGCGAGAAGAAGCGGTATACGCTCAGCGTCTATCCCGGCGCGCCTCACGGGTTCGCGTCGGTTGACCGGCCGTCGTACCGCCGCGACCAAGCCGAGACGGCGTGGGCCGAGACGCTAGCCCTGTTCGACCGGACGCTGCGCTAACGACGGGGCGTGCGCCACGAGTTTCCGTTGACGACGACGCCGGCACATCGGCTCGATCCCGTCCAATAGCACAGTTCGGCGGGCGATGCCACATCCCAGAGCGCGAGGTCGCATCGATGGCCCAGCTCCAGCGTGCCGCGGTCGGCGAGGCCGAGTGCGCGGGCGGCGTTGCGGGTGACGCCGGCGACCGCCTCTTCGGGCGTGAGGCCGAACAGGACGCACGCCATGTTCAGCGCCGCCGGCAGGGTCGTCACGGGCGACGTGCCGGGATTGCAATCGGTCGCGAGGGCGATCGGGACGCCGTGGGCACGGAGCACCGCCACCGGCGGCTTCACCGTCTCGCGCAGGTAGTAGAACGCGCCGGGCAAGAGCACGGCGACCGTTCCGGCGCGCGCCAGCTCGGCGACGCCCGCCTCGCCGGCATGCTCGATGTGGTCGGCCGAAAGCGCGCCGAAGCGCGCGGCGAGAGCGGTCGCGCCGGTGTCGGCGATCTGGTCGGCGTGCAGCTTCACCGGCAGGCCGACCGCGCGCGCCGTTTCGAGCACGCGCGCCGTCTCGGCCGGCGAGAACGCGATCGTGTCGCAGAAGACGTCGACGGCGTCGGCGAGGCGCTCGCCCGCGACGAGCGGCAGCATCTCATCGCAGATCAGTGACACGTACGCCTCGCGCCGGTCGGCGTATTCGGGCGGCACGACGTGCGCGCCGAGATACGTCGTGCGGATCGTGATGCCGAGATCGTCGCCCAGCCGCCGCGCAACCCGCAGCATGCGCAGCTCGGTCTCGACGTCGAGGCCGTAGCCGGACTTCACCTCGATCGTCGTCGAGCCGTTCGCGATCATCGTGCGCATCCGCCGTGCCGCGTCGCGGTACAGCGTCGCGTCGTCGGCCGCGCGCGTCATCGCGACCGTGTGCGCGATCCCGCTGCCGCCGCGCGCCGCGGCGACGTAGCTCTGGCCCGCGACGCGCCGCTCGAAATCGGCGACGCGGTCGCCGCCGAAGACGACGTGCGTGTGCGGGTCGATCAGCCCCGGCGTGATCCACCGTCCATCAGCGTCGATCGCGCGTTCGGCCAGGCGCTCGGGGGCGTCGGGCAGATCGGCGCGGCGCCCGATCCACGCGATCGTGCCGTCGCGCGCGGCGAGCGCTCCGTCCTCGATGGCGCCGTATGGCGCGCCGTCCGGCGCCATCGTCGCCAGGTTCGCGTTGTACCACAGCGCGTCGAAGCGGCTCACGACGCCTTGGCGGGACGCAACATGCGCAACGCGACCAGACCCAAGCCCAGCGCGGCCGCGAGCAGCGCCGCGGTCAGCAGCCACGGCAACCGCTCGAGGAGTGGACGCGAATCGCGGAACCCCGGGTTGGCGACCGTCGGCGCGGTGGTTGCGTCGTCGGCTGTCCACGGAGCGTGCGCGAGCTGCGCGCCGAGGTCGTAGGTCGGCGTCCAGACTTTCGGATTACCCGACAGCAGCAGCGGCGTCCCGCCGGCCGCGAAGACGACTGCGTGCGATCGCACCAGCAGCGTCGGTTGCAGGGTCGAGATCGCGGCGTCGTCGCCGTTGTGCACGACGACGCGAACGAAGCGCGCCGTCGTCTCGTTGGTCGAGATCAGCGTTTGCGAACCGCCCTCGGCGTAGTGCGCGATCGAGCCCTCACCCTGCCACGCCCAGATGGCGTCGTCGTCGCTCGTCTCGACGGTGGCCGACCGCTCGTAGCGCGCGCCGCCGTCGGTGAACGTCACCGCCGTCACGCGCACCGGGACGTCCGGTGCGAAGGTCCACACCTGCGCGTGCTCGACCGGATCGTCGCGCTCGCGCGGCTCGGCGGGGACGCGTTCGAGCGGTGCGGGCTGCGACGGAGACGAGGCGGCGCGCGCGCCGGTCAGCGGGAAGGGGACGTTGGGGTCCAGCACGCGCACGCGAATCCAACGCGAGCGCGTCGGCGGAAACGTCAGCGTCGTGTCGGTGTGGCCGCCGTCCTGCGCGACGCGATAGACGATCGCATCGGTGCGCACGATGCGCCAGGTGCGCCGGTCGTCGCTCGCGTCGACCGCGACGTGCTCGAAGTACGTCGGGCGCTGCGCGCTGTCGACCTCAAGGGTGATGGTGTCGACGACCGCGCCCGACGTGCCCAGGTCGACCACGCCTTGCGTGCCGCGGCGCGGCACGTAGCCGACGTCGATCAGCGCAACGGCACGGTCGTCGGCGCGCGGCCGTTCGGGGTCGAGCGCATACGGTCGCTCGCTGCCGTTGACGTCGACGACGCGCAGGTCGGGATAGCCGCCGTCGTGGCCGGGGGCGATCGTCAGCGGCACCTCGACCCGGAGGTACGGCGCTCGCGCGGCGCGGCCGACCACGACCGGCGTGACCTGCGACCACGCGCTCCACGCCGGACCGGCGTCGATTCCGCTCATGCCGCCGGTTCTTTCGCCGCGGCGCGGCTGCGCAGATACCAGGCGGAGATCCCCATGCACACCATGCCCAGGACCACGAAGGAGACGATGCGCCAGGCGATATCGACGTTGCTCAGATCGACCGCGAAGACTTTGAAGATCGTGATCGCGAGCAGCCCCAGGCCCAGCCGCTGCAGGAGCGCGCTGCCGCGCCGCAGCCCTAGCCCGAACATCGCCGTCGCGTACGCCGTCCACGCCAGCGAGATCGCGACGTGCACGATGCTGGGAATCGCGACGTTCCAGGCCGGACCGCCGAGGCCGTCGAGCAGGATGCGCGTGATGCCGGCCACCGCCAGCACGTTGGCGACGAGGCTGCCCCCGACGTTCCAACTGTCGGCGGTTTCGGCGCTCGCGGCCGCTTCGCGAAGCTGCGAGCGGGCGACGCTCACGACGGCAACGGTCAGCGCGATCGAGAGTGCGAGCGAGCTCATCGGCGAGCTCGACGGCGGCGCGACGAAGCACTGGATGAAGAGCCACAGCGCGACGCCGCTCAATAGCACGGAGCCGGCGGCGGCGACGACCGCATTCTTGCGGCGCGCGCCGAGCACCGCGAGGATCGCACCTTCGAGCGCGAACGCGTCGACCAGCGCGTGGCCGTTGTCGTGCAAGAGCGCGGGGAGCGCCAGCGTCACGGCCGCCAAACCGACGTACGCGTAGGCGTGGGTGAGCGATCGTTTTGCCGGCACGAGTGCGGCAGCGATCAACGACGCAGCCGACAGTACAAGCAGCGCGATGCCGAGCGTGGTCGGGTTGTTCGAGAACGCCCAGCCGAGCATCGCCGCGTAGAGCAGTGCGTTGGTGCTGAAGAGGACGAGGTGCAGCAGCATGTCCTTCGCGTCGTCGCGCTCGCGGGCCGCCGCGGCCGTGAACGCTATCGCGAATAGCGCGAAGATCGCCGTGCTGACGACATACGCCGCCGTGCGCGACCATTCGATTCCGGCCGGTCCGAACGCCGGCAAGTAGAGCGCCGTCGCGACGAACACGCTGCCCTCGACGAACCGGAAGCGCGCGCGGACCGCGAGCGCGGTGAACGCGATACCAAGGACCAGCACGTAGGCGGCCAGCACGGTGCGATCGGGCGTGTCGGTGCTGAGCAGCAGCGGGGTAAGGAATCCGCCCGCCAGCCCGAGCAGCGCTACCCGCTGCGAGCGGCGGGTCGCCGACAAGACGGTGAGCGTCGCCGTCACGGCGACCATTGCCGCGAACGCGGCGAAGCGCGCGACGTGCAGCTCCGGGAAAACGGCGACGGACGCCCACAGCGACAGGTAGACGATCCCGGCGCCCAGGCCGATCAGGCCTTCGGAGACCGGGGTGCCGTGCGCTTGCAGGCGGCGCGCGCCGGCGGCGATCAGCGCGAGCCCGCACAGCAGTCCGAGCAGGATGCGTTCGGCCGGCCCGATCCAGCCGCGCGTGAAGGCCAGATCCAAGAAGAACGCCACGCCCAGCAGCACCAAGAACAGCCCGACCAGCTGCAGGCCGCGCCCCGCGAAAAAGACCTCGAACGAGAACGGCGCCCGCTTCGGCTGCGGTTCGGTCACCCATGGCAGCGGCATCGACGGCTGCGCAGCGACGGGCGGCGGGCCAGACGGCGCAGGCGCCGCCGGCGCCGCCGCGGGGGCCGGCGCGGCCGCGGTGAGGTCGGTGCGGAGGGCGGCTGCGTCGCGTTCGAGCCGCCGCAGACGTTCGTCGAGAGCGGCGTACAGTTCGTGCTCCATGCTCGGAGTGTAGCGCCCACCGATGCCGCTTGGCCTCCGTAGTTCTACCGAATTCGAAGCGGAACGGTGGTCGGACGCGCGAAGCCGCCGAGGTGCGGATCGTTGCGCCGTTGGCGTTTCTTCCCGGCGGCTGGGCGCCCGACGTCGCGCTCGAGATCGCCCCCGACGGGACGCTGCTCGACGTGCGGCCGGGCGCGTCCGCCGCCGACGGCGAGCTGCTCGACGGACCCGTTCTGCCGGGGATGCCGAACCTGCACTCGCATGCCTTTCAACGCGCGATGGCCGGCAGCGCCGAACGCCGCTCGCCGGACGGCGACGATTTCTGGACCTGGCGCGAAGCGATGTACGCGCTGGCGGCGCAGCTCGATCCCGAGTCGCTGTTCGCGCTGGCGCGCGACGTCTATCGCGCGATGCTGGCGGCCGGCTACACCGCGGTCGCCGAGTTCCACTATCTCCATCGCGACCCGGCCGGCGCCTGGTACGCCGACAAAGCCGCGATGTCGCGCGCGCTGGTCGTCGCGGCGAAGGAGGCCGGGATCGCGATCTGCCTGCTGCCGGCGCTCTACGCGCACGGCGACGCGGGCGGCGCGCCGCTGGGCGCGCGGCAACGGCGGTTCGCCGCCGGCGTCGACGACGTCCTCGACATCGCGCGAACGCTGCGCGCCGAGTACGCGCACGATCCCGACGTCGTCGTCGGCGTCTGCGCGCACTCGCTGCGCGCGGTCACGCCCGCCGAGCTGCGCGCGCTGATCGACGGCTCGCCGCGCGACGTTCCGATCCACCTCCACGTCGCCGAACAGCTGCGCGAGGTCGAGGCGGTGCGGGCCGCGCTGGGCGCGCGTCCCGTCGCGTGGCTGCTGGCCGAGCACGACGTGAACGCACGCTGGTGTGTGGTCCACGCGACGCACCTGGACGACGCCGAGCGCGACGCGCTCGCGCGCAGCGGCGCAGTGGCCGGACTGTGCCCGACGACCGAGGCGAATCTCGGCGACGGTTTCTTCTCGCTCGGACCGTACCTCGCCGCCGGCGGCGCGCTGGGGATCGGTTCGGACAGCAACGTGTCGCTGGCGCCGGCCGAGGAGCTGCGCTGGCTCGAGTACGGCCAGCGGCTCGTCACACGCCGGCGCGTCGTTGCCGCAACGCGTCCCGGCGACTCGGCGGGCGAGACGCTCTACGCGCGCGCAGCGCGGGGCGGCGCTCTCGCCTGCGGCGTGCGCGCCGGCGAGCTGAGGGCCGGAGCGCGCGCCGACCTGATCGTGCTCGACGATCGGGTCGCGCCGCTGGCCGGCGCGCCGCCGGGCGAGCTCGTCGACCGCTACGTCTTCGCGACCGACCGGCCCGCCGTGCGACACGCGATGGTGCGCGGGAGATGGCGCGTCCGCGACGGGTGCTGCGTGCGCTGACGCGGAACGTTCCGCCGCCAAGATGCGCGACATTGCAGCGCCGCTGCGGACCCAAGTGGCGCTGCTCGGCCGTCTGGTCGGCGACGTGCTGCGTTCGCACGCGCGGCCGACGACCTTCGGGTCGGTCGAACGGCTGCGCGCGCTGACGCGCGAGCGACGGGCGGCTCCGAGCGCCGCGATCGATGCCGAAATCGACGCCGTCCTCGATGCGCTCACGGTCGACGACGCGGTCGACGTCATTCGCGCGTTCGGTCTGTACTTCCAACTGGTGAATTTAGCCGAGCAGCTGCATCGCGAACGGCGGCGTCGCGAGCGCGCGCTGCGCGGCGATCCGCCGCTGCGCGGCGCGCTCGAAACGCTGCCGCTTGCGGCCGCCGCCGCGCTCGATGACGTCGAAATCCGCTTGGTGTTCACCGCGCACCCGACCGAAGTGACGCGCCGCACGACCAGCGAGAAGCTCGTCATCGCGGCGGCGATCCTGCGCGACCTCGACGAGCGGGAACCCACCGATGAAGAGCGCGAGGCAAACGAAGCGGAGCTGCGCGCGCAGATCCTGTTACTGTGGCAGAGCAACGAGCTCTATCGCAGCGCTCCGACCGTGCACGACGAGGTCCGCAACCTCGTCGCGCGCTTCCGCGAGTCGCTGTTCGACGAGACCTGTCTGCTCTTCGAGCGGTTGGAGCGGCACTTCGGCGGCGCATCCGTGCCGACGCTGCTGCGCTTCGGGAGCTGGATCGGCGGCGACCGCGACGGAAACCCGAACGTCGCGCCCGACGCGATTCTCGCCGCGCACGAGCAGGCGCGGCGGTTCGTGCTCGAGCGTTACCGCGAGGCGGTCGAAGGACTGCAGGTGCGCTTCTCGCAGGACGCGGTGCGCGGCGGCGTCTCGGCCGAGCTGACCGAATCGGTCGAACGCGACGGCGCGGCGTTTCCGGACGTGCGCTACACCGGCGGCCCGCGCCAAGAGGCCGAGCCCTATCGGCGCAAGCTGGCCTTCATCCACCGTAGGTTGCGCCTCACCGCCGGCGACGACGCGGGCGCGTACGCCGACGCGGCCGAGTTCCGCGCCGACCTCGCCGTGATCGAGCGCAGCATTCGCGAGCACAGCGGCGAGGGCGTCGGCCGGCCGCTGCGGCGTTTGGTGCGCGCGGTCGACGTGTTCGGCTTTCGGCTGTGCGAGCTCGAATGGCGGCAGCATCGCGATCGCGTCTGGTCGGCGCTCGACGAGATCGTCGGTTCGATCGAGCCGGAGCTGCCGCCGCTGTCCGAACGTGACGACGCCGCGCGGACCGCCTGGATGGCGCGCGAGATGAGCTCGGCGCGGCCGCTGATCCCCGCGCGAGTCGGGTTCTCGCCCGAGACGTCGGACGTCGTCGCGTCGCTCGCGGCCGTCGCCGAGCTACGGCGCCGGCGCGGCGCGGACGCACTGCAAACGCTCATCCTCGCCGGCACGGAGTCGGCGCTCGACGTCACGGCCTTGCACGTGCTCGCCCGCGCGGCGGGCGCGTTCGACGCAGGCCCCGCGCAGGTCGTCCCGCTGTTGGAGAGCCCGACGGCGCTGGCCGCCGCTGCGTCGATCGCCGCGACGCTGCTGGCGTTCGCACCGTTTCGCGCGCACGTCGCCGCCTGCGGCGACGTCTGGGAAGTGATGCTCGGCTACTCCGACACGACCAAGGTGATGGGAGTCGTCGCCAGCACCTGGGGGGTCTACCGCGCGCAGCTCGCGCTGGCCGAGACGGCGCAGCGGTTCGGGGTTGAATTGCGCTGCTTTCACGGTCGCGGCGGCTCGGTCGGACGCGGCGCCGCCGACGCGCGCGAGGCGGTCGAAGCGCAGCCGGCGCGTGGGCGCAGCGGCCGCTTCAAGGTGACCGAACAAGGCGAGGTGATCGGCGCGCGCTACGGCCTGCCGTCGCTGGCGCGGCGCAACCTCGAGCTGGTGGTCACGTCGGTCGCCGGAGCACTGTCGGCGCCGGAGCGCGAGGTGCCCGAACGCTGGAGCCGGCTGCTCGACCGCCTCGCGGCGACCGCGCAGGCCGCCTACCTCGAGCTGGTGTCGGATCCGGCCTTCTTGCAATTCTTCACGCTCTGCACGCCGGTCGACGAGATCGGTGATCTGCAGATCAGCTCGCGCCCGGGCCGGCGCGGCGCGCGCCGATCGATCGACGATCTGCGGGCGATCCCGTGGGCGTTCGCTTGGACGCAGACGCGAGCGATGCTGCCCGGCTGGTATGGGTTCGGCTCCGCGTTGCGCGACGAGCTGCCGGCGCTCGAAACGCTGCGCGAGATGGCGGATGGTTTTCCGTTCTTCGCGTCGCTGCTGCGCAGCGTCGAGCGCGCGCTGGCCGTCGCGGATCTGGCGGTGTTCGCGCGCTACGTCGACGGTCTCGCCGGCGACAGCGCGGAAGCACGGCGCTACGTCGGCGCGATTCGCCGCGAGTACGACGCCTCGGTCGAAGCGGTCTTGCGCATCCTCGGCCACGACCGGCTGCTGGTCGACGATCCGACGCTGGCCCGCAGCATCGCGCTGCGCAATCCGTACGTCGATCCGATCTCGCTGCTCCAGGTGCGCCTGCTGCGCGCCTACCGCGAGCACCCCGACGCCGCCCTGCGCGACTCCATCCGCTTGTCGATCAACGGCATCGCCTCGGGCCTGCGCGTCACCGGCTGACGCGGTTACGGCAACAGCTCGCGCCGAGCGCGACGCCGGAGGTGTCGGCGGCCGCGCCTACGACAGCGAGTACAGCGTCGCGCCGGCCGCGCCGGCCGGAACGAACCACGTCTGATCGCCGACGATTCCGTCGACGGTGATTCCGCGCTGCTGTTGGTACTCGCGCACCGCGGCCGCCGTGAGCGGACCGAAGTCGCCGTCGATCGCGGCGGTGTATGTGCCGACGGTCGTCAGACCTTTTTGCAGCCGCGATACTTCGGGACCGGTCGCGCCCTGCGCCAATTCCGGCGCATCGACGTCCGGCGGCAGCGCCGCCCACGTCTGCGGTCCGACGATGCCGTCGACCGTCAGCCCGTTGGCGCTCTGGAACTGTTCGACGACGCTCTGCGTCAGCGGGCCGAAGATGCCGTCGATCTCATCGTACGGGTACTCTTGGCGGACGACGAAAATGCGCTGGACGCGCTTGACGTCGGGACCGGTAGAACCGAGTTGAAGCGTAGGACCACTGTTCATGAAAGCACACCCTTTCTAGCTGGGCGCCGAAGCTTTTGGAGACGTGCGTCTCCGCCCTGCCGGGCAGATCGTCGACGGACGTCAAGCCGGAAACGGCAAGCCGACGTAGTTTTCGGCCAGGCTTTGCGATGCGGCGCGCGAGCTGACGACGTAGTCGAGCTCGGCCAGCTGTAGCCGCCGGCCGAACGCATCGTCGCGGTCGTTGCGGTGCAGCATCGACGTCATCCACCACGAGAAGCGCTCAGCTTTCCAGACGCGGCTCAAGCAGGTCGCGGAATACGCGTCGAGCGTTGCCGCACCATGACTGCCGTACCACGCAGCGAGCGCGCGCGACAGGACGGCGACGTCGGCGATCGCGAGGTTCATCCCTTTGGCACCGGTCGGCGGGACGATGTGCGCCGCGTCGCCGGCGAGGAACAGCCGGCCGTACTGCATCGGCTCGACGACGAAGCTGCGCATCGGCGTGACGCCTTTCTGCGTGATCTCGCCGGTCACGAGCCGCGGCGCCGCTTCGCCCTCGAGCCGGCGCTGCAGCTCGTCCCAGATGCGCTCGTCCGGCCATTCGTCGAGGTTCTCGTCGGGTGCGCACTGCAGGTACATGCGCTGCACGGCAGGTGAGCGCTGGCTGAACAGCGCGAAGCCGCGCTCGTGGTTGGAATAGATCAGCTCCTCGCACACCGGCGGTGAGTTCGACAAGATGCCCAGCCACGCGAACGGGTAGACGCGCTCGTAGACCGCCAGCAGCTCGGCCGGAATCGCGCCGCGCGTGATGCCGTGAAATCCGTCGCAGCCGGCGACGAAGTCGCATGCCAACGAGCGTTCGTCGCCGGCGGGGTCGCGATAGCGAATCACCGGCCGCTCGCCGGTCAGATCCTCGACGCGCACGTCGGCGACCTCGAAGCGCGGTGGCTCGCCCGCGCGCACGTGCTCGGCGATGAGATCTTTGACGACCTCGTGCTGGCCGTAGACCATGATGCTCTTGCCGGTCAAGTCGGGAAAGTCGATGTGATGGCTGCGCCCGCCGAAGCGCAGGTAGATGCCGTGATGGACGAGTCCTTCGCGCCGCATGCGCGCGCCGACGCCGAGCGCGTCGAGCAGGTCGACGGTGCCGTGCTCGAGCACGCCGGCGCGGATGCGCTGCTCGCAGTACTCGCGGCTGCGCGCCTCCAGGACGACCGAGGCGATGCCGGCCAGGCGCAGCAGCAGCGCCAAGACCAGGCCGGCCGGCCCGGCCCCGACGATTCCGACTTGCGTGCGCTCGGCGTGCTCTCGCAAAAGGCTACGCCGATTCGGGGCGCTCGCGCTCGTATCCCCGCCGCCGGAGCGCGTCAGGCGGCGGTTCGCGACGCGTTTTCGACCTTTCGTGCGGCGAACCAGGACGCTGCGGCGACCGGTCCGCTATCGTGGCGAGATGGCACGTCCGATCATGGTCGCCGTCGGCGGCGACTCCGGTTCTGGGAAAGCGACGCTCTGCGCGGGGCTGCGCGAGATCTTCGGCGACGATCGTTGCACGGAGGTGCGGCTCGACGGGTACTTCGGCCTCAACCGCGCGCAGCGCTACGCGGTCGGCATCACCGCGCTCGATCCGCGCGCGCACGACTTTGCGGCGATGGACGAGGATCTCACCCGGCTGGCGCACGGCTCGACGATCACCAAGCCCGTCTACAACCATCAGCTCGGCGCGATCTCGTCGCTCGAGTCGGTCGAGCCGCGCGAGATCGTGCTCGTGCAGGGGCTGTTCCCGCTGTACACCAGCGTGCTGCGCGCGCTGTTCGACGTCTCGGTGTGGCTCGAGCCCGATCCCGAGCTCAAGCTGGCCTGGACGATTCGCCGCGACGTCGCCGAGCGCGGCTACCGCGAAGAGCAAGTGCGCGCCGAGCTGCAGCGCCGCCGGCACGACTACGAGACGTTCATCGCGCCGCAGGCCGCGCATGCCGACATCCGCGTGTCGTTCGGCCGCACCGGCGTGACGTTCCACAAGAGCGCGCGCCTGGCGCCGCTCGATTACCGCGAGTTCACCAGCGCGTCGACGCGGATTCGCTTGATCGACGACCGTGCCGGACGCTATCCGCGTTCGATCATCGAGGTCGATGCAAACATCAGCGAAAGGGCGGCGCGCTCGATCTCCGACGCGATCTTGAAGGGCATCGGCGCGCGCAACGCGCCGTCGCGACCCGTGCGGTTGGGCACCCATGCCGACGACGACGGCCCGGCGGTGTCGTGGCCGTTGGCAATCACCCAACTGCTGATCGCCCGCCGCATCGCGCTGGTCGCCGATCAGCTCTCCGGCGCGATCGCGGTCTAGAGCGGCGGCGTGCGCGCGTGCCAATCGGTCAGCCGCTGATACGTTCGGCCGAGCTCGAAGGCGGCTGACGCGCCGCCTCCGACGGCGATGATCTGCATGCCGAGCGGCAAGCCGGCGGGCCCGAACCCGATCGGCACCGCCGCGGCCGGCAAGCCGAACCCGCTGGCCGGCGTGACGAGCGGAATCGTCTCGTCGCGGAACGACGGCGGGGCCGGCGCGAGCGGTGCTTCGCGTCCGACGCTCGGCGCCAGCGCGGCGTCGTAGCCGCGCGTCGCCGCGTCCCACGATGCGCGCGACTTCGCCAGCATCGCGCGGGCGGCCGTCTCGGCGTCCTCACCGACGGTGAGCGCGTAGGTGACGCGCGCGCGCACGTCCTCGCCGTACTCCGCGCGGTGCTCGGGGAAGAACGGTGCGTGCGTGCGCGCCGCCGCGCGCTGCTGGATCGCGGCGACCGCGCCGACCAGCCCGTCGTCCCACCACTCGACGTCGTCGACGACCACGCCGCCGATGCGCAAGGCCGTCACCGCGGCGTCGAGCGCCGCACTGACGGAGGGTTCGACGCGATCCCATTTCCCGCCGCGCAGCCGGCACGCTCGCCGCACCGTCGCGGGGGAGATGCCGGCGCCCGCCAGCACCTCGTACGTGCGTCGCACGGTATCGAGATCGCGCGCGAACGGTCCGACGGTGTCCAGCCCGATCGCCAGCGGAAAGATGTCGTCGAGCGGCAGCGCCCCGGTCGCCGGACGCAGGCCGGAGATGCCGTTGAGGGCCGCCGGGATGCGAATCGAGCCCAGCGTGTCGGTGCCCAGCGCGATGTCGGCCAATCCGGCCGCGACGGCCGCGCCCGAGCCGCCGCTCGATCCGCCCGCGACGTGCGCCGGGTTCCACGGGTTGGCGGTGCGCCCGAAGTGCGGGTTCTCGGTCGTGATCCCCCAGGCGAACTCGTGCGTGTTCGTCTTGCCGATCACCAGCGCGCCGGCGCGCCGCAGCGCCGCGACCACCGGTGCATCGTGCTCGGGATCGCGGCGGAAGAAGGACGAGCCGGCGCGGGTCGGCAGCCCGGCGACGTCGATGAGGTCCTTCACCGCGAGCGCCAGACCGTGCAGTGGTCCGCGCTCGCCGGGGGGGATCGCGTCGAGCCGCGCCGCCTCACGCATGACCGCGGTCTCGTCGATCGCGACGTAACAGTGCAGCTCGCCGTCGAGCGCACCGATACGATCGAGCAGCGCCCGCGCGCGATCGCCGGCGGTGGTTTCGAGCGTGGGATTCATGCCAGGCCTCCTGCGCTACAGATACCCGCTCCCCATCTCGGCGGCGAAACGACCGGGATCTCCTTCCCAAACGATGTGCGCGTGCTCGAGCAGGTAGACGCGGTCGGCGTGCGGGAGGGCGAAGGTGACGTTCTGCTCGCCGAGCAGCACGGTGATCGCGGTCGTCGTGCGCAGCCGTTCCAGCGCTTTGGAGAGCTGCTCGAGGATGACCGGCGCGAGGCCGAGCGTCGGCTCGTCGAGGATCAGCAGGGCGGGCTGCATCATCAGCGCGCGCGCGATCGCCAGCATCTGCTGCTCGCCGCCCGAGAGCGTCTTGGCGACCTGGCTCTGGCGCGCGTCGAGGATCGGGAACAGCTCGAACAGCCAGCCGAGCTGACGTGCGCGAGCGTCGGCCGCGAGATGCTGGCCGCCGAGGTCGAGGTTCTCGCGCACGGTCATGTCGCCGAACAGCTCGCGCGTCTCGGGGCACTGCACGACGCCGGCGCGCGCGATCGCGCCGGGCGTCATCCCGCGCAGTGTGCGCTCGCCGAAGCGGATCGTGCCCGAGTAGGGCACCAAGCCCGAGATCGCGTTGAAGAGCGTCGTCTTGCCGGCGCCGTTGAGCCCGACGATCGACACGAACTCGCCTTCGCGCACGCTGATCGAGATCCGGTCGAGCGCCTGCGCCTTGTCGTAGAAGACGCTGACGTCGTCGACGTCGAGCAGGACCGGCTGCGCGTTCGCGGCGTCGTCCCCGCGCTCGAACGCTTCGATGGTGCCGCCGAGATAGACGCGCCGGACCGTCTCGTTGCGCATCACCTCTTCGGCGGTGCCTTCGGCGACGTGCTCGCCGAGGTACATCGCGAGCACGCGATCGACCAGCGCCGCGACGCTCTTGACGTTGTGGTCGACCAACAGCACGGCGCGGCCTTGATCGCGCAAGGCGCGGATCAGGTCGGAGAACGCGCTCATCTCGCCGCCGGTGAGCCCCGCGAACGGCTCGTCGATCAGCACGACCTTGGGATCCCGGGCGATCGCCTTGCCCATCTCCAAACGGCGCAGGTCGGCGAACGCGAGCGTCGACGGATGTCGATGCATCACGCTGCCCAGGCCGACCAAATCGGCGATCTCACGCGCGCGCTCGTCGACGCCGGGCGCCGCGACGAGCCGCACCAGCGAGTCGGGCAGCAGCGCGACCTTGATGTTCTCGAGTACGGTCTGGCGGTGCAGCGGGCGCGAGTGCTGAAACACGATCCCGACGCCGGAGCGCGCGATGCGGTACGGCGGCCAGCCGGCGACGTCGACGCCGTCGAGGCGAACGACACCGGCGTCGGGCCGTTCGATCCCCATGATCAGCTTCATCACCGTCGACTTGCCCGACCCGTTTGGCCCGATCAAGCCGAGAATCTCGCCCGGGCGGATGTCGAAGCCGATGTCGTTGACCGCGACCAAACCGCCGAAACGTTTGACCAAGCCGCGAACTTCGAGCCGCGGCGCGACGCCGTTCACTCTCGCTCACCCGCGCGCAGCACGTGGCCGAGCAAACCGTCGGGAAAGAAGATGATCACCGCCAGCGCGAGCGCCGAGACTACGAAGGTGTTCCACTGACCGAGCGGGCGCAGCGCCTCTGTCGCGCAGATCAGTGCGACCGCACCCAGCGCGGCGCCGAGGATCGTTCGGCGGCCGCCCAGCACGGCCGAGATGATGATCTGCACGCCCAGCGCGATGTCGATGACCGTTCCGACCGATGCGGCGCCCATGTACATGACCAGCAGCGCGCCGGCGATCCCCGAAAAGAACGCGCTGATGCAGAACGCCGCCAGCTTGTGCTTGGTGACGTTGAAGCCGAGCGCCGCGGCCTCGGTCGCGTCCTGACCGCTGGCCTGCAGGATCAGTCCCATCGCCGACCGCGACAGTCCGTAGAGGATGATCCCGCTCACGACCAGGAACGCCAGCGCGTACCAGTAGTTCACCCGCGGATCGATCGACAGTACGTTGGGCACCGTCATCCCGATCTCGCCGCCGGTGACCGCGGCGAAGATGACGACCGCGTTCTGCAGCAGCAGCACCGCGACCAGCGTGACCAGCCCGAAGTACGGTCCGCGCAAGCGCAACGCCGGCATCGCCAGCAGCACGCCGCCGATCACGGCGGCCAGCGCGCCGGCGAGCACGCACAGCGGGATCGGCACGCCGTACGCGTTGTCGAGGATCGCCGCCGTGTACGCGCCCAGCCCGATCAAGAACGTCGGACCGAAGTTGACCTCGCCGGCGAACCCGAACAACAGGTCCCACGACATCGCGAAGACGCCGAAGTAGTATGCGCCGGTGAGCACGCCGAGGATGTACGCGGTGAGCCACCACGGCAGCACCGCGGCGACGATCACGAGCGCGGCGGTGACCCAGAGCAGGCGCGAGCGAAGCAAATGATTCACGATCGCCAAACGGTCAGCGGCGGCCGAGCAGGCCCTGCGGGCGCAGATACACCACCAGCACCAGCAGCAGTAAGGCCGGGACCGGCCGCAAGGTCGGGTTGATCAGATATGCCGTGATCGTCTCGAGGTAGCCGACGACGAAGGCCGCCAGCAGCGACCCCGAGACGCTGCCGAGGCCGCCCAGCACGACGATCGAGAACGCGCTGGCAGTGAGCTGCCCGGCGTTCGCGGTGCTGACGCCCAAGAAGGATGCGAGCAGCACGCCGGCGATTCCGGCCAGCGTTCCGTAGATGCTCCACACCAAGAAGTAGATCCGCGACAGCTCGAAGCCCAGCAGCGTGAGGCCGCGCGGGTTGATCGACGCGGCCAGCATCGACTTGCCGACGCGCGTGCGGTTGATCAGCAGCCATAAGAGGCCGATCACGATCCAGCACACCGCCGCGATCATGATCTCGTTCTTTGGAGTGCGCACGCCGAAGACGTTGACCACGCCGTCGATGAGCGGGCGGATCGTGACCGGGTTGTCGCTGAAGAGCGCCGCCATGCCGACTTGGATCATGATGCCCCACAGCAGCGTGCCGGTGAGCAGAAAGATCTCGGTTTCCTCGCGCGGGATCTTGCGCGAGGCCTGGATCGGACGCACCACCACGAAGTAGGTCAGATACGCCGCGGCCAGGCCAGCGAGGATCCCGACGATCGTTCCGCCGTAGGTGCCCAGCCCGAGCTGCCCGGCGGCCCACCAGCCGATGATCGCGGCGATGACCATGATTCCGCCGTGCGAGAGATTGAGCACGCCCGACACACCGAACATCAGCGTGAAGCCGACCGCCGCCAGCGCGTAGATCGCGCTGATGGCGAAGCCGTCGACGAGGATCTGCAGTGCGGTCGTCATCCGCCCTCCGGGGCTACGTCAAAACGCGGCCCGGGCCGTCGGCCCGGGTCGCGTTCGGTTCCTGAAGCTCAGGAGTGCGGAGTCTTGATCGCCGCCGGGAAGCTGATCTTGCCGTTGGCGATCGCGCGCGGCCAGATCGTCACCTGTTTCCCGTTCTGCCATTGGATGAAGCTGCCGGTAACCAGCCCCGGACCGTACTTGAGGGCGTGCGTATACAGGTCGTCCCTGCCGTAGAACTCGACGGTGCCGATCGTGCCGACGTAGTGCGTCTTCTCCAGCGCGTCGACCATCTTGTCCGGATCGGTCGAGCCGGCGCGCTTGATCGCGTCGGCGATGATGTGCACGTCGTCGTAGGACGTGTAGCCGCAGTAGGACGGCGAGACGCCGTTCTTCTTGGTGTAGGCTTCGGTGAAGGGGTTCGTGAACGGGGTCACCGCCACACCGGGCGCGGCTGCCGTCGCGGTGATCACGCCCTCGGCGTCGCCGTTGGTATCCTTCCAGAAACTGCTGGTCGTCGCTTGCGAGCTCTGGCCGTCCATCGCGATCGGCACGCGCTGGTCGTGCCACTGCACGGTCGGCTGGACGCCGACGTGGCTGATGCCGGTGGTGATGATGTCGGGATGCTCGCCCTCGATCTTGTTGAAGATCGGGGTGAAGTCGGTCGTGTCGGGGTTGAAGCGGATGTGGTCGAGCACCTTGAGCCCGGCTTTGGGCAGGCAATCCTCATAACGTGCGTCGAGCGGCGTGGTCCAGGCGGCGTCCTCGCTCATGATCACCGTCGTCTTGGCGTGGAAGTCCTTGACGATCGTGTCCTTGTCGAAGTCGCAGATCGACTGCGCGATGAACGCCGACGTCAGCCAGCCGTGGAAAGTGTACTTGTACTGCGCGTAATCGTCGTGCACGTGCTTGGAGATGTCGGTGCTCGCCGCGCCGGGCGTGATGAACGGCACTTTCAAGCGGCCCGACCAGGGCTCGATCGCCAGCGCGACCTCGCTGATGTAGCTGCCGATGACGGCCGAGACTTTGTCCTCGGTGGCGGCGCGCTGAAACGCGCGCACCGCGTCGGCGGCCGACGAGTGGTCGTCGTAGACGATGACTTCGATCTGGCGGCCGTTCACGCCGCCGTGCGCGTTGATGTCGTCGGCCGCCATCTGCGCGGCCGCGGTGATCGATGCGCCGGCGACCGACGACGCCTCGCCGATGACGCCGATCTTGATCGGCTCGGGCGCCGGAACGGCCGCCGCCGACGTCAGGCTCAGCGCGGCGGCGAGCGCGACGGCGCGCGGGACGATCCAGCGTGCGAGGCGAGCGGGTGTTTGCTTCGAACCGTTCACGTAGGTCTCTCCTCCTCGGTGGCAGATGCGAGCGCGCGACTCTCGTGCGCGCGCGCGGGAAAAGCAATCAGGATGGATGATCGGGACGGATTGCGTCACTGCGGTATACGCCCGGCTCGCGAACGATCCCCTGCCGGGCGCACGGGACCCCGAGCGAGCGCCGCCAGCGCCGCGACCGTCGACAGCACCATGAGCGCGAGCACCGTGAGGATGAAACCGGATTCCGAGCTGGCGTGCGCGGCGTGCAGTTGGGCGAACGCGTAGATCGAGCCGCACAGCGCGACGCCGATCGACGTTCCCAGACCGCGCGTCATGTTGATGACGCCGCCGGCCGCGCCGGCGCCTTGCGGCGGCGCGGCGCGCATGATCGCGGTGTTGTTGGAGGGCGTGAACGCACCGAGCCCGGCACCGATCAGCGCCAGCGCGACGACGCGCGTCGCAGTCGCGTCGCGTCCGGCGATCAGCAGCGCCAATCCGGCGACGGTGAACGCCATCCCGCCGGTCGTCAACCGCCGCAAGCCGAAGCGGTCGGCGAGATAGCCGGCCAGCGGTGCCGTCAGGCCCAGCGCGACCGGCAGCGCGGTCAGCTGCAATCCGGCGGCGCCCGGACCGACGCCGAGCGCGCGCAAAAGAAAGAACGGCACGATGAACAACGTGCCGAACATCGTCGCGTAGGCGAGCAGCGCGGCGACCAGGCCGAGCGAGAACGCGCGCTCGGCGAGCAGCGCGAAGTCGACCATCGGATGCGCCGCGCGGCGTTCCCACGCGGTGAACGCACCGCCGAGCACGAGCGCGCCGCAGCCGAGCAGCGCGGCGACGGCGGCGGACTCGCTCAGCAGGCTGAGCGCACCGAGCGCGCACGCGA
>Ga0302325_10008798_pt1 | contig 22144 bp, 16 predicted proteins | sample Palsa_T0_2_FD_201948 | JGI IMG/M metagenome (GOLD analysis project Ga0302325, IMG submission 201948) | Peat permafrost microbial communities from Stordalen Mire near Abisko, Sweden - Palsa_T0_2 | ecosystem: Environmental > Terrestrial > Soil > Palsa > Peat permafrost | place: Sweden: Abisko...
GTCAGCCGGACGCCGTTTCCTTCGAGCAGCATCTGGGCCGGGCCCGCCAGCTGCGTAAGGGCGGCGACCCGGCCGGCGCGGCGGCCGAACTCAACTCCGCGCTCGGGCTGTGGCGAGGCATCGCGTTCGCCGGGGTGCCGGGGCCTTTCGCGGAGACCGAGCGGGTGCGGCTGGGTGAGCTGCGGTCCACCGCCGCCGAAGAGCAAGCTGACGTACTGCTTTCGCTCGGCCGGCATGAGGAAGTCGTACCTGAGCTGACGGCGATGGTGGCAGATCATCCGCTGCGGGAGCGGATGCGCGGACTGTTGATGATCGCGCTCTACCGTAGCGGCAGGCACGCCGAGGCACTGCGGGTATTCCAGGAGGGCCGGCGCGTGCTGGCCGAGGAACTCGGCATCGATCCAAGCGCTGACCTGTCCCGCATTCACCAGCAGGTGCTGACCGCCGATGCCGCGCTCAACGCCGCGACGGCGCCAGGCGAAGGCGCCGATCCGCTGATGGCCGCCCTTGAGCTGGATGACGGCAACCGGCGGCCACGTCACGAGGTCGCCGGCCTTCCCGTACCGGCGCAGCTCCCGCTGGACGCGCCGGGCTTTTCCGGCCGCCGCGACGAGCTCGGCATCTTGCAGGACACGCTGTCCGCCCGATCGGCCGGCCCGGATGAAACGGTGCCGATCGTCATCATCTCGGGAATGCCAGGTATCGGGAAGACCGCGCTCGCCGTTCGCTTCGGCCGTCAGGTGGCGAAGCACTTCGGCGACGGGCAGCTGTACATCAACCTGCGCGGCCTGGATCCGACGACGACGCCGATGGAACCAGCCGAGGTGCTGCGATTCTTCCTTGACGCCCTCGGCGTGCCGCCGCACCGAATCCCGGCCGGTACCGAAGGACGCGCGGCGCTTTACCGCAGCCTGCTCGACGGCAAGCGGATGTTGATCGTGCTCGACAACGCGCGCGATGTCGGCCAGGTGCGTCCGCTGCTGCCCGGCGCGCCCGGTTCCATGGTCGTGGTGACCAGCCGCGACGAGATGAGCGGGCTGGTGGCCGCCGAGGGAGCGGTGCCAGTCACCCTCGACGTGCTCAGCGAGGATGAAGCGCGGGAGATGCTGGCCCGCAGGCTCGGCCAGGATCGGACCGCGACCGAGCCCGAGGCGGCGGACGAGATCATCTCCTCGTGCGCCCGGCTTCCGCTCGCGCTCGGCATCGCCGTCGGGCGTGCCGCGGCCCGGCGCAAGCGCTCGCTGGCCGAGCTGGCCGCCGAACTGCGAGACGCCAGGGGCAGGCTCGACGTGCTCGAGGTTGACGCCGCCACTAACGTGCGGGCCGTCTTCTCCTGGTCCTACGACCAGCTCAGCGAGACCGCGGCGAGGATGTTCCGCCTGCTCGGCCTGCATCCGGGTCCCGGCATCTCATTGTCGGCGGCGGCGAGCCTGGCCGGGATGACCCGGGCCGAGGCGGGCGCCGCGCTCCGCGAGCTGACCAGGGCCCATATGGCGGCCGAGTACCTGCCCGCCAGGTTCACCTTCCATGACCTGCTCCGCGCCTACGCGGCCGACCAAGCGGAACGGCACGACTCCGCCGACGAGCGGCGCGCCGCCGTGCACCGGGTTCTCGATCACTACCTGTACACGGCGATGGCCGCCTCGCAGCGGTTCAGCCCGTCCCGGTCGGCGCTGCGCCTGACCTCCCCGCAGCCGGGCGTCCTGCCCGCTGACGTGACGGACAAAGACCAGGCCATAGCCTGGTTCGACGCCGAAGCGGGGGTCCTGCTCGCACTGATCGGCTACGCCGACGCGCATCGATTCGACGTCCACGCCTGGCAGATTCCCTGGGCCCTCAACCCGTTCTTCAGCCGTCGCGGCCGGTCGCACGACTACGTCGCCGCCCAGGAAATGGCGCTGGCGGCGGCGCGCCGGCTGGATGACACCCTGGCTCTTGCGCACTCGCACTACCTGCTGGGTCACGCGCAGGCAGACGACTACGATGCGGCCGACCCGAACATCCGGCAGGCCCTTGAGCTGTTCCGGCAGCTCGGCGACCGGGCCAACGAGGCCTTCGTGCTCAACGGCCTGGCCAACATGCTGGCCAAGCAGGACCGTTACCCGGAGGCGCTGGCCGTCGCGCTGGACGCGCTGCGGATGCTCAAGGCCGTCGGGCACTGGTGGACGCAGGCCACCCTGGAGAACCTGGTCGGCTGGCTCTATGCCCACCTCGGCCAGTATGACGAGGCGCTAAGCCACTGCCAGCGAGCCCTGAGCCTGCACCGGGACTCCGGTAACCGCGGCGGCACCGCGGACACGCTGGACAGCCTCGGCTATGCCTACCTGCACCTAGGCGATTTCGCTCTGGCCAAGGCCCACTACGCCAAGGCCATTGAGGCCTACCGCGAGGTCAGCTCGCCCTTCGGCGTGGGAAACTCGCTGGCCGGGCTCGGCGATGCCCTCCTCGCCGAGGGCGCCCCCGCCGCCGCCGGTGCGGCCTGGCGCGAGGCCGTGGCGATCCTCGACCGCCTGCCGCATTCGCTCGCGGACGAGGTGCGGGTCCGCCTCCGTGACCTCGACCGCCTGAGCGGGGCTGCCACCACGGCTCGTTAGGTATAAAGGAAGCGAGCTACGGGGATCCAGCCACTGGGTCGGCGAGGGCTGATGCCCGTGAAATACGAAAGGTGCAGATGCTGGTGACCACGAGGGCGCTGCTGCTTGAGAACATCCATCCCGACGCGTCGCTGCGGCTGGCCAAGGAGGGCTACCAGGTCGAGACCCTGCCACGCGCGCTCGGCGAGGACGAGCTCATCGAGGCCATCGATGGCGTGAGCCTGCTGGGCATCAGGTCGACGACGCAGGTCACCGAGCGCGTCCTGGCTGCCGCGCCGGACCTGGCCGCGGTCGGCGCGTTCTGCATCGGGGTCAACCAGATCGACCTGGCCGCCGCGAGCAGGCGCGGTGTCGCGGTGTTCAACGCGCCGTTCTCCAACACCCGGAGTGTCGTCGAGCTCGCGCTGGCCGAGATCATCGCGATGGCGCGGCGCCTGCCGGAGAAGAACGCGAAGATGCACGCGGGGGCGTGGGACAAGTCGGCGACCGGGAGCCATGAGGTGCGCGGCCGCAGGCTCGGCATCGTCGGTTACGGCAACATCGGCACTCAGCTATCCGTGCTGGCCGAGAACCTGGGCATGTCCGTCTACTTCTATGACGTGGCGGACAAGCTGGCCATCGGCAACGCGCGGCGCTGCTCCACGCTGCCCGAGCTGCTCGAGTCGGTGGAGGTCGTCACCCTGCACGTGGACGGGCGGGCCGGCAACCACGGCTTTTTCGGCGATGTGGAGTTCGGCGCGATGCGGCCGCGTTCGCTGTTCCTCAACCTGTCCCGCGGTTTCGTGGTGGACCACGCGTCGCTGCGCCGAAACATCGAGTCCGGACATATCGCCGGGGCGGCCATCGACGTCTTCCCGTCCGAGCCCAAGGGCCGCGGCGACGAGTTCATCTCCGAGCTGCGCGGGCTGCCGAACGTCATCCTCACCCCGCACATCGGCGGCTCGACCGAGGAGGCGCAGCAGGACATCGGCGAGTTCGTCGCGGGCAAGCTCGCCGACTACATGGCCTCCGGGGCCACCTCGCTCAGCGTGAACCTGCCGGGGGTCACGCTGCCCGTGATGAGCGGCACCCACCGGCTGGTGCACCTGCACCAGAACGTGCCCGGCGTGCTGGCCTCGATCAACCGGGTGCTTGCCGATCACGGCGTCAACGTCGAAGGTCAGCTGCTGCGGACCAAGGACGAGGTCGGCTACGTGCTGACCGATATCGGCTCGGAGTACAGCGAGGCCGTGCTGGCCGAGCTCCGCGCGATGCCCGTCACCATCAGCCTGCGGACGCTGCACTCACCCTGACGGGTCCGTACGGCGCGTTACAGCGGCGTCACGTACGCACCACTGATGCCGCCGTCGACCAGGAACGTCGAGGCGGTGATGAACGAGGCGTCGTCGCTGGCCAGGAAGGCCACCGCCGCCGCGATCTCGTCGGCCTCGGCGAACCGCCCCATCGGCACGTGGACCAGCCTGCGCTGGGCTCGTTCGGGGTCGGCCGCGAACAGCTCGCGCAGCAGCGGCGTGTTCACCGGGCCCGGGCACAGCGCGTTGACCCGGATCCCCTCGCGCGCGAACTGCACGCCGAGCTCGCGGGACAGCGCGAGCACGCCGCCCTTGGACGCGGTGTAGGAGATCTGCGAGGTGGCCGAGCCCATCACCGCGACGAACGAGGCGGTGTTCACGATGGCGCCCCGGCCCTGCGGCCGCATGTAGCCGATCGCCTCCTTGCAACACAGGTACACCGAGGTCAGGTTGACCTCCTGGACCCGCCGCCAGGCCTCCAACGAGGTGTCAAGGATGGAGTCGTCCTCGGGTGGTGAGATGCCGGCGTTGTTGAACGCGACGTCGACCGAGCCGTAGGTCTCGTGCGCCACGGCGAACACCGTCGCCACATCATCCGGAACGGTCACGTCCGCGTGCACGAACAGCCCGCTCGTCTCCGCGGCGACCTTTTCCCCGGCGTCATCGTCGATGTCGACGGCCACCACGTGAGCGCCATCCGCGGCGAACCGCCGCGCCGCGGCCAGCCCGATCCCGCTGCCCGCGCCCGTGATGACGACCGTCCTGCCGTCGAACCTCATATGTTCACTCTTCCGTGGAGATGAAGACGTTCTTGGTCTCGGTGAACGCGTCCGGGGCGTCCGGGCCGAGCTCGCGGCCCAGGCCGGACTGCTTGAACCCGCCGAACGGCGTCCAGTAGCGCACCGAGGAGTGCGAGTTCACCGACAGGTTGCCGCTGTCCACCGCGCGGGCCACCCGGATAGCGCGGCCCACGTCGCGGGTCCAGATCGAGCCGGACAGGCCGTAGGGCGTGTCGTTGGCGATGGCGACCGCGTCCGCCTCGTCGGTAAACGGCGTCACGGTCACCACCGGGCCGAACACCTCCTCGACGTAGGCCGGGTCGTCGGAGCGCACTGGGGCCAGCACGGTCGGCGGATACCAGAACCCAGGCCCGGACGGCGCCTGACCGCGGAAGGCCACCGGCGCCCCGGCAGGCACGTAGGAGGCGACGTGCGCCCGGTGCGCCGCCGAGATCAGCGGGCCCATCTCGGTCTGCGCCGAGGCGGGGTCGCCGACCGCGACGCCCTTCACCGCGGGCTCGAGCAGCTCCATGAACCGGTCAAAGACACTGGCCTGCACCAGGATCCGGGACCGGGCGCAGCAGTCCTGTCCGGCGTTGTCGAACACCGCGTAAGGTGCGGTCGCCGCGGCCCGTTCCAGGTCGGCGTCGGCGAACACGATGTTGGCGTTCTTGCCGCCGAGCTCCAGGGTGAGCCGCTTGATCTGGCGCGCGCAGTCGGCCATGATCTGCTGGCCCACCTCGGTCGACCCGGTGAACACGATCTTGCGCACGGCCGGGTGGTCCACCAGCCGCTGCCCGATCACGCTGCCCTTGCCCGGCAGCACCTGGAACACTCCCTCCGGCAGGCCAGCCTCCAATGCGAGCTCGCCGATCCGCATCGCGGTCAGTGGGGTGGCCTCGGCGGGCTTGGCCACGACGGCACAGCCCGCGGCCAGGGCGGGCGCCATGCCCCAGGACAGGATCGGCATCGGGAAGTTCCACGGCACGATCAGGCCAACCACGCCCACCGGCTCGCGGAACGTGACGTTCAGCCCGCCCGGCACCGGGATCTGCTGACCGGTCAGCCTTTCCGGCGCCGCCGAGTAGTACAGCAGCACGTCGCGGACGTGCCCGGCCTCCCAGCGCGCCTGCCCGATGGGATGGCCGGAACCCGCCACCTCCAGGTCGGCCAGCTCGTCGACGTGGGCGTCGACGACTGCGGCAAAGGAACGCAGCAGCCGGGCCCGGTCCCCGGGCGCGACGCCGCGCCAGGCCACCTGGGCCGCGGCCGCCGCCGCGATCGCCTCGTCGGCCTGCTCCGCCGAGGCCTGGGTCACCGTGGTGACCGGCTCCTCGGTCGCGGGATTGAGCACGGTAAAGACAGACATGGGCGGCCTGCCCCCCTTAAAGGCGCTCGAAGGAGCGCCGCAGCTCCCAGTCGGTCACCGCCGCGTCGTAGGCGGTCAGCTCGACCCGAGCGTAGTTGGCGTAGTGCTCCACCACCTCCTCGCCGAACGACTTGCGGGCCAGCTCGCTCTTCTCCCACAGCTCCAGCGCGTCACGCAGAGTACTCGGGACCGTGACCGAAGAGTCGTCGTAGGCGTTGCCGGTCACCGGGGGCTCGAGCGGCAGCTCGCGGTCGACGCCGTCCAGCCCGGCGGCGATCATCGCCGCCACCGCCAAGTAGGGGTTCACGTCGCCGCCGGGCGTGCGGTTCTCCACCCGCAGCGAGGGACCGTGCCCGACCAGTCGCAGCGCGCAGGTGCGGTTGTCCGGGCCCCAGCGCACCGAGGTCGGTGCGAAGCTGCCCGGCACGTAGCGCTTGTAGGAGTTGATGTTCGGTGCGTAGCACAGGGTCAGCTCGCGCAGCGCGGCCAGCTGACCCGCCAGGAAATGCTCGCCTAGGGGCGACAGGCCGTACGCACCGTCCCCGGCCATGACCGGGGCGCCATCGGAGGCGCCCCGCACCGAGAGGTGGATGTGGCAGGAGTTGCCCTCGCGGGCGTTCGGCTTGGCCATGAAGGTGATGCTCATGCCTTCCTGGTCCGCGATCTCCTTGGTGCCGGTCTTGTAGATCGAGTGGTTGTCGCAGGTGGCGGAGGCCTCGGCGTAGCGGAACGCGATCTCGTGCTGGCCGAGGTTGCACTCGCCCTTGGCCGACTCGACATACAGCCCGGCCCCGGCCATCTCGTTGCGGATCCGGCGCAGCAGCGGCTCGATCCGGGCGGTACCGAGGATCGAGTAATCCACGTTGTACTGGTTGGCCGGAGTCAGATCCTGGTACCCGCGCGCCGCCGCCTGCTCGTAGGAGTCGCGGTAGACGATGAACTCGAGCTCGGTCCCGGCCAGCGCCACTAGGCCGCGCTCGGCCAGTCGGGCGGTCTGCGCGGCCAAGATCTGCCGGGGCGAGGCCACCACCGGAGCGCCGTCCAGCCAGGTCAGGTCCGCGATGACCAGGACCGAGCCGGGCTGCCACGGCAGCCGGCGCAGCGTGGCCATGTCCGGCACCAGCACGAAGTCGCCGTAGCCGCGGTCCCAGGACGACATCGCGTACCCGTCCACGGTGTTCATCTCCACGTCAACCGCGAGCAGGTAGTTGCAGCCCTCGGAGAAGTGCTCAGCCACTTCCTCCAGGAAGAACTCGGCCGACAGGCGCTTGCCCTGCAGCCGTCCCTGCATGTCGGTGAAGGCCAGCACGACGGTGTCGATGGTGCCCTCGCTGGCCTCGACCCGGACCTGCTCCAGGGACAGCATGCCCGGCCGCGCGCCGCCGTCGTCCCGGCTTCCGAAGCCCGCCATCAGGCCGACAGCTCCTGCTCGATCGCGGCCAGTTCCTCGGCCGTGCCCTGGACCTTCGGCCCGGTGAACCAGTTCTTCGCCGAGACCAGCCAGTAGATGCCCGCGAAGCCGATGACCGCGACCACGGCCACCACCGTGTAGTTGAAGTTGTCCCAGCCGATCGGGCTCCCGGTGGGCAGCATGAACAAGATGGTGATGAAGACCACCCAGATAACCGCGATCGTCCCGACCAGGTAGCTCCACCGGCCCAGGTGCCAGGGTCCGCGGTTGAAGCTCGAGCCCTGCCGCAGCCGCAGGAAGGTCGGCGAGACGTACGCGATGTACAGGCCGATGGTCGCGATCGCGGTGACCGCGGCGTAGGCCGCGCTGTTCCACAGGTACGGCAGGCCCAGAATCAGGGCGCCCCCGGCGGCCAGCCAGATCGCGTTGGTCGGCGTCCTGGTCCGCTTGTTCACCTTGTGCCAGATGGCCGAGCCGGGCAGCGCCCCGTCCCGGGAGAACGCGTAGATCATCCGGGAGTTCGCGGTCACCGAGGACATCCCGCAGAACAGCTGGGCGCCGATGATGACCAGCAGCAGCAGCTTGGCGCCGAGGGACCCGATCGCGACGACGAAGACCTGGGCCGGCGGCACTAGCGCGCCCAGGTAGTTCGAGTAGTCGGCCTTCTGGATCGCGAAGGTGATCCCGATCAGCAGCACCCAGCCGGCGAACAGCGACACCACGATCGACATCACGATGCCCCGAGGGCCGCTGCGCGCGGCATTGTGGGTCTCCTCGGTCATGTGCGCCGACGCGTCGTACCCGGTGAACGTGTACTGGGCCAGCAACAGGCCGAGCGCGAGCACATAAATCGTGCTGTGCCACCCGGTGCCGTTGTAGATCGAGGTGAACACGTAGTGCGCCGACGCGTGCTTGGAGGGCACGAAGGCCAGCACGCCCACGATGAGCAGCACGCCGAGAATGTGCCACCAGACGCTCACGTTGTTCAGCAGCGCCACCAGCCGGATGCCGAACTGGTTCATCAGGCCGTGCACGAACAGGACGCACGCGAAGATCAGGATCGTCACCCAGTGCGCAGTGCTGACCCCCCAGACCAGGAACAGCAGGTAGTTGATGAAGAACGCGCAGCCGAAGTCGATCCCCGCGGTGATCGCGACCTGGCCCAGGAAGTTGAACCAGCCGGTGAACCAGGCCCAGGCCGCCCCGTTCGTCCGGGCGAGCTTGGCCGACCAGTAGTACAGGCCGCCCGCCGTGGGGAAGCTGGAGCACACCTCGGCCATGGACAGCCCGACCATCAGCGTCATGATCCCGACGATCGGCCAGCCCCAGACGATGATGGCGGGCCCGCCGGTGAGCATGCCGTACCCGTACAGGGTCAGGCAGCCGGACAGGATCGAGATGATCGTGAACGACACGGCGAAGTTCGAGAATCCCGACATCCGCCTGCGAAGCTCCTGCGCGTAGCCGAGCTCGTGGAGACGGCGCTCGTCATCGCTTGCCGCCTGCACGGCGGCTATGTCGTCGGCCATGCGATCTCCCTAGGAGAGGGAACAGCAGATATGGCTGGAAGTGATCCATTGAATGAAGGTATTGACCCACTGCGCCAGGGAGCGTGTCAAGAGGGGCAGATGAGCCGCCGTCGCGAGTGTCGCCGGGCCGTTACGGCTCCGCTACCAGCTCGTTACCGGCCCGCCGCCTAGGACTTCAGAATTCGCCGAGGAAGCCGCGAAGCAGCGCCGCGGTCCCGGCCACGTGCTCTTCCATGGCGTGCCGGGCCCGCTCGGGGTCGCCGGCCAGGATCGCCCGCACGATGCGCGCGTGCTGGAGGTTCGCGTGCTCGAGGTTAGTCTCGAGCACGGGGATGGCGTTGAGCAGGTCGACCAGGTGCACCCGGGCCTCCACCACGCTCGCGGTCAGGAGCGGCGAGCCGGCCGCGTCCGCGATGGCCAGGTGCAGCCGGGTGTCGGCCTGCCGGTAGCCGCCGATGCCGCCGGCGTGCACCGCGGCCAGGGATTCGGCCAGGTGTTCCCGCTGCTGCATGCTCAGGCTGGCCCGGGCCGCCATCTCGGCCGCGCCGCTCTCCACCACCCGGCGGAACGTCAGCGCGTCGTCGAGCTGGGCGCCCATATCCCGGGCGGTCCTGGTGAGCTCGTCGTGCACCAGCGGCTCGGGTGAGCGGATGATGAACGTGCCACCGAGCCGGCCCCGCTTGGTCTCCACGTACCCGGCGGAGGCCAGCTCGCGCAGGGCCTCGCGCAAGGTGATGCGGCTGATCCCGAGCCTGCGGGTGAGCTCCCGCTCCGGCGGGAGCCGGTCGCCCGGCGCGTAAACGCCCAGCTTGACTCCCTCGAGCAGGCGCTCGACGGTCTCCTCGAAGGCGTTTCCCGTCCGCACCGCGCGGAACACCGCGGCGGTGATGGCGGGCGAGCCTCCGGGCACGGTCGCGTCTCCTGATCGCAGACGCTGCTTCAGCGCAGCGCTTTCGCAGAAAGACTAGGCCATCGGCGCAAGTGCCGTCGTCCGCGCGGCGGCCCGCTCGGACGCGACGCTGGCCAGCGCGGTGAACAAGCGCGGGTCGCTGCCCTGCTCAGGATGCCACTGAACCCCCAGCACGAAACCGGAAAAGCCGCCCAGCTCAGACGGGCCGACCTCGACCGCCTCGATCGTGCCGTCTTGTTCCCACGCCACTGCCTTCAGCCCTTCACCCAGCAGGTCGACGGCCTGATGGTGGCGGGTGGGCACATCGAAGTAGCCGTCCTCGGGCAAGATCCGAGCCAGCATGCTGTCCGGGCTGACCCGGACCTTGTGCCGTCCGAATCCGTTCGGCGGTCCGCTGTGCCGCCCGTGCCCGACCAGGTCCGGTATGTGCTGATTCAAGGTGCCGCCCCGGCAGACGTTCAGGATCTGCATGCCGCGGCAGATGGCGAGCAGCGGCACGCCGAGCCGCAGCGCCTGGCTGGTGACCGCGAGCTCCCACGCGTCCCGCAGTGTCACGGGGACCTGCGTCTCCGGCTGCCGGGACCCGCCGTACCGCACCGGGTCGATGTCCGGGCCGCCCGAGACGACCAGGCCGTCCAGGCCCGCGACGGTGGCGGCGGCTTCGTCGTCGTCTCCGCCCGGCGGCAGCAGGACCGGCCGTCCGCCGCCGCGCCGTACCGCGTCTACATAGACCCAGGGGAGAAGGGCCGCCCGGGCTGACCAATTACGCCAGGAGGCCTGATCCTCATATGTGGTTATGCCAATGACCGGCGTCATAGTTCCCCTTTTGACCGCTCTTCCGATAGCCCCCGCTACCCAAGAAAACTCGATCATTCGAAACGAGCCGTGGTGCCGTCACCGTGTGTGTTCCAGCTTGACGTGGCCGACGACGGTGACGGGCGACGACCCTGGGAACCAGGTTATCAGTGTTTCATCCGGTGTTCTGGAACATAATCAAGTCACTTCATGTGATGACATGATGATTAATCGTATAACAGCGGTCGGTTCCTTCGAGGGCGGAACGACGAAAGCAGTCACCCGCCGTGGTTTGGTCCGCTCCGGCCTCTGCAGTTTTTTGTGTACACCGGGCCTGGTTGTTACAGCCAGGTTACCGCTGGTCCGGGGGTCTAGCCGTCGCCCGCGGGCCCCGCCGCTCCGGGCACCTCGGCCGGCCCGGAACAGGTGCTGGCGTGCGACGGGTCCAGCCGCAGTGTCCGGGCCGCCGCTTCTCCCGCGCCGACGCTCGCCCGGATCGGGCGGCCCCGCTCCAGCCAGGTGTACCAGGTCACGCTCATCCCGGCCAGCTGCGCGACCGCCGCAGCCTGCGGTCCGGCGCCGGCTGCCGCCGGGCAGCCCGACTCCGCGCGGCCTGCCCCTACCTGGCCACCATGCGGTCCCCCGTGCGCTGAGTGCGAATGGATCGTAACTACTAAACGTGTGATATCGTTACCCCTAGTAATTGTTAGGGCACGCTCGCGTGGCGGCCCGCCGCACCGCAGCGCCTTCTGATGATCAGCAACTGGGGATGACTCCATCTGGTCGATCCGGGCACCGGGCGCCGCGAACACCAGGAATCCCCGGCCGACCGACAGCAGGCGCAGCTACAGCAGGCTCAGCGCCTGGAAAGTCTGGGCCAGCTCCCTGGCGGGATCGCGCATGACTTCAACAACCTCCTCGCGGTGATTCTCAGCCACGCATCCTTTGTCTCTTCGGTGCTCGCCACGCTTGGCATGCATCGGGGCACGGAGGCTGCTGCCTTCGCCGCCCGGCACGCTCGGGACCACGATGACTGAACGCTCACCGCAATCAGGAGTCCTTTGACTCCGCTCGGTAGCAGAAAGTCACGTATAGTTATCAAAGAGTTCCATAGACGGACTCGCTCGAGGAGATCGCATGCCCAAGCCAGCAAAAACCCAGCAGGGCCCTGCCGATGTGGCCGTGCTGGCGAGGGAGGCTGTCATCAGCTTCCTGCACGACGCGTCCAAGGCCACGGCGGACCGGGAAGCGGTGCGAGCGGGCTCTGCCTCCACCGACGACGAGGCCTCCGTTACCGCGGACGCTGGCGCGAGCAAGGCCAGCGGGATCCCCGCCCAAGCGTCGGTTTCCGGGTCACCGGAGATGCCCTCCGACGCCAGCCATGTCGCCGCCGGGTCGGCGGGCTGGGGCGCAGCGGCCATCGGCGTCGCCACGCTGGACCGGATCGAGGCGGCGGCGGCCAAGGTGGAGGCAGACATCGCTGTCGCCCTCCGGGCCTACGCTGACCTGGAGGCGGGGGCCGGAGCCGCGGCCGAGGCCGCCGTAAAGGCGGCGGAGTCGGCCATGGCCTCGGCAGGCGTGGCCACCGACGCCGAACGACAGGTGAGGATCAGCTTGCGCCAGGTCAGGCAGTACGTGGTGGTCACCGTCGTCCTTCTCGTCGTCGTGATCATTATCCTCGCGGAGGTAACATCTCCGGTCCGCTGAGAAAGCTCGCAATATTGCTCGCGGGCGGAATCGTCGGATTTATCACGCTAACCATGCTCTGAAGTGTTTCGAGTTTTTCTGGTTTGTGCCGATAGCCGCGTTCGGCGGCTTTAGTAGGAATTTGCGAAAATTATTAGCTCGTATCCCGGTTTGGTTCTAGCATAATTTACTTTAGCGGCTGATCAGCCCATTGCTATAGGACTCTTGCCGGTACTTCCGGGATCGAGTTCGTGTGCCGAAACCTATACAATGTAACTGTCCGAAACGGATCCGTGACTACCGCCTCGGGGGCGGGCACGTGAACACCACGGTGCCGACCGGCTCGATCTTTGCTGGTTCGCGGTAGGAGGTTCTCATGACGGTTCACGCAGGCGATTCACCAGAAAGACTCCTGGCCGCGCGTCCACCGCGCCCGCGCAATCGCGCGGGTACCGGATCCAAGCTCTTGGCCTCCATCGTCGACTCATCAGATGACGCCATTATCGGCAAGACGCTGGACGGCGTCATCACGACCTGGAACAAGTCGGCGGAGCGGATCTACGGCTACCGGGCCGAGGAGATAATCGGGCGTTCCGTCTCGCTCCTGATACCGCCGGGCCTTTCCAACGAGATGGACAAGATCCTGGACCGAATCCGCGCCGGTGAACGGGTCGACCACTATGAGACCAGGCGACGCAGGAAAGATGGCGCCACCATCGCGATCTCGCTCACCGTTTCGCCTATTCATAATGCGAGCGGCAAAGTCGTCGGCGCGTCGGCGATTGCCCGCGACATCACCGACCGTCGGCGCGTTCGGGAGCAGGCTCGACTGGCGTCGCAGTACGCCCGCAGCCTGATCGAGGCCAGCCGGGACCCGCTGGTGACGATCAACGCGAAGGGCAAGATCACCGACGTGAACGAGGCAACGAGCCGGGTGACCGGGGTGGCGCGGGGAGATCTGGTCGGCACCGACTTCTCGGACTACTTCACCGAGCCGGACCTGGCCCGCGAGGGTTACCTCCGGGTCTTCGCGGAAGGCTTCGTCACTGACTACCCGCTGACCATCCGGAACACCGGCGGCGAGCTGACCGAGGTGCTCTACAACGCCTCGGTGTACAAGGACGCGGCCGGCCGGGTGCTCGGCGTGTTCGCCGCCGCCCGCGACGTGTCCGATTGGAAGCGGGCTGAGAGTGAAGTAACGAAACAGAGAGCACGGGAACTCGACCGGCTCGCCGAGCTCGAACGCTTCCAGAAGCTCATCGTCGGGCGGGAGCTGCGGATGATCGAGCTCAAGAAGGAGATCGAAGACCTGCGGGCCGCGGCGGGAAGCGCATGAGCATGAGCGCGGTCACGCAGGGTGGAACGGTCCCGGCTTACCCACCGGATCCAGCGGATCACGCCCAGGCTACCCTCGACCTCCTGGAGGACTTTATCGAGGAAAAACAGCAGCTCAAGGACGCCCAGCTCGCCGTCCTGAACATCTTGGAGGACGCCACCGCCGACCGGCTCAAGGCCGAGGCCGCGGTCAAGGCGAGCATCAGCATCATGGAGGACCTTAGTGATGCCCAGGCCGAGATCGGGGCGCTCAACGCGGAGCTCGAGGTCCGCGTCGACCAGCGCACGGCGGAGCTGGTGCTGGCCAACAAGAACCTGGAGGCGTTCACCTACTACGTCGCCCACGACCTGCGCTCCCCGCTGCGCGCGCTGAGCGGCTACAGCGAAGCGCTGACCGAGGACTACGGCGACCGCCTGGACGACACCGGCCGCTGGTACGCAGACCGGATCCAGGCCGCCACCGAGCAGATGGGCACGCTCATCGATGACCTGCTGCAACTGGCCCAGGTCTCGCGCACCGACATGAACCTGGGGCTGGTCGACCTGTCCGCCGAGGTCACCGCCATCAGCGCCGAACTGCACGACCGCGAGCCCGGCCGCGTCGTCCGCTTCGCCATCGGCGACGGCGTCCGGGACACCGCGGACCGCTCCCTGATCCGCACCGTGCTGCAGAACCTGGTCGAGAACGCCTGGAAGTTCACCGCCAGGAGCGAGGACGCCACCATCGAGTTCGGCACCACCGCAGCCGGCACCACCCCAGCCGGCACCACCGGATCCGGGGGCACCGGAGCCTGCTACTACGTCCGGGACAACGGGGCCGGCTTCGACCCCGCCTTCGCCGGCAAGCTGTTCCAGCCGTTCCAGCGGCTGCACGCGGTCGCCGAGTTCCCCGGCACCGGCATCGGCCTGGCCAGCGTCCAGCGGATCATCGAACGCCACGGCGGCCGCGTCTGGGCCGAAGGCGCCGTCGGCCACGGCGCCATCTTCTACTTCACCCTGAACGCCACGCAGGCACCCTGAAGCCCCGCCACCTTCACGATCAGCCAGGTTCCAAGAACTCATCCTCTTATAACTTAAAGTTACTACTACAAAACACATTGTGATGCACCTGAGCGCGCCACCCGATGGAATCGGATTGAGGTAGGACATCAATGAGCGGCGACCTTCAGCGCGACGAGCCGGAGACGTTCCAGCCGGAGACAACCACCGGTCTACCGGACGAGAACGCCGTGACCGTAGCCGAGTCGGACCCAGCCAGACGCGTCGTACGCATCCTGATCCTGGAGGACGAGGCCTTGGGCGCCGATCTGGCCCAGCGCCTCCTGGTCAGGGCGGGGCTCAGCTTCAGCGTCGTTGTCGTCGACACCAAGGCGTCGTTCATCGAGCAGCTGGCCGCCTTCCGGCCGGAGGTCATCCTGGCCGACTACCGCCTGCCTGGCTTCTCCGGCCGGGAGGCTCTCAAGATCGTTCAGGCAGAGGACCCCGACACGGACACCATCCGGGCCAGGTACCCAGGAAGCACCGGCTACCGGCCATCGTCAACGGCCGCGGTGCCGCCCCCGTTGCCGTAGGCCAGCCGCATTCACCGCCCGCGCGGGGTGAAGGTCCAGCGGCGGTCGTCGGCCCTGGGACTCCGCGCGCGGGGCTTTCAGGTTGCTCGGGTAAATTCGGGGGCTGCGGATCCGCGGGCCCGCGGAGAGGAGCGACGATGGCCATCGTGGTACTGGTGCTGTGGCTGTTTACCGCGGGAGCCGGCTTCTCCGTGCTGATTACCAGCAACCTCAAGGGTGACCGCGCCGTCTCCGCGGCGCCGCCAGTCCCCGCCGCGGCCCGGCCCTCCGTACAAGCGCCCGCTGCACTCGTGCCCGCCGCCCCAGTAAAGGACCCGTTCGCTCCACCTTCCCTCGTCGCGGCCAGGAACGCGCCGGTGGTGCCGGGAGCGCGAGCACTGCTTGAGTTCGCTCACCCCGCGCTCGGCATCATTGGCCTGGCCTTCTGGCTGGGGTTCTCGCTGGTGCACAACCGGGTACTCGGCTGGATCGGGTTCGGGCTCGCGGCCGCCACAGCCTGCGCGGGGCTGGCCTGGTTCGCGACGAACGTCCGCGCCGCCAAGCGCCACGATCGCGAGAGCCGCGAGAACCGCGACTCCGAGGAGCCTGCGCCGTCTTTCCGCGGCCGCCTCGTCGCACTGCACGGGGCGGGTGCCACGCTGACCTTCGCCCTGGCCGCCCTCAGCGCCCTGGTCCTGCGCGGCTGAACCAGGCAGAGCCAACCGGGCCCGGACAGCGGCAGTGGCCAGTGCACCCGACCGCCGCACGGATAGGGGAGACGATCGACCATGAGCCCTGGGGAGCGGTTGGGAACGATGCTCATGACCTGGCCGCCGGGTGTACTGACCACTACCCAGGACTACGGGCCGCCGCCGGCTCCGGCTCGACACCCGGCCCCGGCGTAATGAGTTCGTAAGACCTGTCTGAAGGGGACACCTGGGCCTCGCCGCGCGATCGCTTCCGGTCACCCCCGCTGGGTACGATCTGGACCGGGATGAAAACGGGCGAAGGATCATGGATGTGACCGAGGCGAGCGGTGGTCTGAGCAGGCGGCAGGCACTGACCGCGCTCGGCGTCGGCGTCGGTGCACTGGTCGCCGAGCAGGCCCTGGTCGGCGACGGGATTCCCGCCGGAGTCACCGCGCAGGCCAGCGCCCTGCAAGCCAACCCCGGCGCCGCTGGGGTGCCCGGCGGCTACGCGCCCGATGGCACGGCGGGCCGCCGGGCGGCGCTGCCCCTCAACCACGTGGAACTCCTGGACAGCCCGTTCAAGGACAACCAAGCCAGGAACACTAGCTACCTGCTCTTCCTTGATCCCGAACGCATGCTGCGTTCCTTCCGCCTGAACTACGGGCAGTCTTCGACAGCCCAGCCCATCGGCGGCTGGGAGCGGCCCGCCTCGCAGATCCGCGGCCACACCACCGGGCACCTGATGTCCGCTCTCGCGCTGACCTACGCCAACACCAGAGACGGCGCGGTGCGCACCCGCGGCCGGTACCTGGTCAGCCAGCTCGCGGCGCTGCAGGCCCGGGCCACTGACGCCGGCTTTCACCACGGCTACCTGTCGGCGTTCCCCGAGGTCTATTTCGACTGGCTGGAGCAGGGCAAGCCGGTGTGGTCGCCGTACTACATGATCCACAAGTACCTGGCCGGCCTGATCGACCAGTACCAGCTGGCGGGCGATGACCAGGCGCTCGACGTGGCCATGAAGCTGGCCGACTGGGTGCAGTGGCGCACGTCGCGGCTGACCTACGCGCATATGCAGATGGTCCTCGGTACCGAATTCGGCGGGATGCCCGAAGCCCTGGCCAACCTCTACACGATCACCGGCGCCGAAAGGTACCTGGCCACAGCGCAGCGTTTCTACCACGCGCAGGTGCTCGATCCGCTGGCCGACGGCGAGGACGCGCTGGCGGGACTGCAGGCGAACGTGACCACCCCGAAGATCGTCGCCTGCGTCCGGATGTGGGAGGAGACGGGCAGCGCCAAGTATCACGACATCGCCCAGAACTTCTGGGACATCGTCACCGGACATCATGTGTATGTCATCGGCGGTGTGGGCAACTACGAGCATTTCCAGCAGCCCGACGTGGTCGCCGCCCAGCTGTCCAACTTCACCTGCGAGAACTGCGTCAGCTACAACATGCTCAAACTGACCAGGCTGCTCCACTTCCACCAGCCACGACGGGTGGACCTTATCGACTACTACGAGCGCACGCTGTTCAACCAGATGCTGGGGGAGCAGGACCCAACCTCGCCGCACGGCTTCAACTGCTACTACACGGGCCTGTCAGCGGGCGCGTTCAAGCGCGAGCCGCTCAACTACTTTCCCGGTGGCAACCCGGACATCTACGCCACCGACTGGGACACCTTTACCTGCGACACCGCCAGCGGGCTGGAAACCCAGGCCAAGTTCGCCGACACCATCTACACGCGCGACGCGGACGGCATCTACGTCAACTTGTTCATCCCCTCCCAGCTCCGGACCCAGGGGCTCGTGCTCCGGCAGGCGACTGGGTTCCCCGACGAGCCTGTGACGCGCTTGTCCGTGGTCTCCGGCGCGGCCACGCTGACGCTGCGGGTGCGGGTGCCCAACTGGGTGGCCGGGCCGCCCGTAGTCCGGCTCAACGGTACCGTAATCCCCGCGACCGTAATCCCCGCGACCGTAATCCCCGCGACCGTAATCCCCGGAGCGCAATCCGGCCGCCGCGGCTCGCAAGCCACCGGTTGGATCGCGCTCCGCCGCCGGTGGCAACCGGGTGACCTGCTGGAAGTCTCGCTGCCGATGCAGCTGGTCTTCGAGCCCACCCCCGACTATCCGTCCGTGCAGGCGGCCATCTACGGCCCGATCGTGCTGAGCGGCGTCTACGCCACGGACCCCGGTGAGCTGACTCCGGTCCTCGACACCGCCTCGGTCCACCGCACGGGCACGCAGCCGATGGCCTTTGAGGCCGCCGCGCCGGCCAAGGGCAAGCCCATCCGGCTGATCCCGGTGGCCCGCGCCGCCCACACGTACTACACGGTCTACTGGCAGACCGCGTAGCGCCACCAGGGCGGACGACCCCGCACCTAGGACCGGCGAGTTGGGCGGCTAGGGCGGTTAGACCGCAACAGACCAGTGCATCGCCTCGCTTCCCGGCACGCTCCGCTCAGCCAGGACCCGGCAACGGCGAGATGTGCCGGAGCAGGTTTGTCCGGTAGACCAGGACCCACCAGCTTGCCACCCGGTAGGCCGCCGCTGGCTTGCCGAGGAAGTGCTCGAAGCGGGCGGCCGAGTACTCGCCGTAGCGGTCGGCAACCGCGAACGTGGCGTCGTACCGGGACGCGTTGTACCACAGCTCGTTCGACTCCCAGCCGGCCGCTTCGATCTTCGCCCACACGTCAACCGTGCGGACCTGGACCCGGTTGCCCGACTGCAGCGTGACGATCGAGGCATCCCAGTACCCGGCGATGCCGTACGTGAGCCGGTGCGCCTCAAGCCACGCGGCCAGCGGCGCGGTGGCCGGCTTCATGGGCGGTCGCGTGGCCGCGGTGGCGAGCGGCAGCAGCGCGATGAGCCCTGTCGCGGCGACCGCGGCGAAGGCCCGCGGCCTCCCGATGATCCGGGCGGGCACCAGGGCCCGCGCCGCGAGTACCGCCCCGCACGGCAGCACCGCGGCTACTTCGCGGGAGACGTTGGGCAATGTCATCACGGAGACCAGGTACGTGACGACGTTGAAGACGATCGCGGCGGACAGCAACTGCTCGGCCCGGCTGGCCCTGCGCCAGGTCCATATCACCCGGGCCAGGCCGACTATGGCGGCCAGCAGGCAGATCAGCCCGAAGGCGGCACTGGTGACAGCCAGCTTGTGGCCCGGCTCGTTGGCCGACCCGAACAGGATGCGGACGTCCAGCCACACCACCGACGCGTGCTGGGGCCATAGCCTCGGCGAGGAGAGCGCCGCCTTGGGCGGGACCATCACGAACGCGCCAAAGTGCACCATCGCCGCCCGGAGCGCCGACTCCAGCGGCACGGACACGACCGCGGCGACCACGAGCGCCGTGTCGCCGGAGCGGAGCTTCCGCCCGGCCAGCATGCGATAGCCGCAGACACCGACGACGGCCGGCACCGCGACATAGCGGACGGTGAGGTCGCTGAGCTGGCCGGCGCACAGGATCAGGCCGACCAGCGGCGCCGTGAACCGCCGGTCTGGCACGCGGTCGATGAGCAAGCAGCACACCAGCAGGAACATCGAGGTCCCGATGTGGTCGGGTTCCTCTAGCAGCACCCATACGGTCGGTACGGCCAGCAGCGGCACGGCCAGCACCGCGACGACGACCGCGCCGCGAACCACCCTGGCCGGGCCGCGGCTGCTGGTGGTGGCCAGGGCCACGGCGCAGGCCGTGACGATCAGGTAGGTCAGCGCGGAGCCGACATGGACGGCAAAGTTGCCCATCCCGAACAGCAGCTCAACGATCCCGTTCAGCGGCAGTTCGAAGGCGTAGAAGGTCGCGTCGCCAAAGACCCAGCCGTGCAACATGAGGTGACCGTGCACTAGGTCCCACGCCTGCAGCGCGCTGTTGGCGCCGTCCGAATCCACTCGCTCGCCGAACGAGATCCGCAGGAAAAACGCGAACAGCACCAGGCCGCCGGCTACCCACGCCGCCACGGCCTGCCACCGGCGCGCCGCCGGACGCGTTCGGAGATTTTCCTTCGGCGCAGGCACGGTCGACCCGTCCACTAGCTCCGAACCACCCCGAGACCGCTCGCCCGAATGTATACCAGGACACTACTCAACGCTTGGGGACGGATCTGCACACTTGGGGACGGGTCTGCGACATTGACATGGGAACCTGTGATGGGCGGCGGGACAGAAAGGCCGGTGATGTGATCCCGAACGATGTCGCCGCGGGCCATGACGGCTCCGGTGATCCCCTCCTGGACGTGACGCGCCTGACGCCGTCGGCTGCCGTGACCTCGGCCCAGGCCGCCGGCGCCGTCCGGGCCAGCTTCAGGCTGAGTGGCGAGCTCGACCGCCTGCCCGGCGAGACCGACGACAACTTCCTGCTCCGGGCCAGCGGCGAGAAGCGCTACGTGGTGAAGTTCGCGCACCTGCGGGCCGATCCCCGGGTGATCAGCGCTCAGGTCCGGGTGCTGAAGCACATCGAGTCCGTGGCCGGCGAGCTGCCCGTGCCGCGCGTCGTCCCCGCCGTCGACGGCCAGCCCTGGACCGTGGTCGCGGACGGCCCGCTGCGGGGGCGCGTCGTGCACGTTATCACCTACCTCGACGGCCAGCTGCTCCGCGCGGTACCGACCTCCGTGGGCCTGCGGTACCGGCTCGGGGTCACCCTCGCGGAGCTCGGCCGCGCCCTGCGCGAGTTCGACGACGATGACCCGGTCCTGCGTCGGCCGCTGCTCTGGGACCTGTGCCAGCTGGCCCAGCTAAGGCCGCTCATTGCGGAGCGGCCGAAAACCGTGGACACCAGCCGGCTCGACGAGCAGCTCAGCCGGCTGGTCGCCGAGGTGGCGCCGCGGCTGGCGGCCCAGCGCACGCAGCTCGTCCACAACGACTTCAGCCCGGACCACGTCCTAGCCGACGCGCGTTCCGTCCGCGGCATCATCGACTTCGGTGACGTGACCGTGACCGCGCTGGTGAACGACGTCGCCATCGCCGCCGCCTACCAGCTTTCGCCCGAGCCGGACCTGCTCGGGCCTGCCCTTGACCTGATCAGCGGCTACTACGCCACCACCCCGCTGACCACGGCCGAACTCGATCTCCTGCCTGACTTGATCGGAGCCCGCATCCTGGCCAGGATCGTCATCAGCGAGTGGCGCGCCGCCAGGTTCGGCGAGAACCGCGCCTACATCCTGCGCAACACCCCGCGGGCGTGGGACCACCTGGGCCGCCTGCAGGCCACTTCGTCCGCCCCGGCACCGGCGAGCCCGACGGCGACGCCGCCATCCGGGTGGTCAACGGCCTACCCGACCGCCACGTCCTCATCAGCGCCACCGGCCCGCACGGCAGCACCCTGAAGATCCGCCCGCCCCTCCCGTTCGCCCGCGCCCACGTCGACCAGCTCGCGGCCGCCCTGACCGACACCCTCACCGCCCTAGACCAGCACTAGGCATGTCGCGGCGGGCCGCTCAGGCCTTCGTGGGTGAGGCGGCCGTCGCCTCAGTCTCGAAGTCGCGGGTCAGGCCGTCCAGTGCGGGCGCCGGCCGAGGTAGGAGAGCAGGACGGCCTCGTCGTCGGCGCCGGGTTCGGTCTCGAGCGCCCGCGCGTACGCGCCGTACGCGCGCAACGGCTCGACGATGTTCTTGGCCACCGGCGTCAGCGAACGCGCCAGTTCCGCCCTCAGCGGCGAGCTCTGGCCGGCCGCCATCGCGATGTCCCAGGCGTGGATGGCTGCGTCCAGAGCCGCGGCTGCGGCCGCGTCGCCCGGCGCCATCGCCCCCTGGGGGAGCGGCGTGGGCACCTGCGCCGCGTCGCCGATGGCCGTCCAGGCCTGCGCGGACGCGTCCAGGGCCTGGCCGGTGCCCAGCGCCGCCGCCCACACCTCCTGGTCAAGCGCGGCGTGCTGCAGCACCTGGGCAACATTCCACGCATCGCACGGCGTGGGCCGCTCCCAGCCGTCCGCCGGGACCCTGGCGACGGCCGTCCGCAGCATGGTCCGGGCCTCGTCCAGGACGTCCCATCCGGTCATGAAAATCTCGCTCATTACTGTCGCGCCGCCCGCCCGCACCGGCCGAGCGGCGCTTCCTCCTCACGTGTCTGGTCCAGTGGTTAGGTCAGGTCCGGTCGGCTGTCAGCTGCGCTGCCTCCCGCGTTGCCTCAGGCCCGCCCATCTCCCGAGCCCGCCGCGGCAGCCCGAACGCCACGACGAACGAGCAGGCCAGCAGCCCCACGGTAGCGAC
>Ga0302325_10008800_pt1 | contig 22143 bp, 16 predicted proteins | sample Palsa_T0_2_FD_201948 | JGI IMG/M metagenome (GOLD analysis project Ga0302325, IMG submission 201948) | Peat permafrost microbial communities from Stordalen Mire near Abisko, Sweden - Palsa_T0_2 | ecosystem: Environmental > Terrestrial > Soil > Palsa > Peat permafrost | place: Sweden: Abisko...
TGTCCTCGATCGATGCAACGTGAGTTTCGGTTCCTCCCACAATTACAGTAAGCGACCTTTCTTCTAAACCTCGAAAGTCTCGAATTCCATCGGCTTCGAAGAGGACGTCGAATTCTCCGAATTCGCAAGTCAAATTCAACATTTGCATTCTTCCCAGAAACTCGCGAGACCGATCGAATGCAAGACCCTCTTCTAGATCATTGACTCGAATCTTCGCGTCAAGATATTCAAGGGTTTCGGCGAGACGGTCCAAATTCAATGGGTCGGGCGATGCATAGAAATCGATGTCCATAGTTGGAGGAATTGGTACGGCCTGCGCAATCGCCGCAAATGCCCCGATCACCACGTAGTCGACCGCAAATCTATTGAACGCCTCAATGATCACTTCCGCTTCTAGTTCGTGGTTCACTGCTCTCCTCGATCACTCGCGCATTTATGAATCCAGCAACATTCGCTCTGTGTCGTTCTTCAACTCGCAGTCTTTCAACGCCACTTCGCCGTGAATGTCTCTCGACTAACAACTGGTCGTGGTCGTCAAGACTTTCAAGATGAATTCTTGGTTCCAAACCCACTGAGGCAAGAATTCGTTGCACCGACTCGAATCCAGGGTCGATCCGTCCCAACTCAATTCGAGCGATCGTTGACTGAGCAACGCCAGCTCGCGCTGCTAATTCGCGCTGAGTGAGGTTCAAACGCACGCGGGCCAAAGCGAGCAAACTCCCCGCGACCGTCGAAGGAACTCTCGTAGTACGCATACTTGCATGATAGCAGATTTGCTATCAAATCAGAGACCGCTTCCGGGAATTTTCGATGGTACAAATGGTTTTATGACCACCATGGCGACGTGTGACGAGACGCGAAAGAAGGCCCAGGTATGCCCTGAACCTTCGCTTTCGTTCTTGGACTACTTAGCGGAGGGGGAACCGTGGTGAAGAGCCAGCCTGCGGCGATGTAGTACACAGCCGTACTGGTCCCATGTTATGCGCAACTTGCCGCACACCCAACTTCACACCGCATTCACTTTTTCGTTTCGGCTGAGTTTATGGTTTGAAGTTCTTCGAGTCATTCCGCCAAAGTGCCGATCAACAATGACTTGAGAAATCACTTGGATGCCATTCAGCCTGGAATCGGCCCATGCCAACGGGATTGACTCGGTCCTAAGGGTTCGAGCCATCGGCTGATTACCTAACCCATTGGCCACTGGCCCCGAATTTCCCAGAGATCTCAAATTACCTGTAAGCATTTCGGTAAATGACTACGTATACAAAGTGATGGCACGTTCGCACCCCTCGGCGGAACAGATAGTGCTCGCGCGGTTCGAGGAGTTCTTTCGCGCCCACTACGAGCGCCTCTCAATGTACGTCGCTCGACGGGTGCCGAGCGCAGGTGTAGACGACGTCGTTGCCACGAGCTTCGTGGTCGCGTGGAAGAAGTTCGCGATCGTAGAGAGCCCCTCGCTTCCATGGTTGTTTCGCATTGCCAGTTACGAGGTGGCGAACCACCGTCGCACTTTGCGCCGATTCGACACCAACATCTCGCTGGAGCTCGGTGGCGACGCGCCGACGCTGAGTGGTATCGACGAGTTCGATGGATTCGCGGTCGTCACGGCACTTCAACGACTCTCCGAACTTGACCGAGAGATACTGCAACTCATCCACTGGGAGCACCTCAGCCGTAATGAAGCCGCTGAGGTGCTCGACATGACCACCAACACCGTGAATGTTCGTCACCATCGTGCCCTCCAACATCTTTCGACACAGATGGCGCCGGCGACGATCTTCGAGATCACCGATGCGCAGAACCATGATCGCTCTATCCCCGTCACTACCAAGGAAGTCCTGCCATGAACGTAGAGACCGCTGTCCGTGACCTCGAGGCCGCCAATCCCGTCACGATTCCGCTTAACAAGCCCGCGGACGCTGCATGGTCGGAGTTTCGCTGCAGCGTCGTGAAGACCCACGTAGATCGTCGATGGACAATTGGCATTACTGGAATTCCGGCCGCGGCGGTGGTCATTGCTCTCGTGTCGGGTGGCACGTGGCCGCTGGAAACGCACCCGAACGCCGCGGCCGCACAACTCACCAAGATCGCGAACGCTGCCCGCTCGCAACGAAGCACCCCGGCGCTTCCACGCCAATACGACTACCTAAAGACGTACGATTCAGCCAACGACATAAGTCGAAAGGTGCACGGCAAGTGGATCTACGCCACCCAGAGCGTCACGTCACAGACCTGGGTCCAGACTTTGAAAGGCGGCCTGACTCGAAACTGCCGCTTTAGGCAAACAGTCGGTCCGGTCAAGTTTTTCGGTGACGGTGAGCGGATATGGAGGAGTTCGGGCAAACCCTTGATCGGCGCCAAGGACTCTGACCAATCGCAGCGAGGCTGTGGACGCTACGAGCAACTCGGATTCGGTGTCAAGCCGCCCACCCACCTGACACCCGCAACGTTATTGTCCGCAATTAGAAGGGCGGGCGACTCGTCGGACGCGGAGATCTTTCTCGGCCTTGTCAACATCAACTTTGGAGCCATACCACCCTCGCCAGCCTTGCGTAGCGCAATACTTGTAGACCTAGCTCAGTTAAAGGGCGTCATAGCGCTCGGCCCGCGAAAGGATTTTTTGGGGAGAAGCGGACTTGGGTTCTCTCACGCGATCACGCAACCCCCCGGCTGCCTCGGAAACTGTGGACGCGCGCACTACCTCGAGTCGATCATTATTGATCCGGCTACGGGATCGCTCCTCAGCATGACAACCAATCAACAAGGTCCAATCAGCACTGAGACAATCGTGCAACACGAATTGGTTAACTCTAACCACAGTGTGCCATCGTCGAGCAACGAGGAACAGACGTAATGCACGAGGGCCTCTTCCCGTCGGAAGAGGCCCTCGTGCAAGTGGTGGCGGGGGCAAGATTTGAACTTGCGACCTTCGGGTTATGAGCCCGACGAGCTACCAGACTGCTCCACCCCGCGATGCCTCATAGACATTAGCGGATAATCCCGACGCCCCTCGAAGCGGCGAGCCATTCGGCGAACTCGCGATTTCGAGGGACGTCGGCGGAATCGAGCGCGGCCCTTATCGCTGGTTGTAGTGGAGTGAGGTCCGCTGGCCTCGAGCGAAGATCAGCGTGAACGTGTGCTCACCGCGCCTGGCGTGACGCTTCACGCTCACTCGAATGGTGATCACGTGACCGTTGTCGCGAAGCAGAGACACCTTGGTGCCCGCGGCGCTGGTGAGAATCCGCGGACTTCCGTAGAAGCCGGTGCCGATGATCTTGGTGGTGACCGTTTCACCGGTCCACACGGGCGAACTCATCCGTTCGGCCCTCGGTCGCGAGATAGCGACACTGACCAGGGTCGCCAAGGAGTGCACAAGGGCGTAGGTCGAGTCTGCGGACTTCGTGGCCGTCACCGAACACGTGCCCGCACGAGTCGTCTTTAGAAGAATCCCGCTCAACCAGCAACCAGCGCTCCCCGCCGCCGTTACGGCGTAGCTCACGCCGCCCACGCCCGATCCCCCAATCGTGGTGAGCGTGAGGGGTTGGCCGTGAGTGGCGTTGATACTGGTGAGGGTGAGCGTCGCTTGCGCCTTGGGGTTGCCACTGCCCACCGTGATGGGCTGTTGCACTTCGGTGGCCGCGGCGAACGCGCCGTTGCCCACGTCGTTGAAGTCGATCACGCACACGCCATTCCCACTGAAGGTGACGAGTTTCTTGTCCAAGGTGCAGCCCGTCGACGCGCCCGAGAGCAAGATAGTGACGGCGTCGCCGGAGGTGGCCGATGCGCTCGCGTTGTAGGTTCCGTTGACGGTGCCCGCGGCCGGCGGAGTGCTGACGTGGATCGTATTCGCGCTGTAGACCTTGATCGTCTGGCGAACTTGGCTGGCTGGCGCAAACGCGCCATTGCCGGCGTCATTGAGATTCACGCGACAAGTACCCGATCCGGTGAAGGTGACCTTGCCGTCACTGATCGAACAGCCCGTGGACGAGCTGTCGATGGTCTTGACGACGCCGTCGCCCGACGTGGCCGAAGCTCCCGGTGAGTACGATCCACCCGTGCTGCCCGCCGACGGGGCGGCGCTGGCGCTAATGGTGTTGGCGGCGTAGACCTTCGTGTCACGCTGCGCCTCCGTGGCGGCCGCGTAGGTCGAATTCCCTGCGTCGTTGAAGTCCACGACGCACGTCCCTGCCGCGGTGAAGGTGACCTTGCCGTCCGCGATCGAGCAGCCTGCGGAGGTCTTGTCAAGGGAGATGGCCACCGTGTCACCAGACGTCGCGGTCGCGGTCGCCGGATAGGTCCCCCGGACGCTGCCGTTCGACGGCGAGGCGCCCACCGAAATGGTGTTGGCGGTCGTCCCGACGCCATACGCGGGCACCGCCGCGAAGAGCACGAGGCCGGCAATGAGCGCCGAGGCGGATCCCAAAGCCGCGACCTTGGCGAGCGGAGCGCCTAGGACACGCGACAACCTCGCGTGGGTGGATATGTAGGTCATTTCAGAGCCTGCCTTCGTCGTTCCCCGGCGAATTGCCAGGTCAAAGGGAAGCTGGGTCTTGACGTCCTAAGCGTGAACTTAACACACGAAAACTTAATCAATCATTGGGTTTCGTTGTGAATGCCACGTCCGCGGGCCGGCAACGATGTACTTTGACCCGTTGACGTATTTGCGCGCTTAGGTTAGCCTAACCTAAATGAGCACGCTGGTCCCTCCCCGGCTGGCGACCGCGACGGACGCACTGCCCGGGGCTACCCGCATGAGCGCCATCCAGGCGTCGCACGCGCCCGTGCGCCGAGCGCTTCACCGCGTTACGACCTATCTCAGCGTGGCGGCACTTGCGTCGGTGATCCTTGCCGCGTGCGGATCACCGAGCGGCGCCGGCAAAATCACCATCACCCTCTACAACGGACAGCACGTTCAGACGACCGATTCCCTCGTCGCCGCGTTTGAAAAGGCCAATCCGAACATCAGCGTCGCGGTCCGCAACGATGACGAGGATACCTTTGACGCGCAGATCGTCCAAGAGGGATCCCGATCCCCCGCCGACGTGATCTACACCGAGAACTCGCCCGCGCTCGAGTATCTCCAGCAACGCGGGCTGCTCGCCAAGGTCAATGCGGCGACGCTGGCGAAGACTCCCTCGAAGTACAACTCACCCCGGGGTGAGTGGGTCGGGATATCGGCGCGGGTCAGTGTCTTGATCTACAACCCGTCGTTGATCAAAAAGCAAGACCTACCCACGACGATCTTGGGTCTCGCCAATTCTAAATACAAGGGTGAGTTGGCGTTCGCTGCGGGAGAGACCGACTTCCAACCAATCGTGACCTCGGTCCTGAAGGCCGACGGCACCCCGGTGGCCCTGAAGTGGCTCGATGGCATCAAAGCCAATGCGAGCGGGCACATTTACCCCGACGATGAGACGATTGCCGATGAGGTGAATCGAGGAGCGGTGGCCTTCGGTGTGGTGAACCAGTACTACTGGTATCGCATGCGAGCCGAAATCGGCGCCGCCAACATGCGCTCGCTCATCACCTACTTCGCGCCCCACGACCCGGGGTACGTCATCGACGTGTCCGGCGCGGGCGTGTTGGCCTCCTCCAAGCACCGAGCCGCGGCGCAACGGTTCCTGTCGTTTTTAGTGTCCGAGAAGGGTCAGGAGATCATCGCTCACTCGATTAGCTTCGAGTACCCCATTGCCTCGGGCGTCACGACCGCTCAACCCGAAACGCCTTTTCAGGACCTCGAGCCCTACCCGGTCGACATCGCGCAGCTGGGCACGGGCGCACGCGCCATCGCCCTGTTGCGGGAGGTGCAACTTCTGTGACGAGCGCTACGGCAGCTAGGGCCGACGTGGGCTCGGACGCGCGCGGCGTGCACGCTCCTCGACGCCGACCGCGGCCGCGTGTACTGAGCGCCCTCGGGCTCGTCGTCGTCGCGGTCCTCGCCCTGCCCCTCGTCTTTTTATTAACCGAGGCCTCCAACGCCGGTGCGGCCACTGTCTGGCACCTCGTGTGGCGCTCACTCACCGCGAGTTTGCTCTGGAACACGGTCCGGCTCACCGTCGTCGTGACCTTCCTCTGCGCGATCATCGGCACCCTCGCCGCGTACTGCGTCGAACGCACCGACCTCCCGGGCCGACACCTCTGGGCCGTGCTCGTCGTCATTCCCTTCGCGATTCCCGACTTCGTCGTGAGCTTCGCTTGGTCCTCACTGTCGACCTGGGTCGAGGGATACCGGGGAGCGGTCGTCGTGATGACCCTCGCCGTGTACCCGTTGGTGTTTCTACCGGTCGCCGCGAGCTTGCGAAGCGCTGACCCCAGCCACGAGGAGATTGCTCGCAGCCTGGGCGCTGGTCGCGTGTCAATCTTTTTTCGCATCACGCTCGGGCAAGCGCGCCGTGCGATCCTCGGTGGCTCGTTACTCGTCGCCCTGGTGATCCTCGCCGAATATGGCGCCTTCGAGATCCTCGGGTACCAGACCTTCACCACCGAGATCTTCGGCGAGTTCTCGGTCGGCTTCGACACGGCATCGGCCTGCGCGCTCTCCTTAGTACTGGTCGGCTTGTCGTTACTCGTGCTGGTGGGCGAGAACTCAGTTCGCGGTGCGGGGCACGTCAGTCGAAACGGACCGGGGGTAGCGCGCACCACGACGCGTCGACCGCTCGGGCGCGCGAAGGTCCCCGTCCTCGTCGCCTTCACGGTGTTGGTGGGCGGCGCCTTAGGAGTGCCCGTCGGTTCGTCCATCTACTGGATGTTCGAAGGGGGTGCCCACGCCATCGCCGGTCAGTCGCTGCTCTCCGCCGCGCTGTACACCGCCGGGTATAGCGCGGCGGCGGCACTCGTCGCGACGGTGATGGCCTTACCGGTAGCGCTGTTGGTGGTACGTCGACCATCGATGTTGAATAATCTTCTCTCGCGCACCACGTTCTTGGTCTTGGCGATGCCGGGCCTGGTCGTCGCGCTGGCTCTCGCGTACTTCTCCGAGCAACACCTCGACTCCTTCGGCTACCAGAGCGCCCCGCTGCTCATCTTTGCCTACGCGTTAATGTTCTTTCCCTTGGCGCTGGTGGGCGTGCGCGCCTCGCTCGCCCAAGCCCCCGTGGCGCTCGAAGAAATTGCCGGATCGCTCGGGGTCGCGCGTCGCCACGTCTTGTCACGCGTGACGCTCCCACTAATCGCCCCGGGGCTCGGTGCTGCGTTCTGTCTGGTCTTCCTCTCGGCACTCACGGAACTGACCGCGACCCTCATCCTCATTCCCACGGGCGTGCAGACGCTCGCGACCCAGTTCTGGGCGTATCAACAGAACCTCTCCTACGGCCAGGCCGCGCCGTTCGCCCTGGTGATCATCGCCATCGCCGCGGTCCCGGCGTACGTACTCGGACGCTTCTTCGACCGTCTGCCGGTGCGCCGCGGTCCGTCGCCAATCCCTAGGGTGCAGGCGTGAACGTGCTCGAGATCACGGGCCTTGACAAGGCCTACGCCGACCAAGGCGTACTCCGAGGTCTCGACCTCAGTGTCGACGCCGGTACCTTCGTCTCCGTGCTCGGCCCTTCGGGCAGCGGGAAGACCACCTTGCTGCGAGTAATCGCGGGCTTCGAGCGAGCCGATCAGGGATGTGTGCGCCTCCACGGCGACGTCGTCGACGACGAGACCCACTTCGTCGAAGCCGAGGGCCGACGCATCGGGTACGTTCCCCAAGACGGCAACCTCTTTCCTCACCTGAGTGTTGAACGCAATGTCGGTTTCGGCCTGGAGAGGCGCGATCGTCGAGGAAAGCGTGTCGCGGACCTCTTGGAGATGGTCGGGCTGGCGGGCTTCGCCCAGCGCTACCCGCACCAGCTCTCCGGTGGTCAACAACAACGCGTCGCGCTCGCCCGCGGACTCGCCATCAATCCCGAGCTCGTCTTGCTTGATGAGCCCTTCTCCTCGCTCGACACGACGCTACGGGCATCGGTTCGCCACGACGTTCGACACATCCTGCGTGACGCGGGCACCACGACGATCCTTGTGACACACGATCAAGATGAGGCGCTCTCGCTCGCGGACTCCGTCGCCGTCATGCACGAGGGACGAATCGGTCAGTTCGAACGTCCCGCCGCCCTCTACGCGCGACCCTCATCGCCCGCACTAGCGCGCGCCTTTGGTCACGTCAACTTCGTGTCGGGCACCATGAAGGGCGGAGTGGCCGACACGCCGCTGGGTCGATTGGCCCTCAACGATCCGGACGACGGCGAGGGTTTGTCCCCGGAGGGAACTCCCCTCGTCGTCCTCGTCCGACCGGAACAGCTGGTGTTGCACGAAGGTCCACTGAACGATCGACTGGGAGCGCGTGTGCTCGACGTCGAGTTCTACGGGCACGATGCGGTGGTGAGACTATCTGCGGCCGGCGCCGAGCCGCTGGCGCTAACTGCGCGAACCTCGAATCCGACCGCACTCCCTCAACGGGACACCCTGGTGGGACTCGAGGTCGTCGGATCGGTCGTCGCGTGGCGGCGCGAGTCGAATGCGTCGCACTCTTAAGAGTGGCTCGGGGACTTTGCGCGTAAAACGCGGTGAGCGTTGCCGTTACACTTGGCACGGCCCTCGAGTAGCACCGTGAAGTTCACACCGTACATTAAGTATTCGTGATGCATCACGACTGCGCGGCACAGTGCGCCGAGGGTCTGGTAGTGAAGAGATAGAGAACTTACGAACTTGGAGGATTTTTCATGAGACGACGACTAGTGACGAGCTTCGCGGCAGTGGCGGTGGCGGTCGGAGGGATTGCGTTCGCCGGAGGGTTGAGCGCGGGCGCAGCGACGGTCGTCGTGCCCACGATCACCGTGTCACCCAGCATCGGACTTACCAATAGTCAAGTGGTGACGGTCACCGGTGCGGGCTTCTCGCCGAATGCCTCGGTGGCCGCGGTCGAGTGCAACGGGACGGCGACCACCGAAGCGGGCTGTGACATCACGTCACCCGCGCTCATCACGGTCAACGCCACCGGCGGCTTCTCGGACACGAACTTCACCGTGGCGACCGGTGCTATCGGGAACGGCACCTGTGGCACGAGCGCCGCGGATGCGACGTGTCTCATCTCGGTGGGCACGACCACCGGCGCGCTCCTGACCTTCGCGACGATTAGCTTCGCCTCGGGCCCCGGGGTGTCGATTGCGCCATCGACTGGGCTCACGAATGGCCAAGCAGTTACGGTCACGGGCGCTGGCTTCACGGCCAGCGACTCGCTCTACGCCGTGGAGTGTCTCTCGACCGCCACCACCGAAGCGGGCTGTGACATCGCCACCGCCACGCCCGTTACCGCAAGCGCCACCGGCACGTTGCCCTCGACGATGTTCAAGGCGGTCACCGGCACCGTCGGCAACGGGACCTGCGGTACGAGTGCGACGAACTACACCGGTTGCGTCATCGAAGTCGCGAACATCATGGGTGGCGACAAGGGCTACGCGTCGATCGACTTCGTGGCCCCCGCCGTCATCGCGACCCCCCCACCGACGGCGACGAGGGTGAGCGCGTCGGGTGTACCCGGAAAGACAGTGGCCGCGGCGATCACTGGCAAGAACTTCACGGCCGTCGCCAAGATTACCGGTAGCGCGGGCTCGACGATCAGCGTCACGGGCGTCTCTAAGACCGTGTTGCACGTGAAGATCAAGGAGAGCGCCGCGGCGAAGAAGGGGAACGGCACCTTGATCATCCACTTCAAGGACGGAAAGACCGCCCGCGTGAAGTACAGCGTGAAGTAAACGCCTCAATCGACGAAACCCCCTCGCGGCATCGATCGCGTGGGGGTTTCGCGGTCCAGGTCGAGCTTCGAGGGCCTGGAGCTTTTTCGGCCCGTAGCGCGAGGACTAGGGTCTTCGGACAGTGGGCACGGCGGAACTCCGAGGGGAACTCGAGGCCATTTTCGATGGGGACGTGACGTTCGCGGGCGCGCACGACCCGAGTGACCTCCGCGACGAATCCCTCCACGATCGTCCCCGTGAACCCTTCGCCGTGGTGCGGCCGAGATCCACCGGGGAAGTGGCGGCCCTGGTCCGGTGGGCGAACGACCACGCAATCCCCGTCACTGCGCGCGGATCGGGCACGGGGCTCTCGGGAGGTGCCCTGCCGGTCAACGGCGGACTCGTGATTGCCTTTGACCAGATGCGCGCGGTCCTGCGCGTCGAGACCGGTGACCACGTGGCGGTGGTCCAGCCGGGAATCACGCTCCGCGAACTCAACGACCACCTCTACGGCACGGGATTGCACTACCCCGTCTACCCCGGCGAGCTCTCCGGTTCGCTGGGTGGCAACGTCAACACCAACGCTGGAGGGATGCGCGCGGTTCGTCACGGAGTAACTCGGCAGAACGTGATCGGTCTCGAGGTGGTGCTCGCCGACGGGACGATTCTTCGCACGGGCGGACCCGTCGTGAAGAGCTCCTCGGGGTACGACCTCACCCAGTTGATCATCGGCAGTGAAGGCACCTTGGCCCTCGTCACCGAAGTCACCTTGAAGCTCACACCCGTCCTCGAACACAGCGCGACGTTGCTCGTGCCCTTCAGTGACCTGACCGCCGTCACGGCGGTGGTGCCCACACTGATCGCTTCGGCGCTCGCTCCGTCGTTACTCGAGTACCTCGACGTTCTGACGATGGCCCTGGAGCGAGGCACCGAGTTGCACCTTGGAGTGGACCCCGGCGTCGCCGAGACGACCCAGGCATACCTCGTCGTGGTACTCGAAACACGAACCAAGGAGCAACTCGAGGCCGACCTCGCCACCGCCGCCGAACTCCTCAGTTCGGCGGGCGCGCTCGACGTCTATGTGCTCGAGGGCACCGCGGCGGCCCAACTCATTCAGGCCCGCGAGCGAGTCTTTTGGCTCACCAAGGCCGCCGGTGCGAACGACATCCTCGACATCGTCGTGCCCCGCTCGAGCGTGCCGAGATTCCTCGACGAGGTGAGTTCGATCGCCACTCGCCACGGGAGCTTCGTCGCGGGTTGTGGCCACGTGGGCGACGGGAACGTCCACCTCTCGGTCTTCCAAAGTGACGACCACGTGCGCGAGGAGTTGGTGCTCGATCTCTTTCGCGCCGGTCTCGGCCTCGGCGGGGCAATCTCTGGCGAACACGGCCTGGGCGTCGACAAACGCGGGCCCTACCTCGCGCTGACCGACCCCGCCCTGGTCGACCTGCAGCGACGCATCAAGGCGGTGTTCGATCCCAAGGGCATCCTCAACCCGTATCGTCACCTCGACCCGCGCGAGGACACCGAGCGCACTGGCCACACTCGTTCGCGATGACCGAACCGGACGAGATTCGCCCGTCGATGTCGTGCGCGCGGCCTAAGGTGAATCTCGTCTCGGGAGGGAGCGATGGCGAAGTCCGCAGTTGAAGTGGTCGAGGTCGTCAAGCGCTTTGGCGACAATGTCGTCGTCGACCACGTATCCCTCAACATCCTGGTTGGGGAGTTCTTCACGATGCTCGGACCGTCGGGCTCGGGCAAGACCACGCTGCTGCGAATGATCGCCGGCTTCGAGTCTCCCGACGCGGGCGCGGTCCGTCTCCAGGGCGAGGACGTCACGAATCTCTCCGCGCACCTGCGCCCCGTGAACACGGTCTTCCAGGACTACGCGCTGTTCCCCCACATGGACGTGACCGAGAACGTGGAGTATGGCCTCCGCGTGCGCAAGGTGCCTCGAGCGCTTCGCCGCGAACGAGCCATGCGAGCTCTTGACATGGTGCAGCTGCAAGGTCTCGGTGCTCGACGTCCCGCGCAGCTCTCCGGCGGCCAGCGACAACGAGTAGCGCTGGCGAGGGCCATCGTGAATGAGCCCGCCGTGCTCTTGCTCGACGAGCCCCTCGGCGCGCTCGACCTCAAACTTCGCCAAGAGATGCAAGTGGAACTCAAGGCCATTCAGCGTCGCGTCGGCATCACCTTTATCTACGTCACCCACGACCAGGAAGAGGCGATGGCCATGAGTGACCGGATCGCCGTCATGAACAACGGTCGGCTCGAGCAGATCGGGTCGCCTCGGAACATCTACGAGCAACCCTCGTCACCCTTCGTCGCTCGCTTCATCGGCACGTCGAACATACTCGAGCGTGACGGACAACAGTGGTCGCTGCGACCCGAGCGGCTCACTCTCGTCGACGACGGCTCCGTCTCGTTGGGGGACGAGCGGGTCCTCGGGCGCGTCGCCGACGTCGTCTATCTCGGCATGACGACCCGCTACGTGGTCCAGCTCGACAGCGGCGAGAACCTCACCGTGGTCCAAACCAATGACAGCGTCGACGGTGACGCCACCCGGCGTGTCGTGGGCGATCGGGTCTCGGTGTCGTGGCGGAAGCGAGACGCCGTCGCCATGGACCAAGAACTAGTCTGACTTCTCAAAGAGCACAACCAAGGGGGAAATATGTCAGGTCGTCTACATCGGGGCGCGACGTGGCGCACCACCATGGCGCTCGCCGCGTTAAGCCTGGCCGCGCTGGGCGTCAGCGCCATCAGTAGCGCCGGCGCGTCCTCGACGCTCACACCACCCACCGCCGGAATGAAGCCACAGACCTCCATCGGCAAGGGCGAGGGGAAGTTGAATCTGATTGCGTGGGCGGGCTACGCACAGCCCGAGTGGGTCAAGCCCTTCGAGACGGCCACGGGCTGCGTCGTCAACGCCAAGTACGCCAACACCTCCGGCGAGATGGTCTCGCTGATGGCCAATGGCGGTGGTGGGCAGTACGACCTGGTGTCAGCGTCGGGTGACGCGGACCTCCGTCTCATCTACGGGGGCGACGTCAAGCCGGTCAACATCAACTTGATTCCCTCCTGGAGCGAGTTCCGGCCGTTCTTGAAGTCCCCCGACTTCAATACCATCAACGGGATTCACTACGGCGTGAGTCTGCAGTTCGGTCCCAACGTATTGCTGTACTCGACCAAGACCTTCAAGACCGCACCGACGTCTTGGAGCATCATCTACTCCAAGAAGTACGCCGGCAAGATCACCATCCCCGACAATCCCATTCAGATTGCCGACGCGGCGTTGTACCTCTCGAAGGAGAAGCCGTCGCTGGGCATTACGGACCCCTACGAACTGACCCAGAGCCAATTCACCGCCTCGGTCAACTTGCTGAAGGCTCAAAAGCCGCTTATCGCCAAGTATTGGGACCTCGCGAGTCAAGAGATCAGCCTCTTCTCCAGTGGCACGGTCGTCGCGGGTGCCGCGTGGCCCTATCAAACCAGTCAACTCAAGGCTGCCCACGTCGCGGTGGACGACACGATCCCCTCCCAGGGTGCGACCGGATGGGCGGACTCGTGGCTCCTCGCGACCAACGCGCCCGACCCCAACTGCGCCTACGACTGGATGAAGTGGGTCTCAACCCCCGAGGTGCAGGCGGAACAGGCGGTCAACTACGGCGAGACTCCTGACAACTCACTCGCCTGTCCCTTGATGAACAAGATTCAGGCCGGTTCGTGCGACGCGCTGCACGCGAATGAGCCAACGTCGTACTTTAAGACCATCAAGTTCTGGAAGACCCCGCTCTCGACCTGTGACAACGGCAAGAACGACTGTGTGCCCTACAGCGAGTGGACGAACGCGTGGACTCAGATAACGGGATAGACACACTCGAACGACCGAGGAGCGGAGGGGCGTCCCTCCGCTCTTCGTCGTTGTCGCGGCGATGGACCACGGCTTTCTTGTTGACGCCACCCCTCCTGTGGTTCCTGGTGCTCTACGTCAGCTCGCTGGTGTTGATGCTCATCACATCGCTGTGGAGCATCAACGGCTTCACCGGGAATCTCACCCACCAACTCACTAACGCCAATTTCGTACAGGTCTCCTCGGGCGCCTACCCCGCGATCATCGCGCGCACGGTCATCATGGCCATCCTCGTGACGGTCACCGACGCCATACTCGCCTTCCCCTTCGCCTACGTGATGGCGCGCCTCGCCAGCCAACGCGCGCAACGCCTCTTGCTCGTCGCGGTGCTGTTGCCCCTGTGGGCCAGCTACCTCGCCAAGATTTTCGCATGGGTCTCGATCCTGCAACGCGGCGGCACCTTGGACTGGGCGTTCCAGCACCTCGGACTTCCCGCGCCGAACATCGGGTACTCCAACGCGGCGATGTGGCTGACCTTCACCTACATCTGGTTGCCGTACATGATCGTGCCGCTCTATGGAGCGCTCGAGAAGATCCCCTCCTCCTTGCTCGACGCCTCCAGCGACCTGGGGGCGTCGAGTTGGAAGACCCTGCGCAGCGTCATCGTGCCCTTGGCCTTGCCCGGTCTCGTCGCGGGATCGATTTTCACGTTCTCCTTGACCCTGGGCGACTACGTGACCCCCCTGCTCGTGGGCGGGAATAACTCGACCTTGATTGGTAACGCCATTTACGACAATCTGCTCACCGGGGGGAACCTGCCCCTCGCCGCGGCCCTTGCGGTGGTGCCCATCGCGATCATGGTGATTTACCTGACCGTCGCCAAGCGCCTCGGCGGCTTCGAGGCCTTATGACGCGCCGACTCCTCGCCCGCGGGGGACTCTGGCTCTGGGTCTGGCTGGTGCTGGTGTTCCTCTTCGCGCCGATTGTCACCATCGTGATCTTCAGCTTCGACAAGGTGAATATCGAGACCTGGCCGATCCACCACTGGACCCTCTCGTGGTACTCCGTCGCCTGGCACGACCCCGCAGTGCGCTCGGCCTTCGTCCTCTCGATCAAGGCGGCCTGTGCCGCGACGGTGGCGGCCCTGGTCCTCGGATCGCTCGCGGCGTTTGGCGTCCATCGCGCTCGCTTTTTTGGACGCGACACAATCTCGCTCCTACTCGTCCTGCCCATCGCCCTGCCCGGAATCATTACGGGCATCGCCCTGCACTCGAGCTTCCAGTGGGCCGGGATCGACCTCTCGATCTGGACGATCATCATCGGGCATACGACCTTTTGCATCGTGGTCGTCTACAACAACGTTGTCGCGCGCTTGCGACGCACCTCCGCCACGCTCTTCGAGGCGTCGGCCGACCTCGGGGCTTCGGCGACCCAGACCTTCCGATTCATCACGTTGCCGCTCATCGCTACGGCGCTCGTGTCGGGCGGTCTCCTGGCGTTCGCCCTCAGTTTCGACGAGGTCATCGTGACCACCTTCACGGCGGGCGCGCAGACCACCCTGCCGATCTGGATCTTCGGTGCGATTCGTCTCGGACAACAACTGCCCGAAGTCAACGTCGTGGTGACGGGCGTGGTCGTCTTGATGTTCATACCGATCGTGATCGCGGCGAGGCTCACCGGCCGCGACAACTTCTCGGCTCCCGCGAAGACCCCCGCGCCCTAGGTCGACTTCGGTGCGGTCGTCGTGGTGGTCGTGGTGGTGGTCGTGGTCCCAGTCTTGGTCGTCGCCGCGTTACCCAGGGCGTTTTGGGCGAGTTGGAGTTGTGCGTTCATGGCGTTGACATCCTTCTGGTACAGCCCGAGGTTTCCGTTGGCGAGGGCGGCCTGGGCGGCGGTGTAGTCCGCGGAGGCCCGGGCTAAGTAGGCAGCCACGCTCTTCGAGGAGCCGGTCGACGTCGAGCCCGAGCCGGTCGAGCCCGAGGTGATGCCGGTCACGTTGGCGCCGAGCACGTCCGAGAGCGCACCCGCCAGGGTCGGCTCGATCCCCACGTTCTGGTTGAAGACGGCGATCACGTAGCGCAGCTGCGGTATCGGGTTCGACGTACTCGACACGTAGAGGGGGCGGATGTAGAGCACCGAGGAGTCCAGTGGCACCGTCAGGTTGTTGCCCAGGATCACGTTCGAGCCGTGCTGGTCGAGGGGCGTGATGGTCGAAGAGACCTTGGAGGTCTGTTGAATCTCCGAGTCGGCCTGGAGGGGCCCAGTCACCGAGGTGCCGCGCGGGGTCTCGTAGATATTGAGCTGTCCGTAGTCGTTGGGGTCACTTGTGACCATCATGAAGGCCGTCAAGCTCTGCACGGTCGAGGAGGCGTTGCCGGCCGGCACGTAGTCGACCGATTCGAGCAGTTGCTGGTGGTCCTCGTTGGGCAGGGAGCCGACTTGGAAGACCGGGCTCATCGGGGAGAGCGAGTTCGACACGACGTCGCCGTCCGCGTTGCGGTGCGTCGTGCTCTCCACGGTCGCCGAGGGTGAGCCCGCGCCGGTGGTGGGTGAGATCTGCCAGCGGTCCGACGCGGAGTAGAACGCGCTGGACGAGGTGATGTGGTAGCGACCGTACGTGGCGGCCTGTACGGCGAAGAGGTCCGAAGGGTAGCGCAGGTGCGTGCGGATCGTCGAGGGCATGGCGCTCATGGGCTTGAACATCGTGGGGAAGGCCGAGCGGTAGGCCTTCAATATCGGGTCGTTGGGGTCGTTTGCGTAGAACGTCATGTTGCCGGTGTAGGCGTTCACGACGACCTTGACCGAGTTGCGGGCGTAGTTAAAGCTGTTGGGTAGCCCACCGGTGGTGACCCCTAGGTTGCCGGCGTTCTCGCTGTAGGGGTACTGCGTGGTCGTGGTGTAACCATCCAGGACGAACTGGACCTCGCCGTTGGCGATCACGGCGTAGGGCTGGGAGTCAAAGGAGAGGAACGGTGCGGCCTTTTGCGCCATCTGTCGCACGTCGCGCACGAACATCACCCGACTCTTCGAGGTGATCTGGTTCGAGATGAGGAAGTTGAAGTTACCCAGGCGCAGGGCCAGCGCGGCGCGCGAGAAGATGCTGCCCACCGGCACCCCTCCGGTGCTCTTGTAGTGCACCTCGACGGGCCGGCCGGCGTTGGCGCCGGTGTCGACCTGGTAGTCCAGTTCGGGCTGTTTGGTGTTGGCGACCACCCAACCGTTGTAGCCGAGGCCGAAGTAGATGTCGGGCTGGGTCAGGGTCGGCAAGCCGTCTTGGGAGAGTGGTGGGACGTTCGAGACGTCAAAGACCGGGTTCCCGGTGGCGGCGTCGACCTGGTTGGCCGCCACCACCGCGGCGCCGATGCCGTGGGTGTACTGCAGGTGTTGGTTCACCCAGGTCTCATTGGGCAGGTTCGAACTGTTCAGCTGCCGCGCTCCGATCAACACCGGGGTCAACTTGCCGTTGATGAAGTAGCGATCCACCGCCAGCGTGGTGAAGTTGTAGTACGAGCGAATCGACTGACGGCGGGTCACCGTCTCGAGGGCGATGGAGTTCGCGGGGTCCCAGAGCCGAACGTTGTTGAGCGTCGCGGTGGCCGTTTTGATTTGCGACTCCGAGATCGAGGTCGATCCAGCGAAGGCGTGGTACCTAACGTTGTCGAGACCAAAGGCCGCGCGCGTCGCAGTGATGTTGCGCGCGATGTAGGGCGCCTCTAAGGACTGCTGGTTCGGGCTGACCTTGAGGGTTTGGAGGAACGTGGGGTAGAGCACTCCAATCACCAGGGCCACGAAGGCCCACAGGCCCACCGCGACCGCCGGGAGCGACCAGCCCCTCGAGCGCACGTTGTAGAGCAAGATGCCCGCGGCGGCGAGGGAGAGGTAGAACAGGATCGTGAGCGCGGGCATGCGCGCGTGCAGGTCGGTGTAGAGCGCGCCTTGGACGTAGCCTTTGGACGAGTTGACCAGCTCCCACTTGGCGATCAGGTAACCCGCCGCCTTCATCAGGGCGATCGCGGCCCCGATGACCGAGAGGTGCGCCTTCACCCTCGGGGAGACCCGGGGCATCACGCGGGTCGTGCGGATGCCCCCGTTGAGCACGTGGAATCCGGCCGTGACGATCAAGGCGACGATCAAGACGACCAGAAACCAGGTGACGACGAACGACACGAAGGGCAAGGTGAAGACGTAGAACCCGATGTCCTTGTGAAAGACCGGGTCGGTTTGATGGAAGGACTGGGCGTGGGAGAAGAGCAGGTAGTTCTGCCACTGCCCGGTGGCGTTGAGCCCCGCGACCAGGCCCATGACCAGGGCGATCGCTGCGTAGACGCGCTTGGCGTAGGGGCGCACCGCATTCTGGAACCGCCGCACGACCTCGTCGTCGGCGTCAAAGGTCAGGTCCCGGGCGCCGAAGCGATCGGTGAGCAGGAGGTTGCCCCACATGATGAAGAAAAAGATCGCGCCGAAGGTGAGCGCGAGGCCCACCTTGATGAAGAACAGCGTCGAGAACACGCTCGAGAGCCCCTCCGAAGAGAACCACATCTGATCGGTCCAAAGAATGGCGAGGTTGCGCAGGGAAAGGAAACCCACGAGCACCACAACGAAGATCAGGCCGATCCAGAACCGACGGGAAAGTCGCCCGAGGCGGCGCGGTCGCTGGGGAACGTCGGTGGGACTGCGCACGGGACGAGCCTAGGCCGTTCCTAGTACGTCTCGACCGGTCGGGTACCTAAACCGGTACGACGGTGCAGGCGCAGCCCGCGTGCAGCGGCGGGTAGGGCGACCCGCTGGGAAAGTTCTCTCCGGCGATGCGCTCGCCGGCCTCCGAGTCGTGCGCACACATGTCACAAGGCGCGTCATTGGGCACGGCCAAGAAGCGTATGGAGCGACCTTTCGATGCGGTCACCACACCCAAGTGGAACGATCGTCGTGCCGCGTCGGTGCAGAGCCGTTCGACGCGCGCCCCACGCCACTCGCGGTAAGCCGCGTTGGCCCGCTCGGACCCGTCGCCGGCGCTCTCGGAAAGGATCTTCTTACGCAGTGCCAACACGATGGTGACCGCGAGATCGGCCGCGCAGTCCTGCAACGCCTCGACCGAAACGTTGGCGCCGGCTACGCCGCCCTCGTCGTGCGCGAATTGCGCGCCCGCTTGGGCCGAAAGCGCGAGCGCCTCGTAAGCGGCGTCGGCGTAGCGGGCCCGTTGCGTGTGTTCGTCTTCGAGCTCGGTGGTGATCATCGCCTGCACGTTACGCAGTCGCTCCAACATGATGTTCTGGTCGTCTTGCAGCGCGCGCTTCACACGACGCGTCAAGACCGAGAGTGACTCGTCCAGGGCTTCGTCGCGCCGACGGAATAGCACCCCGACAGGCGTCTCGGGCTTGTTCGAGGGCGCCTTTTTGGGGGGCGGCATGGTGACGCCGCGCTCTTCGAGGGTGGCCTTACGCAAGCGAGCGAAGATCTCGTTGACCACGTCGGTGCCCGAGGGATCGTCGTCGAGCAGCGACTCTTCGAGCACGGGAGCGGCCTTGGAGGCCTTGCGCGATACGGGCTTGGCCGCGGTGGGCCCGGTGGCGTCCTCGACCGACGCCACGACCGCCGGTGGCACTTCGCGCAACGGGGTCCCAGCGAGGAGTTCCTCCTCGGTCGGTTCGGGTGCGACTTGGTGGTAGCGCAAGGCCTCTAAGGCAGCGCTGCGCGCCACTTCGTCCGATCCGTTAATCCCGTCGAGGACTTCGTCAATCTGCTTGCGTACCGATGAGACGAACGAACCGAGCGTGTCGCGCGCCACGCGCAACTGTTCGATCTGTAGGTGGAGGGCCTTGCGCTTGATCGCGAGGTCGTTCAAGACGGTGCGCCGCGCCTCGTTGGACTGTTCGACGATCGCTCGACCTTGCTCTCGCGCGTGCTCGACCAACGCCTCACCGTTCACCTTCGCCGAGTCGATGAGTCGCTCCGCGGCGAGTCGCGCGTCGTGGTCGATTTGAGCGCCGGTCGTCTCGGCCTCGGTGAGCAGGGCCGTCGCTCGTTCTTGTGCCTCAATGAGGTGACTCGCGGCACGTTGCTGGGTCTCGGAGAAGACTTGCGCGCTGCGCTGCTGCGCCTCCGCAGTGACGCGACCGGCCTCTTCGTGGGCGGAACGAAGGATTGCGGCGCTTTGCGCGCCGAGCGCCCCGGTCAAGGTCGCCTCGTCGAAGGAGGGGTTCGCGGCCACTCGGTGGGCTTCGCTCAATTGGTCTTGGAGCTCACGGATGCGGTGCTCGAGATGACCCATCTCACGGGCCACCGCCTCGAGGTGGAGGCGGACCTCGTTGGGGTCCAAGCCGCCTTTTCGCAAGGTCGTGAAGTTCACCCTCGTGACTTCGGACGACGGCTGACGCGTGGTGGAGAGTGTTCGGCGGTCGTCCATTACCTCCAGACTACGGGCTCGAGCGCTCGGACTTCGACTTAGGTGGGCGGCGCAAGGGGTGTTGGTGTGACTCCACCCAGGCGCCGCAGGTCACGGAGCGCTTGGGTGAGCGAGTTCACCGGAAGGATCGTCAGGTCTGGTTGGTCGGCGTCGCGAGCCGCCGCCACGTCGCCACCGCTGTCGGGCACGAGAAAATAGGTGGCCCCGGCGCGGTGTACGGCGACGGCCTTCTCTTCCACCCCACCGACCGCCCCGACCTGGCCCGCGAAGTCGACGGTCCCCGTGGCGGCGATGACGTGATGCCCGGTGAGTGACCCTTTGCTTAACTCGTTGATCAACGTGAGCGTCATCGCGAGCCCGGCCGACGGGCCACCGATGTTGGCGGTGTTGATCTTTACCGTCGCGGGCAGGACGAAGTGGTACCCGTCTTCGAGGGAGATCCCCAGCCACGAGCGATCGAGACCGTGCACGCCGGGACAGGCCGAGGTGCCGACGCCCACCGGTTCGGCGCCCGTCGTCGCCGTGACGAAGCTCGTCGCGCCGTAGGTCAAAACACCCGTGGCGGAGATCGTCACGCGCTTGACGTGCAGCGCGAGTTTCGTGCCCGGGGCGAGGTGGTGAATGTAACTCACGAGTTGGCATCCCGAGTCAATCGACGTCGGGCCGACCCCGGTGATCTCGTCGCCGACCGCGAGGTTCGCGGCGAGCGCCGGGGAGGACGCGACCACCCCGGTAATCACCGCGCCGGCGTCGAGCGTGGGAACGCGCCAACCCAGCGCACGAAAGGCCGCCACCTCGGCGCCTTCTTTGGCGTCGCTCATTTCGAGAAAGCCTTGCGCTTCGAGTTCGTTACTCGGAATGCCGGGCTCGAGGAGTTCGTTCGCGGTGACGAATTGGACGTGGGACTGGAAGTGCCTAGTGATCCACTGCCACTCGCTGAGCGAGGAGAGGTACACGTCGGTGAGCATGATCGTGTCGCGATGCGGGTTGGTCTTTAGACCCTCAATCTTCACCAGGGGCCACACCGGCGTGGCGTCGCCCGGGGTGATCGCGTACTCATTAGTGGACCATCGTCCCAACACGATGATGATGGCGAAGATCACGAGCAGAACTACCAGCACGACCCTCATGGTTCGACGTCGTCCGTGAGGTGGTGAAATGGGGTCGTGCCAAGTGATGAACCAACGCTAGTTGAGCCGTACGACGCAGAACTCGTGCGCGCCAGCTTCTCTCCGAGCCCGGAGAGCATCGCGGTCTTAGCGGCGGCGCTATCGTCCCCCGACGCTCGACACCGGGCACTCGCGTTACGCGGGATGGTGCGTCACTCGCTCATGACCGAAGGGCGCTGGCGCGACGCCCTGGAAGACCCCGACGCCGACGTGCGACGCGACGCCCTCGAGCAACTCGCCCACGCGTCGCCGATCAGTCCCGAGGTGCTGGAGGTCGTCGTATCGATGCTCGCGGACCACGATGAACTGGTGGTCGACGCGGCGGCCTTCGCGCTCGGCGAGCACCTCGTGGTGACCGCGGTCCCTCCCCTCTGTGCGGTAGCGCAGGATCACGAGGACGCGCGCTGTCGAGAGTCGGCGATCGCGGCGTTGGGCGCCATCGGCGACGACCGCGCCCGTTCGACGGTCCTCCAGGCGCTCGAGGACAAGGCACCCGTGCGTCGACGCGCCGTGGTGGCGCTGTCGAACTTCGAAGGTCCCGACATCGACGCCGCCCTCGAACGAGCGAGCGAAGATCGCGACTGGCAGGTGCGTTCAGCGGTGGCGCAGTTAGGCGACGACGAAGATTAACGCTCGGCGCTGCGAAAAAGTGCGTGGAGCGAGGCCATCTCTTCGAGACAGGCCTCCAGACCATGAATGACCACAAGATCGGCCTGGTTCGCCACACTCACTTCCACGCCGGAGGCGACCCCCGAGAGTTCGGCGATGTCCTCGAAATTGGCTTGACCCCCCACTAGCGTGATACCTCGGGCACTCACGTCCTGGGACAGATCCGCCGGCGTGTCACCAAGACACTCCTGAATCATGCGCATTATCGAGTTCAACACCTCTCGCGCGGCGGTGTTCACCAATTCAGCGCTGACCTCAACCTCCAAGACGTCGCCTCGATCAACGCTCCGTGCGAGCACCACGCTCGAGAGACCCTCGGTTCGTCCGAGGGCGGAGCCG